>Ga0209050_1001271_pt1 | contig 28989 bp, 30 predicted proteins | sample Araplavi_mTSA_r2_FD_184276 | JGI IMG/M metagenome (GOLD analysis project Ga0209050, IMG submission 184276) | Arabidopsis root microbial communities from North Carolina, USA - plate scrape MF_Cvi_mTSA_r2 (SPAdes) (version 2) | ecosystem: Host-associated > Plants > Roots > Endosphere | place: USA... | reverse complement strand
GGCGAAGGCGGGGCTGGAGCTGATGCAGCAGGGCATCGCGAAGGGCACGAAGCGCCCGGACGATGCGAAGCTGCACCTGGCGATCGCGCAGCTGGTGGCCGGCGACCATGCGAAGTCGGCCGCGACCTTCAGGACCGTGCAGGGCAACGACGGCACGGCCGACCTGGCGCGCCTGTGGGCGCTGTACGCCCGCAAGAAGTAGCCCGGATGCCAATCCGGGAGTGGCGCTGCCCTGGGTGACGCCGCTCCCCGGGATGTCTCCAGGGCTACGGATTCATTTCGGGGCGAGGCGGATCGCGCCGTCGAGGCGGATCACCTCGCCGTTCAGCATCTCGTTCGTGATGATCTGGTGCACCAGCTTCGCGTAGTCGGCGGGCGTGCCCAGGCGGCTCGGGAAGGGCACGCCGGCAGCCAGCGCGTCCTGCACCTCCTGCGGCATGCCGAACAGCATCGGCGTGCCGAAGATGCCCGGCGCGATCGTCATGTTGCGAATGCCGTTGCGCGCCAGGTCGCGCGCGATCGGCAGCGTCATGCCGACGATCCCGCCCTTCGACGCCGAATACGCCGCCTGGCCGATCTGCCCGTCGTAGGCGGCGACGCTGGCGGTGGAAATCAGCACGCCGCGCTCGCCGGTGGGTTCGGGCGCGTTGCGGCTCATCGCCTCGGCCGCGAGCCGGATCATGTTGAAGCTGCCGATGAGGTTGACCGTCACCGTCTTCGCGAACACCGCGAGCGGATGCGCGCCGTCCTTGCCCACCGTCTTGACCGCCGGCGCGATGCCGGCGCAGTTGACGAGGCCCATCAGCTTGCCGGCCGCGGTGGCGACAGCGACCGCCGCCTGGCCGTCGGCCTCCTGGCTGACGTCGCAGCGCACGAACACGCCGCCCAGTTCCTTCGCGACCGCTTCGCCCTTGTCGGCCTGCAGGTCGGCGATGACGACCTTGCCGCCTGCCGCGGCGAGCATGCGCGCCGTGCCTTCGCCGAGGCCCGAGGCCCCGCCGGTCACGATGAAGACCTTGCCTGCGATGTCCATGGGGAGCCCCTTACTGGAGTGCGGCGAGCGCGCGCGACGTGATCTCCTCGACCGAGCCGGTGCCGGAGATCTTGCGGTATTGCGGTGCCGCGGCGTCGCCGGTGGCCGCCCAGCCGGCGTAGTACTCGACCAGCGGACGCGTCTGCTTCTGGTAGACCTCCAGGCGCTTCTTGACGGTCTCTTCCTTGTCGTCGTCGCGCTGGATGAGTTCGTCGCCGGTCAGGTCGTCGCGGCCGGCCGTCTTCGGCGGGTTGAACTTCAGGTGGTAGCTGCGGCCCGAGGCGGGGTGCACGCGGCGGCCGCTGATGCGCTCGATGATCGCGGCGTCCGGCACGTCGATCTCGAGCACGAAATCGAGCTTGACGCCGGCCGCCTTCATCGCGTCGGCCTGCGGGATCGTGCGCGGGAAGCCGTCGAACAGGAAGCCCTTCGCGCAATCGGGCTGGGCGATGCGCTCCTTGACGAGGCCGATGATGATGTCGTCGCTGACCAGGCCGCCGGCGTCCATCACCTTCTTCGCGGCCACGCCGAGCGGCGTGCCGGCCTTGACGGCGGCGCGGAGCATGTCGCCGGTGGAGATCTGCGGGATGCCGAACTTCTGGCAAATGAACGCCGCTTGCGTGCCCTTACCGGCGCCTGGCGCGCCCAGCAGAATCAGTCTCATCAGTCATCCTCAATTTATGGAATTCGTGGTCGCGGTGCCGGCCGGCGCAGACACGGACTTTTGCCGTCGAGAATAGCATGCGACCCCCTGCGTGAAACTGACGCAGGACAGGCCGCGGCGCCCTCGGCGCCCCCGGGTTTACACCCGCTTTGCCATGCGAACCGACGCCCGGATCGCGCCGGCGTCTCAGCCGATCAGCGCCCTCGCGCGGGCCAGGTCTTCGGGCGTGTCGACCCCCGGCCCCGGGCGCACCGCGCTGACATGCACCGCGATGCGATGCCCATGCCACAGCACGCGCAATTGCTCGAGCGACTCGGTCTGCTCGAGCGGGCAGGGTGGCAGCTTCGGGAAATCCCGCAGGAAGCCGGCGCGGTAGCCGTACAGGCCGATGTGGCGCAACGGGGCCGGCGACGACAGCGTCTCGATGCCCGACGCGTAGCCGTCGCGCCACCACGGGATCGGCGCGCGCGAGAAGTAGAGCGCGCGGTTCGCGCCGTCGAGCACGACCTTCACGACGTTCGGGTTGCGCAGCTCGTCGGCGCTGTCGATCGCATGCGCGGCCGTGCTCATCGGGCAGTCGGGCTGCGATTGCAGCAATGCCGCGCAGGCATCGACCAGCGCCGGATCGATCAGCGGTTCGTCGCCCTGCACGTTGACGACGATCTCGTCGGGCTGCAGGCCGAGCAGCGTGCAGGCTTCGGCCAGGCGGTCGCTGCCGGTCGGGTGGTCGGTGCGAGTCAGCACGCAGGCCACGTCGTGCGCGCGGCAGGCGGCGACGATCTCGGCGTCATCGGCCGCCACCACCACCTGCTGCGCGCCCGACAACGCGGCGCGGCGCGCGACGCGCACGATCATCGGCAGCCCGCCGATGTCGGCCAGCGGCTTGCGCGGCAGCCGCGTCGACTGCAGCCGCGCCGGCACCAGCACGGTGAAGCTCACGCGGCGCTCCCGGCCTCGGCGGGGGTGTCGAGCGATCGCGCCTCGGCCTCGAGCATGATCGGCATGCCGTCGCGCACCGGGAAGGCCAGGCGGTCGGCATGGCACACCAGCTCGTGGGCGGTGTCCTGCGGCGGGCGCTTGTGCTCGAGCGGCCCCTTGCACAGGGGGCACACCAGCAGTTGAAGCAGTCGGGTGTCCATCAGGCGTCCTCGGGTCAGGGGTGGGCGGTCGGCGCTGGCTTTGGCAGCAGCGACAGCAGGTCGGCCGTGAAGGCCGGCGGCAACTGGAAGTCTAGCGTTGCGACCCACACGCGGGTCGTGCCCAGGCGCGCGGGATCGAGCTTGACGGCATCTTTCTCGGTGACGACGACGTCGGCCGTGTCGGACGGCCACGGCAGCGCCGCGAAATCGTGGTGGTCGGGCAGCGGCAGCTCGGCGATGTCGAGGCCGGCGTCGCGCAGCATCGAGAAGAAGCGCTGCGGATGCGCCAGCCCGGCGGCGGCGACCAGGCGGCGGCCGCGCAGTTCGGCGCCTGCATCGGTGTCGACGGTACCGCCGTCACGCCACGCCTGCAGCGGCGTGAACCGGCCGAGGCGGCGCTGCACGACATGGCCCGGCAGCGGCGTCGACGGCGCCGGCGCGTTGTACAGCAGCACGCTGCGCGCCGGCAGCGCCGACGGCATCGGCTCGCGCAACGGACCCGACGGCAGCAGCCAGCCGTTGCCGGCGCCGCGCTCGTCGAACACGATGACCTGCGCATCGCGCGCCAGCTGCCGGTGCTGCAGGCCGTCGTCGCAGACGATCACGTCGACTGCCGGGTGCGCAGCGAGCAGCGCGCGGCCGGCCTGCGCACGCCGCCGCCCGACGGCCACCGGCGCGCCGCTGCGGCGCTGCATCAGCAGCGGCTCGTCACCGCAGGCGCTGGCCGGCGTGTCCGGCGTCACCAGCACGACCACATCGCCCGACTGGCCGCCGTAGCCGCGAGAGACGATGCCGGGCGTCCAGCCGTGCTGCCGCAGCAGGTCGACCAGCGCGAGGCAGGTGGGGGTCTTGCCGGCACCGCCGGCGATCAGGTTGCCGACGACGATCACCGGCACCGGCAGGCGGTCGATGCGGCGCCAGCCGGCCTGGAAGGCGAGGTCGCGCAGCGCGACGAGCGCGCCATACAGCCCCGCCAGCGGCAGCAGCGCCCACGCGAGCGCGCCACGCGCCAGCCAGGCGCGCTGCAGTCGGAGGGACAGCGACACGGGGGGGAGAGGGGCGGGAAAAGGGGCAGGAAGCGGCGCGGGACCGCTCAGCGCACTTCGCTGCCCTGCGACGATTGGGCCGCGAAGGTCAGCCGCGCCAGGCCTGCACGGCGTGCGGCGTCCATCACCGTGATGACGGACTGGTGCGACGACGCCGCATCGGCCGACACGATGATGATCGCGTCCTTCGAGCCGGCCGCGGCCGCCAGCAGCTCGGCCGTCAGCATCTCGACGTTGCGGCCGTCGAGCGTCTTGCGGTTGACCGCGTAGCGCCCTTCGGCCGAGATCGCGACGATCACTTCCTTGTTGTTCTCGCGCGGCTTGTCGGCATCGGCCACCGGCAGGCTGACTTGCAGCTCGGTGAACTTCGAGTAGGTGGTCGACAGCATCAGGAAGATCAGGACGACCAGCAGCACGTCGATGAACGGGATCAGGTTGATCTCGGGTTCTTCGGGGTGATGCTTGCGGAACTTCATCGCCATGGCCCGTCAGCTCGCCTTGCGCACCGCGGTGAAGCGCATCAGGTGCGGCACCATGCGCTCGGCGGCTTGTTCCATCTCGAGCGTGTAGGCGTCGATCAGGCCCCGGAAGTAGCGGTAGGCGATCAGCGACGGGATCGCGATCATCAGGCCGAACGCGGTGTTGTACAGCGCGACCGAGATGCCATGCGCCAGCAGCGCCGGGTTGCTGCCGCCGGTGGGCGCCTGCGATCCGAAGATCTCGATCATGCCGATCACCGTGCCCATCAGCCCCAGCAGCGGTGCGGCCGACGCGATGGTGCCCAACGTGTTCAGGAAGCGCTCCATCTTGTGCACCGCGCTGCGGCCGGCGGATTCGAACGCGCCGTGCAGGTTGTCGTGCGAGATGCGCGGGTCGGCGATGATCGCCCGCAGGCCGGTGGCGAGCACCTGGCCAAGCAGCGAGTTGTCGGCCAGCTTGTTGACGACGTCGGCGGCCGGCAGGTGGGCGCGGGTGACCGAGATCACTTCATCGAGCAGCCGCGGCGGTGCGATGCGCGCGACCCGCAGGCTCGACAGGCGCTCGATGATCAGCGCGAGCGCAATGATGGAACACAGGAGCAAGGGCCAGATCGGCCAGCCAGCGGCTTGTATGATCGAAAACAATCCGGTCCTCTCAGCGATGGTGGGATGCGGTGATGCGCAGAAGCCGCGGTCGACCGCCTCACCACAGGGTCTCAGGCGGTCTCTTTTTGGACGCGCGATTATGACCCCAAGGCAGCCCCGCCACGCACATCGGCAAGGCAACTGCATGTTTGCTGGCGGTGCCCGTGCGGGGACTCGGCTCAGTCGCCCGATGTAGTACCGACCGACTACATCCCGAGTCCACCGCAACTGTGGATAACTTTGTGGGCAACCCTGGGTCGGACCTGCCGAAGCCGCGCCAATTCAGGCTCTGCCACAGATTGCTCAATCTTTAAGCATGAAAAATATGTTGAAAATCAAAGGCTTAGGCGATTGTGAATGCGGCATGACAGCCGAAGTGCGCCGCCAGCCCTTGATTGGCGGGCTTGTGGAGTTCTCGACCCGCATGAACGCTGGGTTTCCCCATGCTTGAGCGGTCCGCGGCACGGGGCGAGCGCCTGGTCTGGAGCGTCGCGGGGCTGGTCCACGCGGTGTCGGACACGCTGGCGGCGCGGTTCAGCGCCTGTGTCGTGCAGGGCGAGCTGTCGGGCTTCGCGCGCGCTGCCAGCGGCCACTGCTACTTCAGCCTGAAGGATGCCGATGGTCAGCAGGCCACGATCCGCTGTGCGATGTTCCGGCGCGCCGCGAGCCTGGTGGCGTTCAGTCCGGCCGACGGGCAGCGCGTCGAGGTGCGCGGGCGGCTCGCGGTCTACGAACCGCGCGGCGAGTTGCAGTTCGTCGTCGAATCGATGCAGCAGGCCGGCGCCGGTGCGCTGTACGAGCAGTTCCTGCGGCTGAAGGCACGGCTCGAGGCCGAGGGGCTGTTCGATCCATTGCGCAAGCGCGAACTGCCGCGCTATCCGCGGCGGCTGGGGGTCGTCACGTCGACGTCGGGTGCGGCGCTGCACGACGTGCTGACCGCGCTGGAGCGGCGCGCGCCGCATGTCGCCGTTGTCGTCTATCCGAGCCTGGTGCAGGGCGCCGAGGCGCCTGCCGCGCTGGTGCGCGCGCTCGCGCAGGCGGCCGAGCGCAACGAGGTCGATGCGCTGATCGTGTGCCGCGGCGGCGGCTCGCTGGAGGACCTGTGGGCCTTCAACGACGAGCGCGTGGTGCGCGCCATCGCGGCCAGCCCGCTGCCGACGATCTGCGGGGTCGGCCACGAGACCGACGTGACGCTGGCTGACTTCGCCGCCGACCTGCGCGCACCGACGCCGACCGCCGCGGCCGAGCTGGCGGCGCCGCCGGTGCGCGAGCTGGCCGAGATGCTGGCCGCGTTCGCGACGCTGATGCAGCGCCGCATGCACCACGTGCTCGACCAGCAGTCGCAATGGATCGACCGTGCCGCGCTGCGCCTCGCGCGCCCGGGGCAGGGCGTGCGGGCGACCGCGCAGCGCCTGCAGGGCCTGGCGCACCGGCTGCAGGCGAGCGCGCAGCGGCGCCTGCAGGCCGACGCGCACCGCCTCGACAGCTTGGCGCCGCGGCTCGCACGCAGCCTGCAGCGCAGCACCGAGGGTGCCGGGCACCGCGCCAATGCGCTGGCCGCGCGGCTGCAGGCAGTCGATCCCCGGCAGGTGCTCGCGCGCGGCTACGCCTGGCTCGAAGACGAGCAGGGCGCACCGGTCGCGAGCGTTGCGGCCCTGGCGGTCGGGCAGCGGCTGGGCGCGGTGTTGTCGGACGGCCGCGCCACCGTCGACGTGCTGCAAGTGACGTCATCGGACGCGCGGCTGCAACCGGCGCCTGCTCTGCCTACAATGCGCCCCACCTGACTCGATACCCGAAAGGAATTCGCATGGAACACACGCTGCCGCCGCTGCCTTACGCGCAAGATGCCCTCGCCCCGCACCTGAGCAAGGAAACGCTCGAATACCACTACGGCAAGCACCACAACGCCTATGTGGTGAACCTGAACAACCTGCAGAAGGGCACCGAGTTCGAATCGCTGAGCCTGGAAGAGATCGTCAAGAAGGCCTCGGGCGGCATCTACAACAATGCCGCGCAGATCTGGAACCACACCTTCTTCTGGAACTGCATGAAGCCGGCCGGTGGCGGCGAGCCGAAGGGCGCGCTGGCCGCGGCGATCACCGCGAAGTTCGGCAGCTATGCGTCGTTCAAGGAAGCCTTCACGAAGAGCGCCGTCGGCAACTTCGGTTCGGGCTGGACCTGGCTGGTCAAGAAGGCCGACGGCAGCGTCGACATCGTCAACATGGGCGCGGCCGGCACGCCGCTGACCACCGCCGACAAGGCGCTGCTGACGATCGACGTGTGGGAGCACGCCTACTACATCGACTACCGCAACCTGCGCCCGAAGTTCGTCGAAGTGTTCCTGACCTCGCTGGTCAACTGGGACTTCGCTGAAAAGAACTTCGGCTGATCCATCGCGATCTGCGACAGACAAGACAAAGCCGGTCGAGAGACCGGCTTTTTTGTTGGGTAGTCGGTGCTCAGCGACCGAACGGCGTACCCGACAGCTTGTCGCCGGACTTGATGCCGCGCTTCGCGAACCAGCCCTGGTTCATCTCGAGCACGAAGCGCACCGGCTTCTTCGAGCAGTGCGAATCGAGCGTCTGCGGCTTCATGTCTTCGATGTTGACGACGGTGCCGTCGTCGGCGACGAAGGCGGCCGACAGCGGCAGCAGCGTGTTCTTCATCCAGAAGCACTGCACGCCGGCGTCTTCGAACGCGAACAGCATGCCGTCGTTGGTGCCCATCGTGCGGCGGAACATCAGGCCGGTGGCCCGTTGATCGGGGGTCTGCGCGACCTGCGCCTGGATGTTGTGGATGCCGGCGGTGATCTGGATCGCGGGCAGTTGCTGCGGCGCGTCCTGCGCGATGGCGGCGATGGCGACCGGGCCGAAGGCGAGCAGCGCGAGCAGGCGGGGGGCGATGATCTTCATGGTCTGGCGGACGTCCGGTGGATGCAGAAGAAGCGGAAGCGGGCGAGTTTAGCGAGCACCAAGAAAAACGCCCGGCATCGCCGGGCGTTCTTCATGCAACTCAGCGTAGCGGGCGCGAGCCCGGCTCCACTCGAATTACTTGGCAGCCGAAGCAGCCTTTTCGCTCTTCTCGGCCTTCTTGGCTTCAGCCTTCTCAGCCTTCTTTTCGGCCTTCTTGTCAGCCTTGGCGGCGGCCGAGGCAGCCGGCTTGGCGGCTTCAGCGGGCTTGGCATCAGCGGCGAAAGCGCCGGCAGCGAACAGGGAAGCAATCAGGGCGGCCAGAATCTTGTTCATGTGAAAACCTTTCGAAAGTTTGGATCCGCCGTCCATCGGTGGACGGCCCGCCCGTAACGCGGGCTCTCGAAAGTCGGTTGACACGGCACGTGACATAGAATCGTCGGCTTCAGTGCGGTCCGTTCCCAGTCACTCCAACATCAGCAGCGCGCGGAGCTATCTCATGTATCAGCACATCAAGGTGCCCGAGGGTGGGCAGAAGATCACCGTCAACGCGGACTTCTCGCTCAACGTCCCCGACCAGCCCATCATTCCGTACATCGAAGGCGACGGCACGGGCTACGACATCACCCCGGTGATGATCAAGGTCGTCGATGCTGCGGTGGCGAAGGCCTACAAGGGCGGCAAGAAGATCCACTGGATGGAGATCTTCGCCGGCGAGAAGTCGACCAAGATCTACGGCCCCGACGTGTGGCTGCCTGAAGAAACGCTGCAGGTCCTGCGCGAGTACGTCGTGTCGATCAAGGGCCCGCTGACGACGCCTGTCGGCGGCGGCATCCGCTCGCTGAACGTCGCGCTGCGCCAGGAGCTCGACCTTTACGTCTGCCTGCGTCCGATCCAGTACTTCAAGGGCGTGCCGTCGCCGGTGAAGGAACCCGAGAAGACCAACATGGTGATCTTCCGCGAGAACTCGGAAGACATCTACGCCGGTATCGAGTTCGAGGCCGAGAGCGACAAGGCCAAGAAGCTGATCAAGTTCCTGCAGGACGAATTCGGCGTCAAGAAGATCCGTTTCCCGAACACCTCGGGCATCGGCATCAAGCCGGTCTCGCGCGAAGGCACCGAGCGCCTGGTGCGCAAGGCGATCCAGTACGCGATCGACAACGACAAGCCCAGCGTGACCATCGTGCACAAGGGCAACATCATGAAGTTCACCGAAGGTGGCTTCCGTGATTGGGCCTACGGCCTGGCGCAGAAGGAATTCGGCGCCGAGCTGATCGACGGCGGCCCGTGGTGCAAGTTCAAGAACCCGAACACCGGCAAGGACATCACGATCAAGGATTCGATCGCTGACGCCTTCCTGCAGCAGATCCTGCTGCGTCCGGCCGAGTACTCGGTGATCGCGACGTTGAACCTGAACGGCGACTACGTCTCCGACGCGCTGGCGGCCCAGGTCGGCGGCATCGGCATCGCCCCGGGTGCGAACCTGAGCGACTCGGTCGCGATGTTCGAAGCCACCCATGGCACGGCCCCGAAGTACGCCGGCAAAGACTATGTGAATCCAGGTTCCGAGATCCTGTCGGCCGAGATGATGCTGCGCCACATGGGCTGGAGCGAAGCCGCCGACCTGATCATCAGCTCGATGGAGAAGTCGATCCTGTCGAAGAAGGTCACGTACGACTTCGCCCGCCTGATGGACGGCGCGACCCAGGTGTCGTGCTCGGGCTTCGGCCAGGTGATGATCGACCACATGTGATCCTCATGCGATCGTCCGCCGGTAGCTTCGGTCCCGGCGGTGGTTTGCGAACCCCTTGCTCCACACAGGAACAAGGGGTTTTTTGTTGAGCGTTGCGTTGGACGTGGTCCGGCGTGCGCTTCGCCAAGCCGCCATGAAGACGGTCTGGCGCCGTCTGGTTCGGGGAAGCCGATGAAGGCTTTCCGCACCAGACGATGCGCCGGGCCATACTGGCCATGCGAGGTGCGTTGACGGCAACGGCCACCGACCACCGAAGTGGCAACGGCCAACCATCGCCCACGCGCCGCTTGCGCGGTGCTCGCTCTTCCACGCCGCTTGCGCGGCGCGTGCCCTACGCCCTAGGCTGCAGCAGCTGAGGACTCCGCCACACCGACAGAACTGCGGCGATGCGGGGTCGTCTCGGGTGCGTCGAGCGCAGAGATGTTCTGCGCGAGCTGGCCTTTCGGGCCTTGCACCACTTCGTAGCTCACGCGGCCGCCCTGCTTGAGCGTGCGAAAGCCTTCACTCTGGATGGCCGAAAAATGTGCGAACACATCCTCGCCACCCCCTTCCGGTTCAATGAAGCCGAATCCCTTCGCATCATTGAACCACTTCACGGTTCCGAACAACTTCTGGGCCATATTGGTCTCCTATCCCTGTGAGCGAAGAATTTTGTGCGCCACCTTGGTGACTGTCAAGGCACGGCAAACCATGGTTCAGGGCCATGCAACCAAATGCATTCCATGCGCAGCCGTGTCGTAGAACAATGGGCACGTCGTGATGCATTTCCGGCCCTTGCAGTTCGTTCGGATGTCGCAATATCGGTTCGGGTGAGCACTGCGAAAATCAACTCTATAGAATGGTTCCATGCCAGAGGAAAAACCGACACCGCCAGAGCCGCTGAAGCGGCCGACACCCGATGACGGGCAGGGAGCGGTTGTGGCCGAAAGGCAGGCCGCGAAGACAGAGCCGCCGCGCATGTACCAGGTGGTACTGCTCAACGACGACTACACACCGATGGAGTTTGTCGTGATGGTGCTTCAGGAGTATTTCCAGCGCGACCTCGAAACCGCGACGCAGATCATGCTCAAGGTTCACAAAGAGGGCCGCGGAGTCTGCGGCGTCTATACGAAGGACGTCGCTGCAACCAAGGTCGAATTGGTGCTGGCCGCTGCCCGTCGGGGCGGCCACCCGTTGCAATGCATTATGGAGGCCGCATGATCGCGCAAGAGCTTGAAGTCAGCCTGCACATGGCGTTCGTCGAGGCGCGCCAGCAGCGCCACGAATTCATCACCGTCGAGCACCTGCTGATGGCGCTGCTCGACAATCCGTCCGCCGCAGAGGTCCTGCGAGCGTGCTCGGCCAACATCGACGACCTGCGCAAGAGCCTGGCGCAGTTCATCAAGGAAAACACGCCGACCGTCGGCGGGGCCGAAGAGGTCGACACGCAGCCCACGCTGGGATTCCAGCGCGTGATCCAGCGCGCGATCATGCACGTGCAGTCCACCGGCAGCGGCAAGAAGGAAGTGACCGGCGCCAACGTGCTGGTCGCGATCTTCGGCGAGAAGGACTCGCACGCGGTCTACTACCTGCACCAGCAGGGCGTGACGCGGCTCGACGTCGTCAACTTCATCGCGCACGGCATCAAGAAGACCGATCCGCCGGAGCCGGCCAAGCCGAGCGACGGCGGCGCGAACGCCGAAGGCGAGAAGGACGAAGGCGAAGGCAAGGGCTCGCCGCTCGACCAGTTCACGCAGAACCTGAACCAGATGGCACGCGACGGCAAGATCGATCCGCTGATCGGCCGCGAGCTCGAGGTCGAGCGCGTGATCCAGATCCTGTGCCGCCGCCGCAAGAACAACCCGCTGCTGGTCGGCGAAGCCGGTGTCGGCAAGACGGCCATCGCCGAGGGCCTGGCTTGGCGCATCACGCAGGGCGACGTGCCGGAGATCCTGGCCGATGCCAACGTGTACTCGCTCGACATGGGCGCGCTGCTGGCCGGCACCAAGTACCGCGGCGATTTCGAGCAGCGCCTGAAGAGCGTGCTGAAGCACCTGAAAGACCAGCCGAACGCGGTGCTGTTCATCGACGAGATCCACACGCTGATCGGTGCCGGAGCGGCCTCGGGCGGCACGCTGGACGCCAGCAACCTGCTGAAGCCGGCGCTCAGCTCGGGTGCAATGAAGTGCATTGGTGCGACCACCTTCACTGAATACCGCGGCATCTTCGAGAAGGATGCGGCGCTGTCGCGGCGCTTCCAGAAGGTCGATGTGGTCGAGCCGTCGGTCGAACAGACGATCGAGATCCTGAAGGGCCTGAAGTCGCGCTTCGAAGAGCACCACAGCGTCAAGTACGCGCTGGGCGCGCTGCAGGCCGCGGCCGAGCTGTCGGCGAAGTTCATCAACGACCGCCACCTGCCCGACAAGGCGATCGACGTGATCGACGAAGCCGGTGCGGCGCAGCGCATCCTGCCGAAGAGCAAGCAGAAGAAGACCATCACCCGCAACGAGGTCGAAGAGATCGTCGCGAAGATCGCGCGCATCCCGCCGACCAGCGTGTCGAGCGATGACCGTTCGAAGCTCAAGACGCTGGACCGTGACCTGAACAGCGTGGTGTTCGGCCAGGAGCCGGCGGTCGAGGCCATCGCGGCGGCCATCAAGATGGCGCGCTCCGGCCTGGGCAAGCCCGACAAGCCGATCGGTTCGTTCCTGTTCAGCGGCCCGACCGGCGTCGGCAAGACCGAGGTCGCGAAGCAGCTGGCGTTCATCCTGGGCATCGAGCTGATCCGCTTCGACATGAGCGAGTACATGGAGCGCCATGCCGTCAGCCGCCTGATCGGTGCGCCTCCGGGCTACGTCGGCTTCGACCAGGGCGGCCTGCTGACCGAGGCGATCACGAAGAAGCCGCATGCGGTGCTGCTGCTCGACGAGATCGAGAAGGCGCACCCGGACGTCTTCAACGTGCTGCTGCAGGTGATGGACCACGGCACGCTGACCGACAACAACGGGCGCAAGGCCGACTTCCGCAACGTCATCATCATCATGACGACGAACGCGGGCGCGGAGACGATGAACAAGTCGACGATCGGCTTCACGAATGCCCGCGAGCAGGGCGACGAGATGGCCGACATCAAGCGCCTCTTCACGCCGGAGTTCCGCAACCGCCTCGACGCCACGGTGAGTTTCCGCGCGCTCGACGAAGAAATCATCATGCGGGTGGTCGACAAGTTCCTGCTGCAACTGGAAAGCCAGCTGCAGGAGAAGAAGGTCGAGGTCACCTTCACCGACGGGCTGCGCAAGCTGCTGGCGAAGAAGGGGTTCGACCCGCTGATGGGGGCTCGCCCGATGCAGCGCCTGATCCAGGACACGATCCGCCGTGCACTGGCCGACGAGCTGCTGTTCGGCAGCCTGGTCGACGGTGGGCGCCTGACGGTCGACGTCGATGCCGACGGCAAGACGGTGCTCGACATCCAGCCGTCGAAGAAGATCGACAAGCCGAAGGCCGAGCCGGCGACGGCCTGATCTCCTTCAGTCTGCAAGTCGCGAGAAGACGGGGCCTTCGGGCCCCGTTTTTCATTCAGCCGGCCGTCACGCCACCGGAAAGCGCGCCGCCGGATCCTGCTCGAAGAAGTCGCGCAGCAGCGCGTACAGCGGCGCATCCCAGGCCTGCAGGTCGAGCGGCGCGACGAAGAAGGTCTCGCAGGCCACCGCGAAGAACTCGTCGGGGCCTTCGGCGGCGTAGGGGTCCATGAAGATGTCGTCGTCGCGGTCGACCTCGGCGCAGAAGCGCTCGTAGCTGGCCGGCATCACCTCGCGCCATCGCAGGTGTGCCTCACGGCTCGGCAGCGGCGGGATGCCGTCGGAGCGGCCGTCGCGCATGTCGATGACGTGCGCGAACTCGTGGATCACGACGTTGTAGGCCCAGCCGCTGCCGTCTTCCGGGTTCTCCTGCGCCTCGGCGACGTCGCGCCACGACAGCGTCATCGGCCCGGCGCCGGGCGCCTCGCCGGACAGCGCTTCTTCGTACTCGTGCACGATGCCGTCGTCGTCGACCACCTCGCGCTTCGCGAGCATCTCGTCGGGGTGCACGACGATCAGCACGAAGCCGTCGTACCAGTCGAGCCCGAGCCGCAGCACCGGCAGGCAGGCCTGCGCGGCGATCGCGACTGCCATCGCATCGCTGACGACCACGCCGTGCGTGCCGTGGAACTGCTTGTCGGCGAGGAACAGCGTCGCGAAGCGGCGCAGCTGCGCGGCGTCGGCCTCATCGAGATCGCCGAGGAACGGGTAGCATGCCATCGTCTCGCGCCACAGCGCATCGGGAATCGGCCGGCGCGCCAGCGTGCGGCGCTCGCGCCGCGCCCGCCACGCCGAGACCAGTCGCCCCAGCACGGCCGCTCAGGCGAGCGCCACGCCGGGGGGCGTGATGCGCCTGAAGCCGCGCGCGCTCAGCCGCAGCACCTCGGCGCGGTGCGGCGGGTGGTCGAGCTCCCAGTCGCTCAGCACATGGCGCAGCATGCCCGGTGCCAACGGCTCGCTGCCCGGGTGGTGCGTGTGGCCGTGCACCATCGTCGTCGCTCCGGCTTCATGCAGCCAGCGCACCGCGGCCGCACCGTCGACATCGGCCCAGTCCATCGGCGCCGGGTTGCTGCGCTTGAGCTGCTCGCTCTCGTTGCGCACCGCGCGCGCAAAACGACGGCGCTCGTCGAGCGGCTTCGCGAGGAAATCCTGCTGCCAGGCCTCGCTGCGCACCAACGCGCGGAACTGCTGGTACTTGGTGTCGTCCAGGCACAGTGCGTCGCCGTGCGTCAGCAGCACGCGTTGCCCGAAGGCCTGCAGCACCGTCGGGTCGGGCAGGGCGAGCACGCCGCAATCGCGCAGCATGTCGAGCCCGACCAGGAAGTCGCGGTTGCCCGCCATGAAGCCCACCGTGCGCCGGCACGCCGCCTCGGCCAGTTCGTTGGCGCAGCGCGCCTCGAACTCATCGTGGCGGCTGTCGTCGCCGGCCCACACCTCGAACAGGTCGCCGAGGATGAACACCGCGTCGGCGTCGGTCGTGCGCAGGTAGGCCGACCAGGCGTCGAAGGTGCGCGGCGTGTCGGCGCTCAGGTGCAGGTCGGAGATGAAATCCACGCTGCGCCAGTCGGTCGGCGCCATGTACTCCCAGAGGCTGGGCAACGGTGGCGGTGCAACGGCGGTCTGGCGCGACATGGAACCCCGTACTGCAGGTTGTGGCGGGAAGAGCCCTTGGCTCAGACCACCTTGGCTTCGAGGATCACGACGTCTTCGGTCGGCACATCGCTGTGGCCGCCCTTGTTGCCGGTCTTCACCTGTTCGATCTTGTCGACGACGTCCTGGCCGGCGACGACCTTGCCGAACACCGCATAGCCCCAGCCGGACGGCGTCTCGGACTTGAAGTTCAGGAAGTCGTTGTCGGTCGCGTTGATGAAGAACTGCGCGGTGGCCGAATGCGGCACGCTGGTGCGCGCCATCGCGAGCGTGTAGTGGTCGTTCTTCAGGCCGTTGCCGGCTTCGTTCTGGATCTGCGCATCGGTCGGCTTCTGCTTCATGCCGGGCTCGAAGCCGCCGCCCTGGATCATGAAGCCCTTGATGACGCGGTGGAACACCGTGCCGGCGTAGTGGCCCTTCTCGACGTACGAGAGGAAGTTCTTGACCGACAGCGGCGCCTTGGCGTCGTCGAGTTCGACGCGGATGGTGCCGTGGTTGGTGACCAGGTCGACGAGTTTGCTCATGTTATTTCTCCAGCGTGGCTTGCTTGATGATGACGGGTTGGACTGGCACGTCCTGGTACGGTCCCTTGCTGCCGGTCTGCACGGCGCGGATCTTGTCGACCACGTCCATGCCAGAGACGACCTTGCCGAACACCGCATAGCCGTTGCCGTCGCGCGATTGCGCGGCGTTCAGGAAGGCGTTGTCCTTCACGTTGATGAAGAACTGCGAGGTGGCCGAATTCGGGTCCATCGTGCGGGCCATCGCGACGGTGCCGCGCGTGTTGTCGAGGCCGTTGCGCGCTTCCAGCGGGATCGGCGCGCGGGTCGGCTTTTCCTTCAGGTCGGGCGTCATGCCGCCGCCCTGGATCATGAAGTCGGGAATGACGCGGTGGAACACCGTGCCGTTGTAGTGCCCGTCCTTCACGTACTGCAGGAAGTTGGCGGCCGACTTCGGCGCCTTCGCGGCATCGACCTCGACGACGATGTCGCCGAGCGAGGTGGCGAGCTTCACCTTCTGGGCGTACGCCGCCATGCTGCTCGTCAGGCCGGCGATGCCGACCACGCCGGCTGCCAGCAGCGGCATCCATGACTTGAGGGTTTTCACGAGATCACTCCTTCGAAGAATATTTTCCATTGTCCACTTTCCTTGCCCCAGTACTGGCGCTTCAACGGGCCGGTCAACTGGCCGCTCAGCACCTCGCCGAACGTGACGATGAGCACCTCGCCGGTGTCGCGCCACGAGAGGATCGACATCTCCTTCAGCTCGGCCGTGCGCCCGCGCGTGGCCTGCAGTTCCTTGTCGACCATCTCCGACCACTGCGCGAGGTCGGCGGTGCCGCTCTGGAACTGCGGCGAGTAGAAGCTCAGCAGCTTGCGCACGTCGCCCTGCGAGCGCGCGATGCGCCACTGCTCGACCATCGCATGCGCCGCGACGCGTTCCTGCGCGACCAGCGCGCGCGCCACCCATTCGATCTTCGGTGCGATCACGACCGGCGTGCGCCGCGGCGACACCTCGCGCAGCAGCCGCAGCAGGTCCGGGTTGGCCAGCACCACGCAGCCGTCGGTGGTCTGCGGGCCGCGCGCGAAATTCGCTGGCGGCACGCCATGCAGCCAGATGCCGCCGCCGGTCTTGCCGCGCCGGCGGTCGTATTCGTTCGGGTAGTTCAGCGTCAGCGCGCCGGGGCCGTAGAAGTCGGCAACCTGCTGGTTCGTCAGCCGGCTGGTGATGAAGTAGGCGCCGAGCGGCGTGCGCTGGTCGCCTTGCTCTTTCTTGTCGACGCCCAGCCGGCCGAGCGAGACGTAGTGGTCGGCGATCAGGTGCAGGCCCTTCGCGTCGTTCGCGAACAGGTACAGCCGGGAGCGGCTCGCGTCGACGGCGATCGCATGCCGGGTGCTCGGCGGGATGTCGATGAACTGGCGCGGCAGCGCATCGGCCGGCGGCCGCTCGGTGAGCGCGGCCAGCCGCAGCGTGGCCTCCTGGCGCAGCTGTGCGAGCTGGTCGGGCGACGACGCGGCCAGCTCGGGCGGCGCGGCGCCCATCGCGTCGAGCGGCTGGCGGCGGGCGAGCAGCAGGTCGCCATGGACCAGCTGCGCGAGCTGGAAGTTCGGCACGTCACGCGTCAGCGTCTCGGCGCGCGCGAGCGCGGTGCGCGCGTCGCCATCGCGGATCAGCTGGTAGACCTCGATCAGCCGTGCCTCCGGCGAGGCCGGCACCGACGGCAGGCCGCTGCGCGCCATGGCCGGTTTCAGCGCGGCAGGTGCGCGCGGTGCGGCCAGCGCCACGCCTGCCACCCACGGCAGCGCCAGGCAGACAGGCGGTGCCGCGCGGCGGCACCACTCACGCAGGCGTCGGATCACGAACCGGTGCTTTCCTTCTGGATCAGCCAGCGGCCGGAGACGCGCACCAGCTCGAGCCGCTTGCGACTGGACACCTTCAGCGCATCGGCGCTGTAGGCCTGGCGTGCCTGCACGACGGCCTTGTCGCCTTGCACGCGGATGTCGAAGTCGCTCAGCGTGACGCTGATGCTGCGCTTGCCGGTGATGCGCGCGCGGCGTTCGGCCTCCCAGGCGGCGCGCGTCTTGCCGCCGTTGAAGTCGGGGGTGTAGGACGCGAAGTAGGCGTCCATGTCCTTGCGCGCCCAGGCGGCGGCCCAGGCCAATGCGGCGGCTTGCACGTCCTTCGCGTCTTCGCTGGAGGTGACCGGTGCCGGTGTGGCCGCCGGTGCCGGGGCCGGGGCCGATGCAGGCTTGGCCGCGGCGGCCGGGGCAGGCGGTGTCGCAGCCACCGGAGCGGGTGCAGGCACGGGCGCCGGGACGGGTGCGGGGGCCGGAGCCGGCTTCGGCGCCGCAGCAACCACCGGTGCCGGCGCGGGCGCCGGCTTGGCGGCAACCGCCACCTGCGGCTCCGAGCGCGTCATCGGCGAGAACAGGTCGCGGATCATCGCGAGCTTCGGGCTGACCTTCGCGGTGCTGCTGCCGTCGATCTGCAGCGCACGCGAATAGGCCTGGCTGGCCAGCTTCGCGTACACGTCGCCGAGGTTCTCGTAGGCGGTCGCGTAGCTCGGGTTGGTGCGGATCGCCGCTTCGAGCGAACGCCGCGCCTGGTCGTACTGGCCCTGCTTGCTGTACAGCACCGCGAGGTTGTTGTGCGGCTCGGGCAGCTCGGGGTGGTCTTCGGTCAGCTTGACGAACACCGCGATCGCGTCGTTCGACTTGCCTTGCTCCGACAGCACCAGGCCCTTCAGGAAGCGCATGCGCGCGTCCTTCGGCTTCGCGGACAGGAACTGGTCGGCCTTCTGGTTCGCCTCGGCCAGCCGGCCCGCGCCCAGCAGGCTGTCGACATCACCGTACTCGTCGGCCCGGGCGGTGCCGGTCGCAAGCGCGGCGAAGACGGCCAGGGCGACGAGCGAAAAGCGTGAAGTCATCTGGGGGCCGCGAGGTTGGTGGATGGTCGACGTTGGCGGGCGCCAGCGGGGCGCAACGGTGTGCGGAAACGGCCCGCTATACTGCGAAAATTGTATAGCAGCCCCGTGGCTGCAAGCCCTTCGACCCTCGCTACACCCCGGGTGTGCGGCACCGGCCGGCGCGATGCGCCACCGGACACTGCCCGCTGGCCAGGCCCTATGAGCGGTTCCACTGCAGCACTCCGCCGATGACCCTGAGCATCTTCAACACCTTGTCGCGTCAGACCGAGGTGTTCACGCCGATCGAACCGAACCACGTCCGCATGTATGTGTGCGGCATGACGATCTACGACCTGTGCCACGTCGGCCATGCGCGCTTCATGATGGCCTTCGACGTCGCTGCGCGCTGGCTGCGCACGCTCGGCTACCAGGTCACGTACGTGCGCAACATCACCGACATCGACGACAAGATCATCAAGCGCGCGCTCGAACGCAACATCCCGATCCGCCAGCTCACCGACGAGATGACGGCCGCGATGCACGAAGACGTGGCCGCGCTCGGCATCCTGCCGCCCACGCACGAGCCGCGGGCCACGCAGTACGTGCCGCAGATGCTGGAGATGATCGCCACGCTCGAGCGCAAGGGCTACGCCTACCGCGCGCCGAACGGCGACGTGAACTACGCGGTGCGCAAGTTCGACGGCTACGGCAAGCTCTCGGGCAAGTCGCTGGACCAGCTGCGCGCCGGCGAGCGCGTGGCCGTGCTCGACGGCAAGGAAGACCCGCTCGACTTCGTGCTGTGGAAATCGGCCAAGCCCGCCGAGCCCGACGACGCCAAATGGGCGAGCGAATTCGGCGCCGGCCGGCCGGGCTGGCACATCGAATGCTCGGCGATGAGCTGCGCGCTGCTCGGCGAGCACTTCGACATCCACGGCGGCGGCATGGACCTGCAGTTCCCACACCACGAGAACGAGATCGCGCAGAGCGAGGGCGCGACCGGCCGGCGCTTCGTCAACGTGTGGATGCACAACGGCTTCCTGAACGTCGTCAACGACCAGGGCGAGAACGAGAAGATGTCGAAGTCGCTCGGCAACTTCTTCACGATCCGCGACGTGCTGAAGCACTACGACGGCGAGACGATCCGTTTCTTCATGCTGCGCACGCAGTACCGCAGCCCGCTGAACTTCGGCACCGCCAACCTTGATGACGCGCGCAACGCGCTGCGCCGGCTCTACACCGCGCTGGTCGACCTCGACGTGCCCGAGATCGCGGTCGACTGGACGCAGCCGCAGGCCGCGCGCTTCCATGCCGCGATGAACGAGGACTTCAACACGCCCGAGGCGGTGGCGGTGCTGTTCGAACTCGCGACCGAGCTGAACAAGAGCCGCTCGCCGCAGCAGGCGGCGCTGTTCAAGGGGTTGGCCGCGACGCTCGGGCTGCTGCAGCAGAACGCGCGCAGCTACCTTCAGGCCGGCAGCCAGCTCGACGACGCCGCGATCCAGGCGCAGATCCAGGCCCGGGCCGATGCAAAGAAGGCGCGCGATTTCGCGCTGGCCGACAGCATCCGCCAGGACCTGCTGGCGCAAGGCATCGTGCTCCAGGACTCCGCGCAAGGCACGACCTGGATGAAGGCCTGATCCGTGGTGCGCTCCGTCACTCCCGAGTATTGGGACGAGGCGTGCAAGCACCTCGTCAAGCGCGACCGGGTGATGCGCAAGCTGATCCCGCAGTTCGGCGAAGGCCGGCTGCAGAGCCGCGGCGATGCCTTCACGACGCTCGCGCGTTCGATCGTCGGCCAGCAGAGTTCGGTGAAGGCCGCGCAGGCGTCGTGGGAGCGCGTGGCCGCGCTGCTCGACGGCGGCTCGCAGCGCATCCAGCCGGCCGCGGTGCTCGCCATCGAAGCCGCGCAGATGCGCGAAGCCGGGTTGTCGGCGCGCAAGGTCGACTACCTGGTCGACCTGGCGCAGCACTTCGAGGCCGGCAGCGTGCACGTGCGCCAGTGGCAGCAGATGGACGACGAGGCGATCGTCGACGAGCTGGTCGCGATCCGCGGCATCAGCCGCTGGACTGCCGAGATGTTCCTGATCTTCCACCTGATCCGCCCCAACGTGCTGCCGCTGGACGACCCCGGCCTGATCAAGGGCATCAGCCACAACTACTTCAGCGGCGAGCCGGTTTCGCGGGCCGAAGCACGCGAGGTGGGCGACGCCTGGGCGCCTTTCCGCTCGGTGGCCACATGGTACATTTGGCGCAGTCTCGACCCGCTTGCCGTGGCATATTGACCGCCCGCAAGCAGGCCCACCGGGCCGCCAGGGCATCCTCCTTCAAGAACAGGATCAAGACAAATGAGCAAACGCCATTTCCTTGAATTCGAGCAACCCATTGCCGAACTCGAAACCAAGATCGAAGAGCTGCGCTACGTGCAAAGCGAATCGGCCGTCGACATCTCCGAAGAGATCGACCGCCTGGGCAAGAAGAGCCAGCAGCTCACGAAGGACGTCTACGCGAGCCTGACGCCGTGGCAGGTGACGCAGATCGCCCGCCACCCGCAGCGCCCGTACACGCTCGACTACATCGCCGAGATCTTCACCGACTTCCAGGAACTGAAGGGCGACCGCGCCTTCGCCGACGACCAGTCCATCGTCGGCGGACTCGCGCGCTTCAACGGCCAGGCCTGCATGGTGGTCGGCCACCAGAAGGGCCGCGACACCAAGGAGCGCGCCGCGCGCAACTTCGGCATGTCGCGCCCCGAGGGCTACCGCAAGGCGCTGCGCCTGATGAAGCTGGCCGAAAAATTCGGCCTGCCGGTGTTCACGCTGGTCGACACGCCGGGGGCCTATCCGGGCATCGGCGCCGAAGAGCGCGGGCAATCGGAAGCGATCGGCCGCAACATCTTCGAGATGGCGCAGCTCGAGGTGCCGATCATCTCGACCATCATCGGCGAAGGCGGCTCCGGCGGCGCGCTGGCGATCAGCGTCGGCGACCAGGTGCTGATGCTGCAGTACTCGGTGTACTCGGTGATCTCGCCGGAAGGCTGCGCGTCGATCCTGTGGAAGACCTCGGAGCGCGCCTCCGACGCCGCCGAAGCGCTGGGCATCACCGCCCACCGCTTGAAGGCACTGGGGCTGGTCGACAAGATCGTCAACGAGCCGGTCGGTGGCGCACACCGCGACACCAAGCAGATGGCCTCGTTCCTGAAGCGCGCGCTGAACGACGCGCTGCGCCAGGTCAGCGACCTGAAGCCGAAGGAACTGCTGCAGCGCCGCTATGAGCGCCTGCGCGCCTACGGCCGCTTCAGCGACACCAAGGACCACTGACACCGCCGTGGCGCCGAAGCGCGTCGCGGTGGCCTACAGCGCGGGCCGCGACTCGACGGCGCTGCTGCATGCCACGCTGCACGCGGCGCTCGGGACGGGTGTCGAGGTGCTTGCGCTGCACGTCCACCATGGCTTGAGCCCGCACGCCGATGCGTGGCTCGCGCATGGCCGGCAGCAATGCGCGCGCTGGGCGCGCCGCGGGCTGCCGGTGCGCTTCATCGAGCACCGCCTGAGCGACGCGCCGCGCGGCGGCGACAGCATCGAGGCCTGGGCGCGGCAGGCGCGCTACGACGCATTGCGCACGATGGCGCTCGCCGGGCAGGCGGGCATCGTGCTGCTGGCCCACCACCGGCGCGACCAGGCCGAGACGCTGCTGCTGCAGGCCTTGCGCGGCGGCGGCGTCGCCGGGCTGGCCGGCATGCCGCGCCGCATCGAGCGCGATGGCGTGATCTGGGAACGGCCCTGGCTCGACACCTCGCGCGAAGCGATCGAGGCCTATGTGCGCCAGCACCGGTTGCGCTTCATCGACGACGACAGCAATGCCGACGAGCGTTTCGCGCGCAACCGGCTGCGGCTCGCGGTGTGGCCGGCGCTGATGGATGCATTTCCTCAAGCAGAGACATCGCTCGCGCAGTCGGCGCGCTGGGCACAGCAGGCCGCGGCCGCCCTCGACGAACTGGCGGCGATCGACCTCGCGGGCGTGGCCGATGCGCGGGGACTGATCGTGAGCGAATGGCGCACGCTGAGCGACGCGCGGCAATCGAACGCGCTGCGGGCCTGGCTCGCATCGATCGGCCAGCCGGCGCCGGCCAGCCTGGTGCTGCGGCTGCAGCAGGAACTGGGCGGGCAGGGCGCGTGGCCGGCCGTTGGCGGCGAGCTGCGGGTGCACCGGGGGCGCCTCGGCTTCGTCGCATCGCAGGTGTCAGGCGCTGAATCACTCGAATTGCCCGAGCGCGAATTGGCGCTGAGCGTGCGGCGCGCCGGCCGCCATGCATTGCCCGGCTGGGGCGGCGAACTCGTCGTGACCCGCGTGAAGCGCGACGGTATTCCGCTCGCGTGGCTGGGCGCGCTGGCGCTGCGCGCGCGCGAGGGCGGCGAGCAGTTCCAGGCCGGGCTGGGCCGCCCGCCACGCAGCCTGAAGAAGCAGTACCAGGCCGCGGAGGTGCCGGCCTGGGAGCGCGACGGGCCGCTGGTGTACAGCGGCGGGCAGCTGCTGTTCGTGCCGGGGCTCGGCATCGACGCCCGCGCGATCGGGCTGCCGGGGCAGCCGCAGGTGAGCCTCGCGTGGCGGCGCACGGCCGTGTCGGACGACTGATTCCGCGCGGTTAAAATGCCCGGTTGCGATCGACTCGCGACCCTTTTCTCCACTCGCGGCAAGACCCTTTCATGGCACTCATCGTTCACAAGTACGGCGGCACCTCCATGGGCAGCACGGAGCGCATTCGCAATGTCGCGAAACGCGTTGCGAAATGGGCCCGCGCCGGCCACCAGATGGTGGTCGTTCCTTCGGCGATGAGCGGCGAGACCAACCGCCTGCTCGGCCTGGCCAAGGAGCTGTCGCCGGCCTCGCCGACCACCGCCGTCGACCGCGAGCTCGACATGATCGCGTCGACCGGCGAGCAGGTCTCGGTGGGGCTGCTGTCGATCGCGCTGCAGGCCGAGGGCATGCAGGCCGTCAGCTACGCTGGCTGGCAGGTGCCGGTGCAGACCGACAGCTCGTACACGAAGGCGCGCATCCAGAGCATCGACGACGCCCGCGTGCGCGCCGACCTGGCGCAGGGCAAGGTGGTGGTCATCACCGGCTTCCAGGGCATCGATGGCGACGGCCACATCACGACGCTGGGCCGCGGCGGCTCGGACACCTCGGCGGTGGCGGTGGCGGCAGCGATGAAGGCCGACGAATGCCTGATCTACACCGACGTCGACGGCGTCTACACGACCGACCCGCGCATTGTTCCCGATGCGCGCCGGCTGCACACCATCAGCTTCGAAGAGATGCTCGAGATGGCGAGCCTCGGCTCCAAGGTGCTGCAGATCCGCTCGGTGGAATTTGCCGGCAAGTACCGCGTGCCGCTGCGCGTGCTGTCGAGCTTCACGCCGTGGGACATCGACATCGCCGAGGAAGCGCGCTCGGGCACCCTGATCACCTTTGAGGAAGACGAGAAAATGGAACAAGCCGTTGTGTCGGGCATCGCATTCAACCGCGACGAGGCCAAGATCACCGTGATGGGCGTGCCCGACAAGCCGGGCATCGCGTACCAGATCCTCGGCCCGGTGGCCGACGCGAACATCGACGTCGACGTGATCATCCAGAACATCTCGCACGAGGGGAAGACCGACTTCTCGTTCACCGTGCACCGCAACGACTACACCCGCACGATGGAGCTGCTGAAGAACACCGTGCTGCCGCAGACCGGCGCCGCGCAGGTGATGGGCGACACCAAGATCTGCAAGGTGAGCATCGTCGGCATCGGCATGCGTTCGCACGTGGGCGTGGCGAGCAAGATGTTCCGCTGCCTGAGCGAGGAGGGCATCAACATCCAGATGATCACCACGAGCGAGATCAAGACCAGCGTCGTGATCGACGAGAAGTACATGGAGCTGGCGGTGCGCTCGCTGCACAAGGCTTTCGACCTGGAACAGCCCGCCGCCTGAAATCGCCAAAACTGCGGCTAGAATCGCAGTCTTCGCCGGAGTCGTGACCGAGTGGCCGAAGGTGCTCCCCTGCTAAGGGAGTATGTGGGCAAAACCTGCATCGAGGGTTCGAATCCCTCCGACTCCGCCAGACCTGTGTGCAGCGAGATTCTTCACTGAGATTCGCTGGACACCATCGAAGCCCCGCCAACCTTGTGTTGCGGGGCTTTTTTGTTTTCATGGTGCCGTCTTCACGGCAGCCTCACTCCTCGAACAGAACCTTGTCATCGATCCGCGCGTGCTGGCGCTTCAGCAGCCATGCGCCCCACGCCAGCGCCACCAGCACGACCAGCGCGCCGAGCTTGTGAATCAGGTTGCCGAGCATCTGCGCCTTCTTCCGCAGGCCCATCGAGTCGAGCAGGTAGATCCAGTCGTGCGGGCCGTCCTCGCCGGTGTGGCCGCCGAGCAGCGTGAGCTGCGGCACCAGCGCGTCGTACACATACGGCGCCACGTCGAGCAGCGACACGCCGAGCAGCCACAGGCCGATGGCCGCGCCGAACGGGTCACGGTTCTTCAGCAGCAGCGCGCCGCCGAGGATGGCCGGCATCAGCAACTGCCCGAGCGTGCCCCCCGCAATCGTCATCCACTCGCCGAACAGCATGAACACGACATGCCCCGCTTCGTGAAAGACCAGCAGCGGCCCGTGCACGAAGGACTGGGCGATGCTGCCATCTCGGAAATCCATCGAGATCAGCCACAGTCCCCACAGGCCGAAGCCGGCCAGCAGCGCGACACGCAGCCACCAGCGCACGGCGTCGACGCGTGGCGGCACGTGCGCCAGCCGCGCCAACCACCCCTGCTGCGGCGCCTCGGCGTCGTCGACCGGCGCCATTCGCCGGCCTGCGCGAACCGCCGGCTCGCTGCCCGCCGGCACCATCGCCAGCTTGGCCAGGATGACGCCGCACGCCGGGCATGCGGCCGGCAGCGACTGGTCGGCAGGCAGTGGGGCATGACCGCACTTGGGGCATCGGCTGACCATGGGGCTGCGGTGTCAGGAGGAGGCCAGGCTCGCGAGGTCGATCTGCGGGACCGTCAGGAAACAAGAGGCGCTACTGCTGCGACATGACCACCACCACCTGGGCATCGGCCTTGCCGGTGGACAGGTACACATGCCCGACGCCGCTGTCGAAGTACGCCGACTCCCGCCGCCCGAGCTCGATCGCATCGCCGGTCTCGAACAGGATGCGCACCTTGCCCGACAGCACCATCACGAATTCCTGCCCGGCGTGGCGGATGTAGTCGGGGAACTGCGACAGCGCGCGTGCGACGATCGTGCCGAGCAGCGGTGTCATGCGCTTGGCCGGAAAGTCGGTCGCCAGCATCCGATAGTCGTAGTTGTCGGCGTCGTAGCTCGGCGCATCCTCGGGGGTCGAGCGCACGACCACCGGCCCCCGCCCGCCCTTCGCCGACGAGGCCGCGGCCCGCGCGTCGAAGAGCTGCGCAATGTCGGCATCGAGGGCATGCGCGGCAGCGGCCAGCTTCTCGTAGCTCACCGAGATCTGGCCGAGCTCGATCTTCGACAAGGTCGACAGCGCGACGCCGCTGCGTTCTGACAGCCCCTTCAAGGTGAGACCCTGCGACTTTCGCAGCGCGCGCAGCCGCTCGCCGACGCGCTCGCGGTCGAGCGACGCGCTGGCGCGGCGGCGTGCCTTTGCGGGGGGGGCGACCATCTTGTTCCTCGGGTTTCTTGCCTGGCATGATTCTCGCATGAGAGAATTCTCATATGAGAGAATTCGATGTTGCCATCATCGGTGCCGGCATCGCCGGCGCCTCGCTCGCGTACCGGCTCGCCGGCCGGCGCAGCGTGCTGCTGCTCGAGCGCGAGGCTCAGCCCGGCTACCACTCGACCGGCCGCTCGGCGGCGATGTTCATGGAAAGCTACGGTCCGCCGGGCGTGCGCGCGCTCACGCGGGCGAGCCGCGCCTTCTATGAACAGCCGCCGCGAGAGTTCGCGGCCGGGCGCATCCTGTCGCCGCGCGGCGTGCTGTACCTCGCGACGAACGGGCAACAGGCGCTGCTGGAAGCGCTGCACGACGAGCTTGCGGGCGGCGGCATGCCGATCGACACCGTGACGGCCGAGGAAGCCTTCGCCCGCGTTCCGTGCCTGAAGCCCGACGTCGTGCACGGCGCCCTGTTCGAGCGCGATGCGCAGGACATCGACGTGAACGCGCTGCACCAGGGCTTCCTGCGCGGCGCGCGCCGCGATGGCGCCGAGCTGCGCGTCGACGCGCAACTTGCGGCCGCGACGCGCACCGGCGACCTGTGGACGCTGCGCCTGGCCGACGGCGCGACCGTTCGCGCGCGCAGCGTCGTCGATGCCGCCGGCGCCTGGGCCGACGAGGTCGCGGCACTCTGCGGCGTGGCGCCGGTCGGCCTGGTGCCGCACCGGCGCAGCGCCTTCACCTTCAAGCCGCCCGAGGGCGTCGACGCATCGCGCTGGCCGGCGGTGGTCGGTGTCGACGAGAGCTACTACTTCAAGCCGGACGCCGGGCAACTGCTCGGCTCGCCGGCCAACGCCGACCCGACGCAGCCGCATGACGTGGTGCCCGAGGAGCTCGACATCGCCCTCGGCATCCACCAGATCGAGGCCGTCACGACGCTCTCGATCCGCCGCCCGGCCAGCACCTGGGCCGGGCTGCGCTCGTTCGTGCGCGACGGCGAGATGGTGATCGGCTGGGACGACGCGCGCGACGGCTTCTTCTGGCTCGCCGCCCAGGGCGGCTACGGCATCCAGAGCGCTGCCGGCGCCTCCGAGCTGGCGGCTGCGCTGATCTGCGGCGAGCCGCTGCCCGCCGAGCTGGCGCGCCACGGGGTCGACCCTCGCGCCGTCGCGCCACAACGCCTGCGTTGAATCTTCCAACCGAAAGGACTGTCCGATGATCAAGACCGCCACTGCCGCCGCCTTCCTGATCGCGGCCAGCGTCGCCACGATGCCCGCGTTCGCGGCCGGCTTCCCCGACAAGCCGATCACGCTCGTCGTGCCCTTTCCACCCGGCGGCGCGACCGACACCATCGCGCGCATCGTGGCCAAGGGCATGACGCAGCGTCTGGGCCAGACGGTGGTGGTCGACAACCGGGCCGGCGCCGGCACGGCGATCGGTGCGGGCGCGGTCGCCCATGCCGCCCCCGACGGCTACACGCTGCTGATCAGCTCGAACACCACCTTCACGGTCAACCCCGCGTTGAAGGACAAACTGCCGTACGACGCGCAGAAAAGCTTCGAATCGATCGGCCTGATCGGCAACTCGCCGCTCGTGCTGCTGGCCCACCTGTCGCTGCCGGCCGGCAACGTGCGCGAGCTGGTCGCGCTCGCGAAAGCCGCGCCGGGCAAGCTCAGCTACGGCTCGTTTGGCAACGGCACCACCTCGCACCTGGCAGGCGAGATGTTCAAGATCGTCACCGGCGCCGAGCTGCTGCACGTTCCGTACAAGGGCAGCTCGCCGGCGATGACGGACCTCATCGGCGGCCAGGTGCAGCTCACTTTCGACACCAACGTCGCCGCGTTGCCGATGCTGCAGGCGGGCCGGGTCAAGGCGCTGGCGGTCACCTCGGCGAAGCGCTCGCCGTCGCTGCCGGACGTGCCGACGGTGGCCGAGGCCGGCTATCCCGACTACGCGTTGGAGCCGTGGATCACCGTCGTCGCGCCGCGCGGGTTGCCCGAGCCGGTGCAGAAGACGCTCGGCAAGGCATTGGCCGATTCGCTGGCCGACCCTGCGCTGCGCGGCGAGCTGGTCAAGGCCGGCGTCGACGTGACCTACGCGCCGGGTTCGTTCTACGATGCGCGCGTGGCCAAGGAGCTGCCGCTGCTGCGGGCCTACGTGCACAAGGCCAAAATTTCGGTGGAGTGAACGCGATGTCCCACGACCCCCGGCTCACGGCGCTGTCCGCGCTGCAACTGCGACGCCTGATCGGCGGGCGGCAGGTCTCGCCGCTCGACGTGATGGACGCGTACATCGCGCGCATCGAGGCGCTGAACCCCGCCGTCAACGCGATCGCGGCGACCGATTTCGAGCGTGCCCGCGAAGCCGCTCGTGCCGCCGAACGCCAGGTGATGAGCGGCGCGCCGCTGGGCCTGCTGCACGGCCTGCCGCTGGGCGTGAAGGACCTGCAGGACACTGCGGGCCTGCTGACCACCTACGGCAACGTCGGCCTGCGCGGCAACGTGCCGGCGCGCGACATCGCGCTGGTCGCGCGACTCAAGGCGGCCGGCGCCATCGTCACCGCGAAGACCAACGTGCCCGACATGGGCGCCGGCGCGAACACGCGCAATCCGGTCTGGGGCGCTACCGGCAATCCGTTCGATCCGCGGCTGAACGCCGGCGGCTCCTCCGGCGGCTCGGCCGCGGCGCTCGCCGTCGACATGCTGCCGCTGGCCACCGGCTCCGACACCGGCGGCTCGCTGCGCATCCCGGCGGCGCTGTGCGGCATCGTCGGCCTGCGCCCGTCGCCGGGCCTGGTGCCGAACGACGCGAAGGCGCTCGGCTGGTCGGTCATCTCGGTGCTCGGGCCGATGGGCCGCACGGTCGAAGACACCGCGCTGCAGCTGGCCGCCAGCGCCGGCTTCGATGTGCGCGATCCACTGTCGTACCCGGTCGACGCGGCTTCGTTGTGGCCGCTGCCGGAGGTCGACCTGTCGACCCTGCGCGTCGGCTTCACCGAGGACTTCGGCGTGTGCATCGTCGACCCGGAGATCCGCC
>Ga0209050_1001270_pt1 | contig 29018 bp, 19 predicted proteins | sample Araplavi_mTSA_r2_FD_184276 | JGI IMG/M metagenome (GOLD analysis project Ga0209050, IMG submission 184276) | Arabidopsis root microbial communities from North Carolina, USA - plate scrape MF_Cvi_mTSA_r2 (SPAdes) (version 2) | ecosystem: Host-associated > Plants > Roots > Endosphere | place: USA... | reverse complement strand
GGTCGTCGAGACGCAGCAGGCGCTGCCGGTCGAGGCCTACGAATCGAACCGCGTCGGCGGCTCGCTGATCATCGTCGACCCGGCGACCAACCGCACCAGCGGCGCGCTGCTGGTCAAGGACTGTTCGCCTTCCTGAGAGGCTTGCTCGCGCCATGACTCCTTCCACGCATTCTCTTGTCCGGCCGCGTCCGTTCCATGCCGACGCCGATGCCGCTCCGGTGGCACGCGGCGCGACCTGTCTCAACGTGGTGAAGCACCCGAGCCTGGTCTCGGCGGCGGAGCGGCGCAGCTTGCTGCGCCAGCAGCCGGCGACGGTCTGGTTGACGGGCCTCAGCGGCGCGGGCAAATCCACGCTGGCCTATGCGGTGGAGCGCCGGCTGCATGCCGAGGGGCACCTGGGATTCGTGCTGGATGGCGACAACATCCGCCACCACCTCAGCAGCGATCTTGGCTTCTCGCCCGCAGAACGGCGCGAGAACATCCGGCGTGTCGCGGAAGTTGCCGCCCTGATGAACGACGCGGGGCTGATCGTGTTCACGGCGCTCATTTCGCCGCGGCAGGAAGACAGGGAACAAGCGCGATCCATCATCGGCGACGCGAGGTTCATCGAAGTCCATGTCAGCACGGCGCTGGCGGTCTGCGAAGCACGGGACCCGAAGGGTCTCTACGAAAAGGCCCGCACGGGCGCCATCCCCCATTTCACCGGCGTGTCGGCACCTTACGAGACCCCGCAGTCTCCCGCGCTGCGCATCGACACCGACCTGCACAGCCCCGAGCAATCGGCGCAGAAGCTGATGGACTTTCTCGTCGGTCGCTGCGCCATCGCGCCATGACGTCGATCCAGCCATTCGCATCGTCGGACCGCCCGGGCCACCTGCCGGCGGTCGACCTGTTCAATGGCGATGCCGACGGCATCTGCAGCCTGCACCAATTGCGCATGGCCGAGCCGCGCGCATCGCAGCTCGTCAGCGGCGTCAAGCGCGACATCGATCTGCTGGGTCAATGGGGCGATTCGAACCCGCCCAGCGAGCTGACCGTGCTGGACGTGTCGTTCGACAGGAACGAAGCTGGCGTGCGCCGCGCACTGGAAGCCGGCGGGCGCGTGCGCTACTTCGATCACCATTCGGCACGCAGCCTGTTCTGCCACCCGCGACTGGAAAGCCACATCGATCCTTCCGCGAGCGTCTGCACGTCCTTGCTGGTGGATCGCCACCTGGCCGGCCGCTTTCGCGAGTGGGCCATCGTGGGCGCCTTCGGCGACGGCTTGTTCGAGGTTGCCAGCAGTCTTGCCTCGCACCGCGGTCTCGCCACGAACGAGACGGCGAGCCTCGAGCAACTGGGGCAGCTTCTCAACTACAACGCCTACGGCGAAGCGGTGGAAGACCTGCACTTCCCGCCGATCGACCTGTACCGGGCGGTGCACCACTTCGAGAGTCCGTTCGGCTTCATCGCCGATGCGGACGAATACCGCCACCTGGCCGCCGGCCGCGCCGACGACCAGCATCACCTCGAGACGCTCGCGCCGCATTGGCGGAGCACCGATGGCGACGTCTACCTGCTGCCGGGCACGGCATGGGCCCGGCGGCTTTCCGGAACGCTGGCGAACCGCCTCTCGCGCGACGAGCCGCACCGGTCGTTCGCGGTGCTCACGCGCCGTTCGGACGGCCACTTCCTGGTCAGCGTCCGCTCGCCTGCGCAGTGCAGGCCGGCGGAAGCGTTGTGCCGACTCTATCCAGGTGGCGGTGGACGGCATGCGGCCGCCGGCATCGATCGGCTGCCGGCGACCGAACTGGAGCGGTTCATCGCCGACTTTTCAAACCACATCACAGGGAAACCATCATGACCCGTCAGCCAGCCATCTCCACGTCCCATCCGGGCCGCCCCCGCCCGCTTCTGATGGTGCCGTTGCGTCGATGCGGAAGCCACGCGCTGAGACTCCGGCTCAATTTCAGTGACGGCTTCTATTCGCCGTATCCGCTGCACATCGTCGATTTCATGCCGCTGGTTCCCCTCTACGGCGACCTGGCCGAGGACCGCAACTACTTCCAGCTCGTCGTGGACGTCGTCGGCTTGCAGGCTGCCAGCATGGTGAAGTGGCCCGACGTGGCGTTCGATCCGGGCGAGATCTTCGACGCCATCAAGGACGACAAGCGCAGCGTGCATCGCGTGGTGTGGGAGCTGCTGCTGCGCAGCGGCGAGCAGCAGCACGCCCGCGTCGTGATGGACAAGTCGCTCGACAGCATCCACTACGCCACCGAGTTGATGGAGCTCTTCCCGGACATGCTGTTCCTGAACGTGGTGCGGGACCCGCGCGCCCAGGTGGCGTCGATGAACCGCGCGATCATCCACGACTTCGACAGCACGCTCAATGCGATGACATGGGTCGCCGCGCACGATGCGGCCCAGCGTCTCGTCCACACGCATCCAGAGCGCGTGCTGACCATCCGGTACGAGGATTTCCTCGCCGACCAGGAGCTTGTGCTGCGCGGCATCTGCGATTTCATCGGCCTGGACTTCCTGCCGCAGATGCTCGACGTGGCGGCTTCCACCGAAGCACGGCAGATGTCGAAGCTGTCGGATCTGTGGTCATCCAACTGCTTCGGTCCCATCCCGGCCAACCGGGACAAGTTCAAGAGCCAGCTGAGCGTCGACGAGATCGAGATCATCGAGACGGTGGCGAAGGCGCACATGCGCTCCTACGGTTATGAATTCATGACCGACGCGAACGCGCCGATTCCGGACGAAGCGGTTCTCGCATCGCGCGCGCAACGATCCGCCGTGGGCCGGGCGCAGGCCTGGAGCCAGCTCAGCAGCACCAACTACCGCGACTTCGTTCTGCGGCGCGTCAGGGCCGACCACCTGGCCGCCGTGCGCGAGCGCTTGAACCTCGCACACCCATCCCGGGTGCATGCCGCGACTGCAGCCACATGACGCGATGACCAGCGACGCTGCGGCGACGCCGGACGATCGAGGCTCCCGGCGAACGGTGCCAAGTCCTCGATCGCATTGGTAGGCCGTGTTGGACTTGAACCAACGACCAAAGGATTATGAGACGGCTGCCGCTCCTTCTCCCCCCGGCCACAGGGCACGCGCACTATACGGGACGGGAGCGGCGGGGTGTCTTGGAACCTTGCAAGGACGTTCGCGTAGCTACGCTTCGGCTACGCGCAAGTCCGCCCGCAAATACCGCTCATCTCTGCCTCGCAGGGCCTCTGGTGATATCAGGGGATCGGGCGCGTGCCACGGCAGGTCGGGTAGCCCGTGCACCCCCAGAACTCGCCGCCGGCGTTTGCACCGCGTTTTGCGGTACGCCGCACCATCGGTTTGGCACAGACTGGGCAATTCGACGCCTGCGGCGGTGCTGCACTAGCTGGCACAGCTGGTCGCGTCGTCGAACGAGTGACCGCGGCCTTTGCTTCTCGAAGGAGCCCGTGGAGCTTCCGTCCATCGATCAGCGTCACGTTGCGACCACTCGCGAAGTTGACGGCAGCGTCGGTGAATTGGCCTGACGTCACAACGAATCCGCCGGCGGCCCCCTTCGCAGCCATCACACCGTACAGCTCGCGGACCACGTCCACGCCCACCTTGAAGGCACGCCACTGCTTGCACTGCACGAGAAACTTCTCGCCGCCGGCATCGCGGGATCTCCTGAGCACAAGGTCTACACCACCATCTGCGCCGCCACCGCCAGTTTCGACAACTTGGTAGCCCTGCAATCGGAAGCCTTCGCCCACCAGCATCTCGAATTCGCGCCAACTCATGCCATCCAGCGCGTCGCTCGCCTCGCTTTGCACTGCAGCATTCACAAGGCTCTTACGCTCCTTGCGCCGCCAGGCCGACATGCCCGCTCCGGCCAGACAGAGAATTGGCAGTACGTATTGGCCGACAGTCGCCATGGTCTTCCACAGGGTGTGGGTGACCATCGCCCCAATTTGCGCTGGTGCGGCCGCGGGCGCGACCGTCTGCGATGCGACACCATGAAGCAGCAGGTAGCTGGCTAACGACAACACCAGGCCCGCCCACCACGGCAACATCGCAACGAGGTCCATGACGTCCTCGGCTGGGCTCGTCTTCCTGCGTTTCGCCATGTCCGCCTCCCCTCCACTCTTTTCCGGTGTTGTAGCAGGAGCGAGACAGGACGGCGATGCGCCACGCTGTAGCACTGCCGCCTCGTGTGCGGAGGTACACACCTTGTGTCGATTCCGGCGGCTGTGCAGCGGTTGCTGCCCTTCGCAGCCTGCAGCTCAAAGACGGCAGTCCGTCACCATGCGGTCACTCATTGCGGAATCGAATGGCGGAGGTTCGAGCCAAACGATCAGAGCAATATTCCGACCAGCGATTGGGCGCGTCGGACTACAGACCGTCATCGGCGCGAGGGCAACCGTCACAACGACCCGATGCTTGCCGGGCAGTTCGTAGGAACTCGTTAGAGGTCCTCGCCTTCGCCGAGCAAATACCAGCTCCACACGCGCGCAGTTGCCTGCATTTCCTCGATGACCTCACCGGCAGTGACGACAATCAACCGGTTCCGGTACGCGTCCTGATGCAGAAACGTGCAGAAGGCATAGCCCGTGCCACAGGCGTGCCGAATTTCGAGGTATCCCTTCTCCCAGAAGTGCGGTCCGTTGCCATACCGGATGTCAAGACTTTCGGCGTCCGCCCAGTGCCGCAGAACCGGCTGCCAGCCAGCATCTATCAGCGCGATACGCGCTGCGTCGTAAGTGAGTTCCCCGAGCCTCGGAATCGGCGTGTGCTTGGTCGACAGCGGCTGCGGATAGAAGCTGGCAACTCCTCGGACGCCGAGTTCCACCAGGGCGTGCCTCTCCGCCTCTGCCTTCCACTCGATCAGCAGGGCCACGCTGTAGTAGTTGGCATCGCTGTCCACTCGCTTCGCACACGTCTGGCACAGCCAGATACCGTTGGCGTCGGATCGTCGCACCTCTGTACCCATCGACGCGTCATAACGCGGCCCGCCTGGCGCCGCCGCTGTGATGTGGCACGCCACGCCTAGATTGACGGAGCCCGCCCCGCCGACCTGCGGCCCAACCGTTGCCGCTCGGCAGTCAGGGCTTGCGCAGCGCATCGCGGCACGATGTGCGAGTAGCACCTTCACTGAGGTCGGGAAGTCGTCACGGGCCATGTTCTTGCAGCGTTGCAGTCAGGATGTTCCTAGGGCATTTGACGTTACCCGTCAGTGCCTCGGGATACGGCGCATATCAATCCCCCGATAGTTCATCTCCTCGATGAAGTGCGTGAACTCCTGCATCGAGGGGTTCACAACCTCGGGGACATAGCCAGGCCCGCCCTTGAGGAAGTGCGGCATCAGTCGGCGCAGAATGTCCGCTCCCTTGTCCAACAGTTCCGCGTCGCTGAACGGGCGCAGGTGCGGTTGCGCATGGTACTGGCGGCGCCACGCCTCATGCATGGGTAGCTGCTCCGACGGGGCTACAGTCGCTTCCTTCATTGGGGCGAATTTGAGCTTCGAAGGGTCCGGCTCATCTCCCGCCACCGAGATGCGAGCATTGGCCTGAGCCCACCGGCGCACCAGGTCATGGTGAAGGTGCCCGAACCACGGAAAACGGTCCTTCCCGTCGCCGTTGATCAGGATGCTGGGTACGGCTGGGCGGCCGTCCACGGTTCCCATGACATGGCTCTCAAACAACAACCAGACGAAATCCAGCTTCTCAGCATCGCTGTTTCCGGTGCGGGGGCGGCGCATCAGATTGGAGACGCGATGACCGACCACATACGGATCCAGAATATCGATGGAGTCGTTGAGGATCACGAGCACGCCTGCGGCATCCGGCAGACCGAGGACGTGCCTCGTGTGGGTCACCTGCTCCTCGGCTGAGCGCACCGCCGCCTCGACCGAGCGTCCCAGGGCGTTGACCATCTTGGCGTAGATGGCATCACCGTCGGGCATGTTGGCCAGCACTTTGCGGACGTCGGCCGTGCCGTAGAACATCGGCCAGTCGTCGCGATGACGATGCCTATCGGCCGTGGCCTCTACCTTAGGCGACGGGTCATCGGTCAGCGTCTTGAGTTCGACGATGACCTTACGACCCTCCAACAGGTAGTCTGCCTTGCGCCGGCGCTGCGGGTCATCCGGTAGCACCAAGCGGTCTATGGCCTCAGCGTCCGGCAATCCTCCGAGGAACCGGGTGAACCTCAACTCGAGAGAGTCTGAAGGACCAATTGAAGAGCTCATACAGGCGACCTCTCAGCGCATGTCTTGCGGACCAAAACGGCAACGCCGGACGCCGACCTCAGCGAGAACGCACCGTCGCAAGGACACCGAGCATCGAGCGTTCGGCCTGGCGCTTCTCCACCTGTTCGCCGATCTTCTCCTTGCCGAAGCCAAGAACGCCGCCGCCGATGGCCGCAGCAGCCGTAGCGACAGGAATCGCAATGCCGAGCAATGGGGAAAGGCTTGGAAGCAACGCGGCTGCCGCCGCCATTGCGAGGCCTGATCCGCCGCCGAGGTACGCCGCCATTTTCTTCGGCGCGTACTTGCGCTCGATGTCGCTCATGGCCTTCTGCTGCCGTTGGACCAACGACGCGAGGCCAAAGCTCACCTCGCGCACCATGTCGTCGGTATCGATGGCAGCGCCGCCAGCGAGCTGCGCCGTGTACTTGTTCAGCTCTTCGCGGAGCCAGCGATGCTCGTTGTTAACGATCAGCGCGGTGAGCGTCTGGACCGGGATCGTCGCCAGCCAGGACAGGCTGTCATCCTGAACGGCCCGCAGGGTCTGAAACGCTTGCTCGGACAGGACGCTATTGCGCCGCAGGTTTTCAGCGTTCGCCTGCGCGCACTTCTCGAAGTAGTACCAGTGTGCGCGCTGCGACAGCAGAGGCTGCGCACCGAGTTCAGTGGCGTTTTCGAGCAAGTGATAGTGCGGCCGTACCCGCTCGAGAACGCCGTTCAGAAGCAGAACGCCGCTCGGCAGCGTCCTCATTCTGGCGAGCATCTCTTCGGACCGCACGCCTTCGAGCGCCGCAATGTACGCCTTCACTGCCTCCGCCACGCCGAGCGTTTGGTCGGGTTGCGCGCCTGGCGGGATGAAGAGTCCGCTGGCCAACAACGCCTGCCCAAACAACTCACCATGCTTGCTCGCATACTCAAACAATTCGCCCACCGACTTGACAGTGCCATCGCAGAGGGGGGCGACCATCCTAACGGCCAGTTGCTCTATGCCATGCTTGGTGTGGGCGTCACGCTCTTCGAGGCTTTCTTCGAAGCTCGGGAAAACAAACACCGGCGGAACTGGCAGCCCGGCGTCAACCAGCGGGCGCAACTGGAGGACGTAGAAGAGCGCGAGTGCGAGCTGGAGGTGCTTGGCGTTCAGGTGCAAGTCTGCCGACAAAAAGGGGTATATCGGATCCGGGAGAAGCTGCGTGTCCGCGTAGAGACCCGTGATGCGGACGGCATTGAGCGCGGACGGACCGAAGGCACGCTGCCCTCCGGTCACCAGACGCATGCCACCGAGCGTCTTCGCATGCTGGAATAGCCTGAGTGCGTTGGCACTGTAGAACGCCGCCAGCTCATCCGATGCCGCGTTCGCCGCCGCGGCCATCGCGTCGGGCTCGTGCTTGAGACGCCAGAGCATCCGGTCCTTGATCTCCTGCTCGTTCGCAACCAATGCGACCGCCCTGCCGGTCAGGGCGGCAAAGAGCTGCGCGAACAGCCGGAAGAGTTCGGGCTGAGCCTCAGACATCGGCAAAGATGACGGGGATGGCGGCTCCGGCTCGCGCTGCGCCATGAAGCCGAGTGCCATGCCGGAGGTGCGTCCGAAGGACAACGCCCTTTCGGACAAGCGGCTCGTGTCGACAAGACCCACCATGGTCAGCGGCGCGGCCATGAACTCGTCGGCCAGTTCACGGAACTGCGGAGCCACCTTCAGTTTGCCCTCACGCAACGCACGCCAGGTGGCCAGGAGCCGCTCGGCCGTGCGGGCATCGATCTCTTTTCTGTCGGTCATTGTTGTCTCCGCGGGCAAATCAAGTTCGTCAGCATCTGTAGCAGGTTACCTGCGCTCGCAGCTGATCAAGCTGACTCTTTCGAATGAAGATCTGGTTGGGGAAGCCTCTCATCAATCATGGCGGCGGATCCTTGCCGAAAGACTGGATCTGAGGCCAGCGTGTGGCTTCGCAGCAGTTGCTGCATTTCGAAACTGGCGTCCGAGATCCCGCATTTAGGCACTGAGCGGCACGCAATGGAGCTTACGGGAAGTGGTTGCTTGGCCGGTACAGAAATCCGGAACCATATCCCTTGTTCTTCACACTGCGCGGACAAGCGCGACGCGGCGCATGCAAGCACTCCCGGCCTTGCGGTTACGATGCTCCGGCAGAGGCCGCATCCGACCTTCCGATTGCACCCGCAGACGGAACCTTTGGATGGTTTGCCGCGGCGACCGAGCGGTGCGGGCAGGAAAACTTCAGGGAAGGGATGCGCTCGCTATGGCAAAGAAGCCAATGGGAGAAGGACCCAAGCCGTCCGAGTACATGCGTCAGCTGCGGCCGGAGCTCTACCCGGACTCGGCCTCGCGGACATCGTATCGGCTGAAACCCGAGATCTTGTCGCACCACCTCGACACAATCACTGAGCGCAATCAGACGCACGATTTCGAGATCTTCTGCCGCAAGCTTTGCGAGCGCACGATCTGCCCGAATCTGCGGCCTGCGACTGGCCCAGAAGGGGGCGGCGATAGCAAGGCCGATACGGAAACCATCCCGGTTGCTGATGAAATCACCAGGCTGCAACACGTCGTCGGCCAAGCCAATGGCGGCCGGGAGCGCTGGGCTTTCGCTTTCAGTGCGAAGCGGAAATGGACAGAAAAGGTGCGCGCCGACGTTGAGGGCATCGTCGCCACCGGGCGCGGTTACCAGAAGATCTTCTTTGTCAGCTCACGGGCAGCACGAGCCAAAGACCGAGCGCGCGTCGAGGACGAGCTCTCGCGCGAACACGGTGTGCAAGTCACGATTCTGGACAGGGCTTGGATCATTGACGAAGTCGTCGAGAAGAACCGCAGAGATCTCGCGTTCAACTACCTTGGGATCGGCGAGGAAACGACCGAGAACGAGCTTGGGCCAGAGGACTATTCCCGAACGCAACAGCTGGCCGACATCGAGCTCGAACTGGACGATCCGACGGCGTTCGAGGGCATGTCCATCCACCGCGCGACGGAAGCCCTGGTCGCTGCCAAACTCTCACGCAATCTCGGACTGTCGCGAACGGAGGTCGATGGCCGATTCCTACGGGCCATCCGTGTAGCCGATGATGGAGGCACTAGGCGTCAAAAGCTTGAGGCGCGATACGAATGGCTATGGACGGCCTTTTGGTGGTTTGATGATATCGACGCTGTGGTTGCCGGATACGATCAGTTCGAAGCCGAGGTAATTGACGACGACCACGCCAAGAACTTGGAGTTCCTCTGCAACCTCGCGCAACTACTCTTCAACGCAGTCTTCCAGAACGGCTGGCCCCGGGAAAAGGCGCAACTGGACGCGCGCGCTGCCCGACTGAAGGCACGACTTGAGCAGCTTGCCAATGAAGCCGAGCGACCGAACAACGCCCTTCAGGCGCGCACGTCATTGCTAATCGTGAGGGTCAATGAAGCGATGGTCAATGACGCCACCGCCGATTTGCACTCATTGTGGCCCGAGTTCTCAGACGTCCTCGTGATGGCGAAAGGATTGGGAGAGTTCGAAGGAGCCCGGTTGGTCAAAATGATCCAAGTGTTCGGCGACATCGCCGGGAACGATCGTGGTTACCGCGATCTTGTCGATCAGGCCGCCGAATTCGTCAGCAAGAGAACCAGCGATGGCGAGGGCGCGTTGATCCTTCTCAGGCGAGCCAAGCAGCTCGCCGACGCAGAGCAGAGCATGGAGATGATCCGTCTCCTCGGCAAGGCCGGACCACGGCTGAGCAAGAAGGAATACGCCTCTCAATTCATCGAAGCGATGTCACTCCTCGCGATGGCTTATCGCAGCGTAGGCCTGCTGTGGGCAGCTCGCGCAGCGTTCACGACGGCGGTGACAGGCCTCTTTATCGAAGGAGATGAATCCGGAAATCTTCCCCCGACGGTTTTCCCGACGTTGATGATCGGAGCGTGGATTGCGGTCGAACTAAAGCATTTTCCAGAGGTGCTGGAAGCGATCCAGATCGCGCGAGGCTGCCTTACTTCGCTCCCTTTCAGCGATGAATCGGCGAACGCTGCCCAAGAACGTTTGCGGGACTTCGACGGGGTGCTCGCCTGCCAGGTCATCAACCTCGGTGACGCCAGTCTCGTAGAGCTTCGCTCGACGCCCGACATCTTGGAGGGCCTGCAGCTCTTCCTCAGCCGGACCGCGTTGCTCTACGCGCTCGGTCACGAAGACGTCCTGCGGTCCGACGGGTCGATCCCTGCGGATGAGTCTGCATCGGACGTGTCCGAGCTGTTTCAGACGCTGGCCGATCAGCCGGCTGCAGACGCCGTGTGGCGTCCCGCCGTTTTCAACACCGGAAGCAGTCAGACCTTCTGCACATCGGTGCTTGGGGTCCGCGTCGATGTCGTGCACGACACGACGGACGCATCGATCACAGTGGCCGAGGCCGCTATCGGCGTCATCGAAGCCGTCTTCGCCACCGCCTATGAAATCGAGGCCGCAGCGCACATTGAACGCTTCAACGTTCGCATTCTCGAGGCCGATGTCGCCAAGTACGAGGTTTCGATCAACACTGATCGGACAGGACTGACCGTGCAATGGCCTCGCAGCCTGGTTCCGCGTCCGGCATCGTCATACGGCGACTACCTCGACATGCTGCTGGAGGTCGCTGGCGCGGTGTTCTCTTCCACTTGCCACGTCAAAGATCCGGAGAAAGCGCTACCGCGATTGTTCGAGAACGACGCGGCAATCGATCGCGTAGCCATGGTGGGGTCCGTTTGCCTTAGCCGCGCCCGAATCTTCGACGGCGTGTCGCGCCTTGCCGCTTGGGATAAGCATTCACCTAAACTCTACGAAGTTCGGCCGACTAGGCCGCACGTCGTTCGATCGGCTACCGCGATGCAGCGAGGCGAGTCGCAGAAGGGTGACAAGGAAGGGGCGGCAGATCGCCCGGCAGTCCAGGACCATCGCAGCATGCGCGTTCGATCCGTGATCGACGTGCACGTGTGGGATCGCGCGAAATGGATCGGTGCTGCCTACGGCGATGTTGGCCCACATGCGCCACCGTGGCTCGGACTGATGTTCACGGATGGCGTTGCCGGAACGAGGATCTTCGAGCGTTGGCGCGAGCGGTTCGGCGACGTTGATGAGGACGAAGAGATCTATATCGGCATCGTTCGCAAGTTCTCGCCGGAGCATTCGACGCACTACGGAATGGTAGTCACGTCGAAGCTGCGGGACGATGAGGGTCTGTCGATAGTTGCATCGCGCACGCATGTCATGCATCCGACGAACGATGTCAATCTGTCCCGCTTCCTCACTGCCTATCGGCGGAGCGGAGCGTACCTTCTAATGCCTGCAATCTATGGTGATTCAGGTGCGCCGTCGTTCCTTCCGGATCTGGCCCTGATGAAGCGGAGCTTGAGCGTGAAGGACGCAGTTGATCTAACCGCCGCCGATATCGAACTTGCGCATCTAAAGTTGTTCCGTTCATAGGCGAATGGCGGGTTACCGCGGTAGCCGTCACTTAACTGACAGATTCGAGTGGCGCCAATCAGTCGAGGCTGTGTGAAAACTCGAGACTCGAAGCATTTCGGGGGTCTTCTCACCCCTACCTTAAGGTCGATCGTCGAATACAGCGAGATCTGAGAGGTCGATTTCGGTGACCACCTTCAACGCGGCGAGTTTTCACACAGCCTCAGTCTGAAGCAGTCAGTCAACTTGGAAGACTGCTTCGCAGCGGTTGCAGTCCGTCGCCTCCGCGAGCCGAACTCGCCCTAGCTGGCGCCAAGCAGTCCTTGGGTTTCGCTGTCCTTTCCTCCAAAATGCACGCAGGAAGGGAGGGCCGAAGAACCATGAAGGTCGTCCAGCTCAGCATCACGAACTTCCGCAGCATCAAGTCTGCGGACCTGCAGTTCGACGGTCACACGCTGCTCGTGGGCCCGAACAACGTCGGCAAGAGCACGATCTGCGAGGCGCTCGACCTTGTGCTCGGACCAGACCGGGTCTCGCGGTTTCCGCCGGTCGAGGAATTTGACTTCCACAACGCCAACTACCTCCAGCCTCCGGCCGATGAAGGCGGCGAGCCAACGCCGATCCCTATCCGGATCGCTATCGTCCTGGTCGACATCAACGCCGAGGTCGAGAACCGCTGCGGCCAGCACCTGGAGTTCTGGAACACCGTTGAACGCCGCGTGCTCGGTCCAGGTGAGGTGGCAGAGGCCAACCCGCCGCTGGTCGTCAGCTGTCTTCGCCTGGAAACCCAGGCCAAGTACGACCCAGAGGAAGACGAGTTCGAGGCGCAAACCTACTTCACACACAGCCCGAACGCCGAGCCCGATGAGCTGGATCGGGTTGGCAAGGACATCAAGCGCCTGTTCGGCTTCCTCTATCTCCGCGCCGTTCGAACCGGGTCTCGGGCCCTCAGTCTCGAGCGCGGCTCCCTGCTCGATGTCATCTTGCGTCTCAGGGGCACCAGGGCCAGGTTGTGGGAGAAGGCGATCGAGCGCCTGCGCGGTTTGGACATTGAACGGGATGCCACCCACCTGCAGCCAGTCCTGCAGTCGATCGAGTCCCGGCTCGGCAAGTACATAGCCACCGACGTTCCGGGGCGGACCACGAAGCTGCACGTCTCGCAGCTCACCAGAGAGCACCTCCGCAAGACCATGGCCTTCTTCCTGGCCATCTCGCAGGATCAACAGCCCGTTCCCTTCCAACAGGTCGGCACCGGCACTCTCAACGTCCTGGTGCTTGCGCTGCTGTCGTTCATTGCCGAGCTGAAGCCGTCCTCTGTCATCTTTGCGATGGAGGAGCCAGAGATCGCCCTTCCGCCGCACACACAGCGACGCATCGCCGACTACCTGTTGAACAAGACGACGCAGGCATTCGCCACCTCGCACTCGCCGTTCGTCATCGAGCGATTCGAGCCCGAGCAGACCCTGCTTCTGTCGCGCGGTCCGGACTCCAGCGTGATCGGCAAGCGCGTCTCCGATTCGTCCGGCCTCAAGGGCAACGACTTCCGCCGGTACGCCCGCCGAGGCCTGACCGAGTGCATGCTCGGCAAAGGCGCCATCGTCGTCGAGGGGCTGACCGAGTTCAACGCCTTGCCCGTCGTCGCGCGGAAGATGGAGGAGGCCAAAGAGGACCTGCAGCCACTAGACATCGCAGGGGTCGCCTTCTTCGATGCCGAGTCCGAGGGCCAGATGCCCAAGTTCGGCAACTTCTTCAAGAGCCTGGGCCTGAAGACCTTCGGCTTCTACGACCGCGCTGCGCGATCGGCCCAGAAGAAGCAGGAACTGGTCGACGCGTACGACATCGACTGCGAGCACCAGTACACCGGATTCGAGGCGCTCGTGGTCGCGGAGGTGCCCGTCGATCGGCAGTGGGCGTTCCTCGACGATTTGCGTGAGAGCGGCGACTGCGGCAATTTCGTCATCCCTGCGGCGCGGCCAGCCGACGATGCGGTCCGCGACTTGGTGAAGTCCGCCCTCAAGGGGCACAAAGGCGCAGGTTGGGCTGCCAGGTTGCTCGACGGGTGCGCAGTGCACGAACTGCCTGTCACGGTGACCGAGTTTCTGACGCCGATCTATGCGGCCTTCCCGAAGCCTGCCGAGGTGGCGGCGATAGCCGAACCTGCCGAGGCTGTGCCTCGGGCGGAACGCGGTGCCCCGGCCTGACGGGGCGATCTCCGTGGAAATCTGCGAACTGCGGCAAAGCCTGCTCGACTGCCAAGGGCACGCCCTGGTGCTTGGTGGTCCGGGCAGTGGCAAGACCACGATCGCGCTGAAGAAGGCTGTGGTCAGGATCAATGCCGGCCTGGACCCCGGGCAGTCGGTGCTGTTCCTCAGCTTCTCGCGGGCAGCGGTCGCAAGGCTGGGCGAGGCGATGAAGCAGGAGGCCCCCAGGGCCCAGCGCAGCCAGTTGAGCATGCAAACCTTCCACTCGTTCTTCTGGACGCTGCTGTCGGCACATGCCTATCTGCTGGGCGCTCCACGGAAGCTGCGAATCCTGCTGCCCCACGACGAGCAGGTGGAGTTCGGGTCCATCAAGCCTCGCGAACGGAACGAGCAGAACGCAGACTGGCGCGCGTGGCTCGCCAGGCGCGAGGAGATGTTCCGACACGACGGACGTATCGCCTTCGATCTCTTCGCCCGCAATGCCGAGGCGCTGTTGACCCAGAGCAGGCACATCCGCAGGCTGATCACACAACGCCACCCGCTGATCATCGTGGACGAGGCGCAGGACACGAATGCGCATTCCTGGCGGTGCATCGACCTGCTGTCTGCTTCTGCCCAGATCGTCTGCCTCGCTGACCTTGACCAGCAAATCTTCGACTATCTGCCTGGCATTGGCCCGGAGAGAGTCGAGGCGATCCGTCAGACATTGGCCCCGCTGGAAATCGACCTCGGCGGACAGAACCATCGCAGTGGTGGCACCGAGATTGCGATCTTTGGGCAGGACATCCTCAAAGGACGGGTCCGAGGAGCACCGTATGCAGGCGTCTCTTCGTTCGGCTACAACCCGAAGCTCAGGCCACAGAAGACGGCATTGAGGATGGCACTTGGCATCCTGCAGCGATCCATCAGGGCTGCGACCGGTCGCTACGGCCGCAATGTCGCGATCCTGACGCACTCGGGCGCCTCTGCGGCGAAGGTATCTGCGGCGTTGAACGCCGAGCCCAAGCCGGTACGGCACAAGCTTGCTTTCGACGAGGCCGAGGCAATGCTGACGGCCCGTTTCGCGGCCTTCCTGCTGGAGCCGAAGTCCGAGGCCACGCGTCGCGAAGACATCGCGCTTGGTCTTGAACTCCTCGCGACTTCGAAGGCGGCGGCCGGGCTTGCGGCTGCGGCTCAGTGGCGGCTATGGGCTACTCGTGTTCGAGAACGACGTGAGCCGCGTGCTGGATTCGTTCAGGCGGTGGCTGGCGTGATCGATGCGGTGCGAGTGAGTCCGTTCACCGGAGACCCAGCGAAGGATTGGTCCTATGTGAAGCGCCTGCTACGAGACACCGGGGACCAGGAACTGCTCACTGCGGCCAAGAACCTGGACTACCTGGTTGCTTTCAATCGTGGCAGGCGGATCAGTGCAGGCCTCGCAGCAATTTGGGCGCGGGATGGCCGCTACACGGGCGCGCGCGAGGCACTCGACCTCGCGCTGGCACAGGACCAGATCCTCGGCGGTGTGGACGATCCGCCCGGCGTCCAAGTCATGACCATCCACAAGTCTAAAGGCAAGCAGTTTGACGGCGTGATCGTGATTCGCGAGGGTAGGCACAACGGCCAGCGGCAGGTCTCGTCCTTCGTCTGGTGGGATGACGAGCCGCCGTACTGGCGCAGCCGGAAAATTCTGCGCGTCGGCGTCACCAGGGCCAAGATTCACACGCTGATACTGGAGCACGCCTTCCCGGCCTGTCCGATCATGGCGGGGCACAACTTATAGTGTTCAAAGTCGCCATCCGAGTCGGGAGCCTTCCTGGGGAAGTTGACGGAGAGTTGGCTGCCCGGTTAGTAGCGGCGCTTGATCCCGCAGACAGCTACCGCCTCAACGTCATACAGCCAAGCTGATGTTGGCACCGCGGGCCAGAAGAAACCAGGCAGTGCAAGTGACTGATATCGGCCCGCGCAGTCATTCAGTCGCCGGAGCTAACCGGAAGTGTGCTGTCTTGACTTCAGATTGGCGGACCGATGTACCACCACACAGTCGACGGCCGAGATGGAGCAACTGGCTAAGTTCACCGATCGGGTCCACATTACCCAACGAGACTAGAGCGTTCACGATTGCGTCCGAAGTGCCAGTTCCACGCCGTACTTGTGGGCACTGTGCCACCTATCAAAAGTTTCTGGCGTCAACAGGTAGCAGCGCAGGAAGATGTCGCTCGATCCGAAGATCGCCTCGCTGGTACTGGCTGGTTCGGCCGTGCTGGGTGCCCCCTCAAAGACAAGGCCGGTGAAGTAGAAACACTCGTCGGCCTCTGACTCGGCCAGGACCGGCCCGCCGCTGATGCCGCTGAAGCCGAAGCCATGCTGCCGATCCAGCGGAGAACACAGGATGAAGTCTTCTCGGTGCTGGGGCGACGAACTCTGCAGTTCCACAGTGATCCGTGGCATGGGCGACGCCACTTTGTCCTCAGCTAGGTACTTGTGCGCAGTGGGAAAGCCGTAGGCCGCCCAGAAGCGTTGGAGCTGTTGCCAGGGCGGTGCGACCCACGTGTCCAGATCGATGGGCTTCAGGGGTCTGTCCCTGCAGAACATCTCCCAGGTCTCCGGGGAAATGTCGGCAATCGCGATGTCGGGGAGCAAGGCGTTCCGGGCGTTGAAGGCTTTCAGCGCGTCGGCGTTGTCGAGAACCGAGGCGTCGGGAAAGTCACGGCAACTCGCGAAGGTCCAGCGGATCGCCGTGCCGTGGTGGACCTTGAACTGAAAGACGCTTCTCCCGATATGAACTGATGGGGCGAGTGGGACGCCGCGCTTTAGCGCCTTGGCGCGGAATGCCTCCAGGACGTGATGACAGGTCACGGCGAAGATGCGGCCATGCCGGCGCACGAACGTTAACGTCGCGTTGAGCGCTGCATCGGTATGACCGTCCTTGAGCAGCATGTCGGTCGCGAAAAGCGGCGCGACGGCCTCGTAGACTCGCTTGTCAAGATCAACGGTGTAGGGAATCATCATGGTGCCTCTGCCGGGGATCAGTCTCCGTACGACGGTCCGCCTCGCCTAGGTCAAGGGTGAGTGCGGCGGCGGTGATCGAGGCTGTAGCCATCGGCTGACCTCACCTAAAGTCCGCTGTGCTGGCGCTTGAGCGTCTCGATCGACAGTTCCCCTGACGCGGTCGGGACACAGTTACTCTAGTCGACACCTGTGGTGAATCGCTGACGACGGCTCAATGTCGCCTCTCGCCGGCAGCGGTCACTGGTCCCTGCAGCGCGAACGACCGCTCGCAGTCGAGGCTGTGTGAAAACTCGCCGCGGTGAAGGTCGCCACCGAAATCGACCTCTCAGATCGCTCCGTATTCGACGATCGACCTTTAGGTAGGGGTGAGAAGACCCCCGAAATGCTTCGACTCTGGAGTTTTCACACAGCCTCAGTCTGAAGCGGTCAATCTGGAAGGGCTGGCAAGGGACTGGCCATCGGCGCATTCCGCCTCCCGGTGCGCCTCCGCGGATGCCCGGCAGGCTCGCGGGGGCGCCAGTACTTCGCGTCGCAGGCGCGGTCGAACACGAGACGCGGACCCAGCCAAATCCGCATTGGTCGACCTCGTCGCGACCGACCCTTGCGTTGAGTCTCGTCTATGGCGCCGAACTGCGCAAGGTCGCACAGGCATCTGCAATGGTCTGCACCATCGGCGCAGCCCTCGCGTCGCCCAGCAACTGGGTTGCCCGGGAGAAGGTGTTAGATCTGCACCCTCGTACCCAACTCGACGACGCAGTTGTGCGGCAGCTTGAAGAAGTCGGCCACGCTGCCGGCGTTGCGCGACATCGCCGCGAAGAGCGCCTCGCGCCAGTGCGCCATGCCGGCGCCCTTGGTTGGCACGACGATTTCGCGGCTCAGGAAGTACGAGGTCGCACCGGGCTCGATCGATAGCCCGTGCAGCGCGCAATGCCCAAGCGCCTTCGGGATGTCGGGCTCGTCCATGAAGCCATAGCTCACCTGCACGCGCCAGAAGCCGTCGACCAGCGGCGTCAGCTCGACGCGTTCGGCGTCGGCGACGCGCGGCACCTCTTCGAAGCGCACCGTCAGGATCACGTTCTGCTCGTGCAGCACCTGGTAGTGCTTCAGGTTGTGCATCAGCGCCTGCGGCACCGTGTCGGGGTTGGCGACCGCATAGACGGCGGTGCGCGGCGTGCGGTGCGCGCCGCTGTCGCGCGCGAGCGAGGTGATGAACGGCAGCAGCTCGGGGTCGTCGCTGCGGATGTGCTCGATCAACAGCTCGCGCCCCCGTTTCCATGTCGCCATCACGGCGAAGATCGCCGCCCCCATCACCAGCGGGAACCAGCCGCCCTGCAGGATCTTCAGCGAACACGAGATCACCAGGATAGCGTCGACCACCAAGAAGGCGGATGTCGCGGCCACCGCGACCGCCAGCGAATGGCGCCAGACGTAGCGAACGACGAAGAAGGTCAGCAGCGTCGTGATGAACATCGTCACCGTGACGGCGATGCCATAGGCCGAGGCCAGCGCCGACGAACTGCCGAAGCCGACCGTGGCCAGCAGCACCGCCACCATCACGATCCAGTTGACGGTGGGCACGTAGATCTGGCCCGCCTCCTTCTCGGACGTGTTCAGCACGCGCATGCGCGGCAACAGCCCGAGCTGGATCGCCTGCTTGGTCATCGAGTAGGCGCCCGAGATCACCGCCTGCGACGCGATCACCGACGCCGCCGTGGCCAGCAGCACCGCCGGGATCAGCCAGGCCTGCGGGAACAGGCGGTAGAACGGGCTCTCCAGCGCAGACGCATCGCGCATCAGCAGCGCGCCCTGGCCCATGTAGTTGAGCGCCAGCGCCGGCAGCACCAGGCCGGTCCAGGCGAGGCGGATCGGGCGCGCGCCGAAGTGGCCCATGTCGGCGTACAAGGCCTCGGCCCCGGTGAGTGCGAGCACGATCGAGCCCATGACGAGGAACAGGTGCCAGCCGCGCGCATGCAGGAACGCCACGGCTTCCAGCGGGTTCAGTGCCGCCAGGATGGCCGGCTGCTGCACCACCTGCAGCACACCGACCAGCGCGAGCACGAGGAACCACACGCTGATGACGGGGCCGAACAGCTTGCCGACCGCCTCGGTGCCGAAGCGCTGGGCCATGAACAGCGCCACGATGATCGTGATCGACAGCGGCAGGACGTAGGGCTTGAGCGTCGGCGTGATCACCTCCAGCCCCTCGACCGCCCCCAGCACCGAGATGGCCGGCGTGATCACGCTGTCGCCGTAGAACAGCGCGGCACCCAGCACGCCGGTCAGCAGCAGCAGCGTGCGGCGCGCCGGCGTGCCACCGGCCGCGAGCGCGGTCAGCGCCATGATGCCGCCCTCGCCACGGTTGTCGGCGCGCAGGATCAGGATCACGTACTTCAACGTGACCACCACCATCAGCGCCCAGAAGATCACCGACACCGCGCCGACGATGTCCGGCGCGTCCAGCGGCACGCCATTGGCGGGGTGGAACACCTCCTTCATCGTGTACAGCGGGCTGGTGCCGATGTCGCCGTAGACGACGCCCAGGGCCCCGAGCGTCAGCAGGCCAAGGCCCTGGCGGTTTTCGTTGTCGTTCATCTATTTACCAAGGGAGCTCAACCGCGCGTTTATAGCGGATCCATCCACGCCAAGGTTGGCGGTCCGCAACCTTTGCACCATCTTGATGTGCATTGGCGTTGAATCCAGAGACACCGACAGCCGAGCTGTCCGTCACATGGAGCACGTCATGCACACGACCCATCGCCGACACACCGCACCTCGAAGCCTGCTTCAGGCCGTCTGGCACTGGGTGTTTCGCGTCCTCAAACCCAACGCGGCTGATCGCGTTTCGAAGCGCAGGCCCTCGACGGAATGGCCTGCGCGTCATCCCGCCGAAATGGCAATCCTGGCGAGAGACACCGCTCACAAGGCACGCGCGGCCTTTACGAAATCTCTATGAGATCGCCCGAAATCTTGATGCCATCTTTGCACGCCGCTGCGTAGAGTCATTGATCGCGCCACGCACGGTCCGCCCGTTGCTGGCCAACGTATGTCACGCACCCGTCCGCACTCGCCTCACACGCTCCACACGCCTGACAACCTCTTCGAGTTTGTCTACACCGACGAAGGGGAGTTGACTGACCTGCCTGCATTGCTGAAGCTGGAGGAGGATTCGTTTCCCGGTGACCGCATCAGTGCGCGCAGTTGGCGACGCTTGCTCGCGAGCCGCTCCGCACGCGTGACGACCGCACGCCAGGATGTATCGTCCCCTCGCCTGCTCGGCGCCACCGTGGTCCTGCAGCGCGCGAGAAGCTCTGTTGCTCGCTTGTACTCGATTGCCATCTCGCCCGATGCGAGGGAACGCGGACTCGCCTCGCGGCTGCTGCAGGAAGCGATCCGACATGCGCGAGACAGCGGCGCCGCGGTTCTGCGTCTGGAGACACGCGCAGACAACGATGCAGCGCAGCGACTCTTCGTCCGCCATGGCTTCAGGCCGCTCGACCGCAAGGCTTCGTACTATGAGGATGGCGCCGATGCGCTGCGATTTCAAATATCGCTGTGGGATGGCGGCAATGCGGCCAAGGACACCGCGCTGTCAGCCCCGTTCTACGCACAGACGCTCGATTTCACCTGTGGCCCGTGTGCCTTGCTGATGGCGATGGCGGCACTGGATCCTCGGACAGTTCTCGATCGCGCCGCCGAGATCCGCCTGTGGCGTGAGGCGACGACGGTCTTCATGGCCGCGGGCCACGGCGGGTGCGGGCCGTTCGGCCTCGCGCTGGCGGCACTGCGCCGCGGCTTCAGCGCCACGGTCTACGCGCCCGCCGACCGCGTCATGTTCATCGACTCGGTACGCGACCCTCACAAGAAGGATGTGATCGCTCTGGTGGATGCCGACTGCCGCGCCGAGCTGTCGACCACGTCGGCCAGGTTGGTTAATACGCCGATCACGCCACGGCACCTCGTCGACCACCTGCGCCGCGGCGATGTCCCGGTGGTGCTGATCAGTCTCTGGCGCTTGCATGGCGAACGAGGTCCGCATTGGGTGGTGGTGACCGGCTTCGACGGGCATGTGTTCCGCATCCTCGACCCCATCGCCGCAACACCTGCCGGCCTGGACCCTGGCGTTTCCGTCAGTGTCGACGAGTTCAAGCGCATCACCCGGTATGGCCGGAGCCGACAAGCCGCCGCTGTCATCATATCCAAAGGACTCTGATTGGCCTCCGATCACCTGATCGTCGTTGAGAAGCTCGCAGACTTCCGCTGGGCGGATGCGGACTCTCGTGTTCTCACCGCTGAAGAGTTCATCTCCGAGCGCAGCGACGCCCGCAGAGCGCGCAAGGTCATCAACCTCTGCCGCAACTACGACTACCTGAGCCTCGGCTACTACTGCTCGTTGCTCGCCGAGGCCCGAGGCGATCGGATCACGCCCAGTGTCGAGACCATCCTCGACCTGCAGCAGCGCCACGCGCAGCAGACCTTGCTGTCGCGTCTGGATCGCCTCATCGCGGGACTGGACGATGTGCCTCGCTCCGTCAACACCTTGAGCTTCCACGTCTGCTTCGGACATGTGGAGGATCCGGGGCTGTCCGAGCTGGCCCGCAAGGCCTTCGAACTGTTTCGCTGCCCTCTGCTGCAGGTCGAACTCGAACGTCCCCAAGGGCTGAACGGCTGGAAGACGACAGCGGTGAAAGCGCTCGACCCTCGCGACATCGACGCATCTCGCGACGCCCTGTTCGTCGGCGCGCTGGAAGAGTTCACCCGCCGCCGTTGGCGGCCTGCGCTCGTGCGTGCAGTGCCGAAGATGGACCTGGCCGTTCTCCACGACCCGGCCGACCCCTTGCCCCCGTCGAATGCAACGACCCTGCAGCGCATCGTCGAGATCGGCGATTCAATGGGCATCGCCGTTGAGCTGATCCGCAAGAAGGACTATTCCCGGCTGACGCAGTTCGACGCGCTCTTCATCCGCGAAACGACGGCAGTCGCCCACCACACGTTCAAGTTCGCGAAGAAGGCGGAGACCGAAGGCATGCCGGTGATCGACGACCCCGGATCGATCCTGCGCTGCACCAACAAGGCCTACCTTGCCGAGCTGCTGCGCGGCAACGGCATCGCCACGCCACCTACCCGGCTCGTCAGCCGCCGCACGCTCTCGCGCTTCGAGAACACGCTGAACTACCCGGTCGTCCTCAAGGTCCCCGATGGCTCGTTCAGCCGCGACGTCAAGAAGGCGCAGGACTTCGAAGACTTCGAGGCAACGGCGCATTCGATGTTCAAGGAATCCGAGATCGTGCTGGTGCAGGACTTCATGTACACGGCCTTCGACTGGCGGGTGGGCGTGCTGGCCGGTGAGCCGCTGTTCGTGGCCCGCTATCACATGGTGCGAGACCACTGGCAGATCATCAAGCACGCCGGATCCGGCCCGTCCACCGAAGGGCGCACCGAGGCAGTCGCGTTGAGCGACACGCCGCCCGAGGTGCTCGACACCGCCGTGCGCGCCGCCGCGCTGATCGGTGACGGTTTCTACGGCGTCGACCTGAAGCAGACCGACGCCGGCGTGTTCGTCATCGAGATCAACGACAACCCGAATCTCGATGTCGGTGCCGAGGACAAGGCACTGGGTGCCGACCTGTACCGCCGCCTGCTCGGCCACCTGCTGACCAGATTCGAAGCGCGCAGCGCTTCTTCCCCCATCGCCTCCGCCTCGCGCGGACCGCGTGACGGCGAACTCGCCGTCTTTCCTCAACCTCTCCGGAATCATTCATGAGAAGCAAGCTGTTGATCTCGCTGCCCCTGCTGGCCGCCTTTGCCGCCCCTGCCTTCGCGGCGGACAACCCTCTTTCGTTCAACATCAGCGCGGTCAGCGACTACCGCTACCGGGGCATTTCGCAAACCCGGCTGAAGCCTGCGCTGCAAGGCGGGGTCGACTACGCGCTACCCGCCGGCTTCTACGTCGGCGCCTGGGGCTCGACGATCAAGTGGATCAAAGACAATGGCGTCGACGGCTCGGTCGAAGTCGATCTCTACGGCGGCTACCGCGGTGAGATCCAGAAGGACCTGGGCTACGACCTCGGTGTGCTGCAGTACGCCTACGTCGGCAACAAGCTGGCGGACACGGCCGGTGGCGGCGTGTACAAGAACGCCGACACCACCGAGTTGTATGGCGCCCTCACCTGGGGCCCGGTGACCGGCAAGCTGTCGTACGCGCTGACGAACCTGTTCGGCAACTACAACTTCGCGACCGACGAGAGCACGCGCGGGAGCACCTACGCAGAGCTCAACGGCACTTTCGACTTGGGGTCCGGCTTCTCTCTGGCGCCGCACATCGGGCATCAGTCGGTCTCGCACCTGAGCGTGGCGTCGTACACCGACTACTCGGCCACCGTGAGCAAGGACCTCGGATCGGGCATGTCCGTCGCGGTCGCTGCTGTCGGCACCGATGCCGACAAGACCTTCTACGTGCCGGGCGCCGCTGCGGGCAGCACACGCTTCCTCGGAAAGTCCGCGCTCGTCGTCAGCCTCAAGGCGACGTTCTGATGGACCGCCCGGGCTTGGCCCGGGCTGCTCGATCTGCTACTCCGCGAGCAACCGGTACCCGACGCCGGTTTCAGTGACGATGTACTTCGGCCGCGCGGAGTCTGCTTCAAGCTTCTGCCGCAGGTTGCCCATGTAGACGCGCAGGTAGTGGTTGCTTTGGGAGTGCCCGGGACCCCACACCTCGCGCAGGATTTGCGGATGCGTCAGAACGCGCCCGGCATTCGCCACAAGCACCGCCAGCAGGCGGTATTCGATGGGCGTCAGGTGGACCTCGGCCCCGGCGCGGCGCACCAGGCGCGCCGCCAGGTCGACCTCCACATCCCCGAAGCGAAACGTCAGCTCCGGCGTGGCCAGGCCAGCACGAATCCGTCGCAGGTTGGCGCGCGTTCGGGCCAGCAACTCAGCCACGCCGAACGGCTTGGTGATGTAGTCGTCCGCACCGGCATCCAGTGCGGCAACCTTCTCGCCCTCATGGGTCCGAGCTGACAGCACGATGATCGGAATCCCCGACCACTGGCGCACTTCCCGGATGAAGTCGACACCGTCGCCGTCAGGCAGCCCCAGGTCGGCGATCACCAGGTCCGGGCGCCGCGACGCCGCCTCAATGCGCCCCTGTTTGAGCGTTCCGGCCTCCAGAACCTGCCAGCCCTCGGCTTCCAATGAGCTGCGCACGAACTGGCGGATCTCAGGTTCGTCCTCGAGCACCAGGACGGTGGGGGTATTGGTGGTCATCGTGGTCCCTGCGTCACCGCATCCTGGCCGCCCTCTTCCGACAGGTCAATCGTCGGAGGCGTTCCCAATGGCAGCGTGAAAGTGAACGTCGCACCATGAGGCCGGGTCTGCTCGACCCGGATTTGGCCGCGATGCGCTTCGACGATTGCCCTGCAGATCGCCAGACCGAGGCCGACGCCGGGCGTAGCGGATTCCACTTGGCCGCGGGTGAACTTCTCGAAGATCATCTCTTCCTGTCCCGCCGGCACGCCCGGCCCGTGGTCGCGCACGCTGATGCGCAACTCGTCGCCATGCGTCCTGGCCAGGATCTCCACCGGCGTGTCCCGCGGCGTGTACTTGTCGACGTTCTCCAGCAGGTTGACGAGTACGCGCTCGATCAGCACGGCGTCGCACTCGACCAACGACACGCCAGGGTCGATGTGAATCGACAAGGCCCTCGACCCAAGCGTTCCGTGCGCCGCCTTGACTGAACCCCCGATGATCTCCTCGACCGATTGCCATTCGATGCGCAGCCGGATCTCGCCGCTCTGGATGCGCGCCATGTCGAGCAGGTTGGTCACCATGTCGGTCATGCGCTGCGACTTCTCGCCGAGGCTCTCGGCCAGTTCCTGCTGCCGCGGAGAAAGTGGCGGCTGGCTGGTCGCCAGCATCTGCGCCGCCCCGACCAGCGCGGCCAACGGCGTGCGCAGGTCATGCGACAGCGCGGACAGCAGCGAGTTGCGCAGGCGCTCGGACTCCATCTGGACCGTCGCCCCCTGCGCCACCTCGATGTAGTGGACACGCTCCAGTGCCATCGCCGTCAACACCGCGAAGGTTTCCAGTTGCTGCCGCTGCTCGGGGATCAGCAGGAAGCGCGGCTCGATCGGCTGGATCGCCAGCACGCCGCGCGCGCGCATCGGCGCCTTCAGCGGCATGTACAGCCAGGCGCTGCCCGCCAGCGTGTCGGTGCCCAGGCCGGCGACCTGCTGGTGGTCCAGCGCCCATTGCGCGGTGCCCAAGTCAAGCCCGGCGCCGTCGGCGGGGGATTGCAGCCGGTCATCCATGTCCAGCACGTAGATCGCCACCTGAGCGCGGAACTCGCGCGCGATCACCGCCTGGGCGACCTCGACGACGTGCGCCTGCGTCAGCGTGTTGGACAGGTCGCGTGCGGCCTCGAAGAGCGAGCGCGAACGCGCCTCGCGGTGCGTCGCCACGCGCGCCTGGAAGCGCAGGCCAGCCGTCAGCTGCCCGGTGACCAGCCCGACGATCAGCATCACGGCGAAGGTCAGCAGGTACTGCACGTCGGAGACGGCGAACGACAGGCGCGGCGCGACGAAGAAGTAGTCGAAGGCCGCGACGTTGAGGAATGCCGCGAGCACTGCCGGCCCGCGGCCCAGCCATACAGCCACGCACACGACAGCCAGCAGGAACACCATCACGATGTTGGCCAGCGCGAAGTACGGCACCAGCAGGTGGGTGAATGCCGTAGTGCCCGCACAGGCCGCGAGAGCGAGCCCATAGCGGCGCAGGTGCGCGGCCGTGGCGGTGGCCTGCTCAGGGTCGACGTCCCTCTCTGTTGCGGCGGGCGGTCGCGAGCGCCGCGATTGGCCCACTTCGAGCCGGTCGATGTCCGGCGCAATGCGCGAGATCGCCTGGCCCAGGGAGCGCCGCGGCCACCAGGGCGTCCAACGCCCATCGGCACCTGAGCCGAGCACCAGCTTCGACAGGTTGTTCGCCCGGGCGTGCTCGACCAGGGCCGATGCCACCTCCTGGGCCGGCAGCACGGCCGTACTCGCCCCCAGCTCCTGCGCCAGCTTCACGGTCTGCAGGATGGCCTCGCGCCGATGGCCCGGCAGCCGCTGCAAGGCAGGCGTCTCGACATAGACCGCATGCCAGGTCACGGCCAGTTGTTGCGCCAGCCGAGCGGCACTACGCACCACGTGTTCGGCGCCCGGCTGCGGTCCGATGCAGCACAGCAACGCGCCTTCGGTCTTCCACACCTGCCCGATCGACCGGTCGCTGCGGTACGCCTGCACGTCGTCTTCCACGCGATCGGCGGTGCGTCGCAGCGCCAGCTCGCGCAACGCCATCAGGTTGCCCTTGCGGAAGAAGTTCTTCGCCGCCCGCTCCGCCTGCGCCGGCAGGTAGACCTTGCCGGCCTTCAGCCGCTCGATCAGCTCGTCGGCCGGCGTGTCGACCATCACGATCTCATCGGCCCGGTCGAAGAAGGTGTCGGGCAGCGTTTCCTGCACCACGATGCCGGTAATGCCGCCGACGACGTCGTTCAGGCTCTCCAGGTGCTGCACGTTCAGCGTGCTGTAGACGTCGATGCCGGCCGCCAGCAGCTCCTCGACGTCCTGCCAGCGCTTCGGGTGGCGCGAGCCGGCGACGTTCGAATGCGCCAGCTCGTCAACGAGGATGAGTTCGGGCTTGCGCGCCAGCGCCGCATCGAGGTCGAACTCGGCCAGGCGCTTGCCGCGGTAGTCGATCTGCGCCGCCGGCAACACCGGCACGCCTTCGAGTTGCGCTGCGGTCTCGCCGCGCCCGTGGGTTTCGACAACGCCTGCCACGACGTCCACGCCGTCGGCCAGCAGCTTGCGGGCCGCGACCAGCATCGCGTAAGTCTTGCCGACACCGGCGGAGGAGCCGAAGTAGATCCGCAGGCGACCGCGGCCCTCGCGCTGCTCGTCCGCGTGGATCTGCGCCAGCAAGGCGTCGGGGTCGGGGCGCTGGTCGTCGGTCATCGCTTTATGCAGATCAAGTAGAAATCACAACCAGCCGGAGCGCCGGAATCGCCACCACACGAACCCGCAGGTGGTGGCGATCAAGGCCAGCGCGGCCGGGTAACCCCATCGCAGCTTGAGCTCCGGCATCACCTCGAAGTTCATCCCCCAGATGCCGGCGAAGGCGGTGGCCACGGCGAAGATCGCGGCCCACGCCGCCAGGCGCTTCGTCACCTCGCTTTCCTCGATGGTCACCATCGACAGGTTCACGGTGATGGCGGTTCCGATGGTGTCGCGGATCGAGTCGATCGCCGCATCGATTCTCGCCAGATGATCGCCGACATCGCGAAAGTACGCCTGCGTGTTCTCGCACACGGCCGGTACACGGCCCCCGTACAGCTTGCCGGTGAACTGCAGCAGCGGCGACACCGCGTGCTTCAGCGTCATCACCTTGCGCTTCAGTTCGTACAGGCGCTGGATGTTGGTGCGCGCCGCGCCGCGGATGAAGATGCGCTCTTCGATGCTCTCCAACTCCGTCTGCAGCACTTCAAGGATCGGGAAGTAGCGGTCGACCACCGCGTCCATCAGCGCATAGAGAACGTAGCCGGAGCCCTGCTTCAGCAGGCGGGGCTCGCGCTCGCAGCGCTCTCGCACGCCGAGGAAGTGCTGCTTGCAGCCGTTGCGCACCGACAGCACATAGTTGGGTCCGGCGAACAGCGCCACCTCGCCGACGTTCAAGTCGGTGCCGACCAGCTCGACCAGCTGCATGACCACGAACAGCGCGTCGCCGTACTCCTCGACCTTCGGCCGCTGATGGCCGTGGCTCGCATCCTCGATCGCCAACGGATGGAGATTGAACTCCAGCCGCATGGTGTCGAGTTCCTGTGCCGAGGGATCCCGCAAGGCCACCCAAACGAAGCAATCAGGCTTGTCGAGGTAGTCGCTGATGTCCCGGACGGGCAGATCCACCAGCCGGGCTCCAGCCTGATAGGCAACACAGTTGATCAGCATCTCGGCGTCTCAATCCTTGCGGTCCATTCTGCGCAACACGGCCCACGCAAGCAGCAGCGGCACAACGACCGCCGAAAGCGCCAGCAGCGCACTGCACCATTCCATACCCGGTGTGATCACGACGGCCGAGGCTCAGGAGCGTGTCGCGTCGAGCGCGAGGTTCAGGCGCAGCACGTTGACACGTGGTTCGCCGAGGAAGCCGAGCCAGCGCCCCTGCGTGTTCTGCTCGATCAGGTCTTGCACCTGCTTCGGCGACAGGTTGCGCGCCTTCGCAACGCGTGCGGCCTGGAAGAGCGCACCTGCGACGCTCAGCTCGGGGTCGAGCCCGCTGGCCGACGCGGTGACGAGGTCCACCGGCACCGGTGCGGTGTTGCCCGGATCGGCCGCACGCAACGCATCGATGCGCCCCTTGACCGCATCGACCAGCGCCGGGTTCAGCGGCCCCTGGTTGGAGCCGCTCGAAGCGCTCGCGTTGTTCGGCATCGGCGCGGTGGCCGACGGGCGGCCCCAGATGTACTTGGGGTCGCTGAAGTTCTGGCCGATCAGCGCCGAGCCGACCGGTTTGCCGTCTCGCGTGATCAGGCTGCCGGCGGCCTCCTGCGGAAAGACGGCCTGGGCGATGCCGGTCACGACGAGCGGGTAGGCGGCGCCGGTCAAGGCGGTCAGCACCGCGAAGGTGACAAGGGCCGGGCGAAGGAGGGATGAAACAGCGGAAGTCATGATGTCGAATCCTTCAAACGAGATGCACGGCGGACAGCAGCATGTCGATCAACTTGATGCCGATGAACGGCACGATCAGGCCGCCGAGACCGTAGACGAGGACGTTGCGGCGCAGCAGCGCGGCGGCGCCGATCGCGCGGTACTTGACGCCCTTCAGCGCCAGCGGGATCAGGAACACGATGACGATCGCGTTGAAGATCACCGCCGACAGGATGGCCGACGACGGGCTCGTGAGCCGCATCACGTCGAGCGCGGCGAGCTGCGGGTAGGTGGTCGCGAACGCGGCCGGGATGATCGCGAAGTACTTGGCCACGTCGTTGGCGATCGAGAACGTGGTCAACGAGCCGCGCGTCATCAGCAGCTGCTTGCCGGTCTCGACGATCTCCAGCAGCTTGGTCGGGTTGCTGTCCAGATCGACCATGTTGCCGGCCTCCTTGGCCGCCTGCGTGCCGGTGTTCATCGCCACCGCCACGTCGGCCTGGGCCAGCGCCGGTGCGTCGTTGGTGCCGTC
>Ga0209050_1001268_pt1 | contig 29080 bp, 19 predicted proteins | sample Araplavi_mTSA_r2_FD_184276 | JGI IMG/M metagenome (GOLD analysis project Ga0209050, IMG submission 184276) | Arabidopsis root microbial communities from North Carolina, USA - plate scrape MF_Cvi_mTSA_r2 (SPAdes) (version 2) | ecosystem: Host-associated > Plants > Roots > Endosphere | place: USA... | reverse complement strand
TGTGGCGGCCTACAACGATAAGGATACACATTGGCCCTGGTTCGTGCAGTTCCTCGGAGGGGCCGTGTTCTATACCAACAGCTGGCCTCCCATGCCCGCCAAACTGGTGATCGAAGACCACACACATCCCATCACCAAAGGGCTCCCCGAATCTTACATTGCACCTACCAACGAGTGGTATCAATGGAAACCCAGCCCGAGGGAAAACAAAGATGTGAAGGTGCTCGCATCGCTCTCGGCCGACAACTATCCCCTGGGCTTGAAAGACATTATACCCGGAGGCGACACGCCCGTAATGTGGACCAACACCAAGTACCGCATGGTCTATATGAACATTGGCCACGGCAGCAAGATCTTCATGGACGCCACGCAAAACCGGATCATCGTTGCCGGGCTGCGCTATGTGGTGGCCACGGATAAAAAAGGAAACGTATTCAAAGACTAACCACCCTCGTCCAACCTAAACCCAAACATCATGAGAGCCCTTAATTTTGTTATCGCCTGCGTCTTGTTTGCCGGCATGATCGCCTGCGGAAATAAAGAAGCCACCATAGAGAACCGCATATTCGATGAAGCCCACGTTATTTCCGATGCGCAAAAAGATAGTCTCATCAACGCGATCCGGATGGTGGAAACCAGCATCGGTCCCCGCATTGCCATCATGACGGTAGAGAATCTCAATGGCGAAAAAGTAGAAGCCCTTTCCGCTAAACAAGCCAAGGCTCACGGGTTCGACGCCTCCAAGGATGTTTTCTTTTTTGTGGCCACCACCGGGCATGCCGCGCACATCGTCACCGGCAGTGAGGTAGAGAAAGTTCTCGACGACCCGTTGCGTGTGCACCTGGTCTGGGACATGGCGCCAAAATTCAACAAACAAGCATACGGCTCCGGCCTGGTGGATGGCGTTGAGAAATTGAAGGCGGTGTTTATTGTGAATAAGGATGCGATTGGGAAATAACACCTACGCACGATGTGGATTTAAAACTGTTATGCATGAGTAGCGCTTGCCATTAATGATGAAACCTAATCCCTGAACCGTGAAGTTCAAAAAATTAGGTTTCATCTCTAAAGGCGGCTTCTGTGCAAGTAACGCCCAACAGCAATATGCTGGCCTTATTTTTTTACGATCTTCTTTACAACCTTGCCTTTTCCTGTCATCACTTCGATCAAGTATAAGCCTGCGGTGTTATTTTTAAGACTGACAGTAATCGTTTTTCCCCGGCTTGTATTTGGGAGGGTCAATATCGGAGCCCCCGTGCTTTCATAGATTGTTATGGAGTAAATCTCTTCGTTTTTCGGGTCCACCTTTATTTCGTCTGTAAAAGGATTGGGATAGATCTCAATCGAGGCCTCGGCAAAATGATTGGCTTCGACTGGCTTCACCACTTGTCGTGTCTCATTGCGCACAACGGGCGATGCCGTGGTGTCTTCCGGTATAATAGCCATCCGGCCACTGGTAACACCACAGTTTACGATGGTTGTCTTGAATGTTCTTGTCCGATATATGGGAGGCGTGGTTCCCAAAGGAATTGCAGATTGGAAGATAAAACCAGGCCTCAAATAAATCGTTTGACCTGCCTTCACCTCGGTGGCATTTCCAATTATGTCGGGTTGATCCAGAATAACTTCGGCAGGGTATTCGGGGGCGGTTCCAATCGTTTTTGTCCGACCCCCAGATTCTCCAACGCCATCAAATGCCCGCACCTCAACGTTATACGCCGTGCAGCTTGTTAATCCTGTAACATTGTAGGAACTCGTGTAGACCGTCGCCCTCTTCACACCGTTCACATACACGTTATACCCTGCCACTACGGCATTGTCGGTTGAGGCTCCCCAGGAAATGGTGAATCCCGTTTTCGTGACGTTGCTTGATGTAATGGTACCGGGCATTGTGGGGCGTGTTGGATCCAGGCCAAGGTCGAAAATGGTAACCCGTTCAATTTCGAACCAGGAATCCGTTTGATATGCACCATCGAGATCCGGGTATATCCAAAGTTGGGTGAAATCACCAAACGCTTTAAGCGCTTTGACAGGAGTCCATTTTTCAGTCAGGTAATAGTTGCCGGAAATTAATGGGTACGACTGGTTAACTACCTTTTTGTCGACATCAGCAACCACGGGCAAGACGGCCTCCGGGCAGGAAACAATTTGGCGTGATGGTTTTTCCACCAGGTTGGTGTTGGTAGCAAAAACATTCAAGGCTACCTTATCATCGTTTGGGGGATATCCCGCAAAGGCAACAAGGACTTGAATATCGTAGAGGTGCGAATTTTGAAAAGTGTAACCGATAAAAAGGCCTTCCGACACTTCGGCAGTAGTGCCGTTTCTATAGAAGGCATTCAGGTGCGCATACTTATAGTCGCCGGTAAAAGGTAAACTTGTAATGGTAGGCGTGCCGTGCGACACTTTCCATTTCTTATCTCCACCAGGACCTTGAAGCAGTAAACTGTCGTCTTCAGACTTATACGGATCGCAAGTCTGTGGCCCGCCAAAGGTGGTAAGGCCCATCAAAAAATCCGTAGTAGATTGGCCGAAGGATCGCATCGCCACGCATAAGAATAAAAAAGTAATAGCTAATCTCATATGTCTATCTTACTTAAATAATGATTGAATAGGACCGCACGCTATCTTTTCATCGCTTTTCTAAAGCGCTTACCTTCTTCTCCAATTCAATCACATACAACGTCAACTCCTCCACCTTTTTTAACAAAAGCATATTCATGTCACTTACATTCACACCACCTTGTTCGAATTCTTTGGCTGAGGGAACTTCGGGTAAGTGCTTATTTTCCTGGATATATTTATTAAGATCAACCAATGAAAGAAGTTTATAATTACTTTCAAAAACGTAGTCAGGTCCCGGAACATTGACATCGATTCTTACTTCTTGCGCATGAATGATACCTTTCACCGTGAGCTTCGCGTCAGTCGTAGCGGTTCCAATCCCAACGTTGCCGCCGCCCACATTGAAGTATACGTCATTTCCAGAATCGTTGATCCGCAATGGCCGCGGGCCATAGCTTTGCAGCCAGGCATAGTCTGTGGCAAGTCCCATTTTGAAATATGCATTGGCACCACTGGCATTCATAGAGAAAATTGCGCCCGGCGCTGATTCTGTTACGGTAAGCTTCGCATCCGGGCTGGCTGTACCCATGCCGACCTTTCCTCCACCGATATTGAAATAGACATCGTTTCCAATATTGTTGATACGCAGTGGCTGGCCGCCATACGATTGCATCCACGCGTAGTTCGTCTCAACACCCATTCGCAAATTGGCTACCGTACCGGGTGCAGCCAGGGAAAGTACCGGGGTCGTTGTGTTCGGCGAAGAAACCGTGAGCTTGGCATCGGTCGCTGTCGTGCCGACACTAACATTGCCGTTTGTGGCCAGATTGGAACTGTTCAGAGCGGTTGGAGGGACTACCCATTGTGCTTGACCGTACGCGCAAATCACCAAGCAGAAAAAGAACATTAGAATTGCTTTCATATTTATTTGGGGTTTATTAAAAAATTCAAATAACATTCACGATCCTCTTCGAACATTCACTCACATCTTCTTGCTGGGAGCAGTTGCGTGTCGGACAAATTTGTCAAAACTTAGAATCTTAATAACTGCTATCCGTTTGACACGATCAAATGTAGAGACACTATCGAGAAAATAATAGGTGGAATTGTGTTTTTATTTTATGAAATATAGTCCACACAACGCAACTCACAGATCCATAGCGCGGAAAGTATTCGATGTTCAACAATGGCTTCTTGATTCGTATACCCCCAGCGTTGGGGGGATAGATGCTTTATACAATTTTTTATAACCTAAATATAAAATTTTTATAATCCCATCATCACAAACGCTCCCCAATAATAGGGTTCCTTATATTTTGTCATCAGCTGGAGTTGCGCTTGCTTAAACGCCTTCTGTTTATTTCCCAGTTTGATCCAGTTGGTGTAAAAGTTTGTCATCAACTGCTGCGTAGCGGCATCGTCCACTTTCCACAGACTCATGATCAGCGCATCTGCGCCGGCCACTAAAAATGCGCGTTGTAAACCGTAAACACCTTCGCCACTTTTCACATCACCCAGCCCGGTTTCGCAGGCGCTCAATACGATCAGGTCGGTTCCTTCAAGATTCAAATTCATGGCTTCGTATGCCGTGAGGATACCGTTGTCGTTGCTTTCCAGGTTCGGCATGCGCGTGCCACTGACGGTCGATGCTGCACCGGCTAACATGAGCCCCGATCGCAGCAGTGGGTTATTGTTGGCGTTTTCGAGGTTCACGCCAAAGGCAGAGCCGGCGCTCTCCACGTCCTGGAGAAAATAGCCGTGCGTAGCGATGTGCATCAGGGCTGGACCTTTAATGGATTTTAGATTGGCCTCGGTGGCAGTCTTTTGCGTGAACGTTTTTATCTGCCACGTATTTGCCTTCAAGATCTTTGTGATGCCATCGATCTCCACTTTTGTGCCGGGCAGGGCGGCAATGGATGTGCCGCCATAGTCGGGAAAGCCCAGCAGGGTGGCGTTCTTCTTCATCGTTTTTTGCTTGCGGGCTTTCAGGGCGATCAGATCTTTAGAGTTACCCACGATCACCAGATCATAGCGATTGATCACGTAGTCGCCGTCCGGCTTCTTCATCGTGTTCAGGTTAAGCTGGTTGAAACTGCCGTCGGGAGAGATGTAGATCATTTTCTTGCCGGTCAACGCCGGCTCTATGCGCGACCAGTATTGATCGTACGAATATTCGTCGGCGGTGTGTTGTTGGATAGCATTGCGATAAAACTTAGCATAGCGTGTATCCAGTTGCTGGCCATTGTCGAGCACAACCAGCTTGGGCATCTCCGAAGCTTTGGTCAACACCAAGGCCAGGTATTTAGAGTCGGGCGTGAAGGCCTGGTCGTATTTTTGGACGCGGATGATCTCCACCACGGCCTCGGTATCGGTGAGCAGGTTCTTGATTTGTTTGTAGCTCATCTTTTGTGCGGAGTATCCGGCGGAAAAATCTGCCGAGCGTTCCGACAATTTTTTCTCCATCGTATTGGCTGCCCGTTGCATGGAGTCGAGGTTTATTTTTTGCAGACTGAGTTCCTCCTTGCTGTAGGCATACAAACGGGCCAGCGTTTCCTTCTGGTCAAGCCAGGTCAGGTAATCTTTGATCAAAGCAGCGTCCTTGCTGGAGAGTATCGATTGCTTCACCTTATTGGTGGAGTTCAGCAGCAACGCTTTTGTCGCGATCTGATAGTCGTAAAGATCCTGCACCACGGCCGGGTTTTCCAGGCTCGCCTCTGTCGCGAAGTTATAGAAGCGTTGAAAACGCGGCGAGAGCACGTCCCAGTACTTCGTCTTCTCCGCTTCGCTCATCGGCGGGAAGTAGTTGTTCACAAAATCCAGCGACTTGTCCATCACTTCCCGGTAGGTCATAAAAGCGCGGTCCCAGGCTTTCTTTTTCCACGCGAGGATGGCCAGGTCTTCCTGTGACTGCACATACAGGGGATGGGTCTTTCCCAGCGTGGCTTCCCGGATGGCCAACGCTTTCTCCAACAACGGCTCGGCGTCGGTGTAGCGCGTCTTGTAGCGATAAAAATTACCCAGGTCGCTCGTGGCCTTGGCGTAGGCAGGGTTCTCTTCGCCAAAGCTGGATTTATAGATAGCGGCCGATTTCTTTAAAAGATCCTCCACCTTGTCTTCCTTGCCCATCACCATGTAGAGCGCTGCCTGGTTGTTCAACATGCTGGCATAGTCGGGATTGTTTTTGCCAAGGCGCTTTTCCATGCCGGTGTAGATGGCTTCGGCCTCCGGATATTTACCCATCTGCCGATAGAGCAACGCCAGGTTAGACAAGAACTTAAGATGATTTTTGGACTTGCTGCTCTGCAATTTCTCCGCTATCGCAATGGCTTCTTTCAACTCCGCCTCCGCCTCCGGATAACGTCCCACGGCTTGAAACAACATGGCCTCGTTGTTCAACACGATGGCATAGGGCATGTCTGCAGTGAGCGCTTTGCCTTTCATGATCGCTACGGCCGACTGAAAATCTTTTTCTGATTCGTTATAGCGGGCAAGATTGTATTTCAGCACCGCATAGTTATTCAAGGATGCCGCCACGCTCGTGTTGTTATCGCCAAACTTGGCTTTGCGTTTTTCGAGCGCGTCCTTTGTGAAGTCTTCGGCTTGGGTGAACCGGCCCATGGTGGCGTAGAGCAGGCCTTGGTTGGAGAGTGTCTTCAGGTAGCCCAGGTCCTCGGTGAGGCTGCCTTGTTCATAGAGGGTCTTCGCGGAAGCAAATCGTTTTTCGGCAATCGAGAATTTGGCGTTCGCATAAAACATTTCGCCCATGTCGAGCTGAAAGCGGGCTTTGTCGACAGCGGCCATCTCGTTGTTTTTGACATAGGACGTGCCGAAGCTCATCAGGGTGGTTACGCGGGCGGCGTCCTCCCCTTTTTCCTTTACGTCGAACAAGCCGGAGTTGTCGCTCAGCAAAATGGCATAGTCAAAATCGGTGGAGTCGAATTTGGAGCGGGCGGCTTCCATGTCGCTCATCACGGCGTTCACCACCTTTTCGCGGTTCTCTTTTGTGTTCAGGCTCTTGGCCTTATTTTTTATGTTCTGGAGGATCTGGGCGGAAGCGGAGAAATATAAAAGAGAGAGGGCTATGCCAAGGGAGATGCGCTTCATGAGGGTTTCGTTAAATAAATACCCAATTTAACTAAAACCAGCCGTAAGGGTTTCGAATTCGGAGGAGAACTTTACGCCTCTCCTTGCGCCTTTGCACCTTTCTGTGCTCGCCGCAGCTTTTCGCTACGGCGAGGCGGCAGAAAGTTTGAACTGCCAAGGCGCAAAGGAAGCAAAGGATGCAAAGAAATGTCTTAGAAGCTGTCGCTGTCGCGGTAGGCTTTGATGAGGGCCAGCTCGCCTTCCTTGCCGGGTTTGGCGTTGCCGTGTTCCATGCCCATGATGCCTTTGTAGCCGCGGTCGTAGATGTATTTGAAGATGTTTTTGTAATGCACTTCACCCGAGCCGGGTTCTTTTCTGCCAGGGTTGTCGCCAATCTGGAAGTAGGCGATCTCGTCCCAGCATTTCTCGATGTTGGGAATGAGGTTGCCTTCGTTGCGCTGCATGTGATAGATGTCGAAAAGGATCTTGCACGAGGGGCTGTTCACCGCCCGGCAAATGCCATAACTCTGGTCGGAGCCGCGCAGGAACAGGTCGGGCGTATCGCTCAGGGGTTCCATCACCATGATCAAGCCGGCCGGTTCGCATATTTCCGCACCGCGGCGGAATGCATCGATCACGTTGCCTGTTTGGATGCCGATGGGGATGTTGCGTTCAAAAAAGCCCGGTACGATGGTTGCCCACTTGGCGTTGATGCGCTTGGCCAACTCCACACTGTCTTTGCACGCTTTCAGGAACACGTCCTTATGTTCCTGCTTGCCCGTGGTGAGCGATGTCTTCCAGTTCTCGCCACCGTCGATCACGAACACGCCCATGGTCATGCCCAACTTGGCCAGCAGTGCGCCAATCTTTTCCTGTTGGTCCTTGGGGCGGCTCAGCATGCCGTTGTCTTCGATGCCGCGGAAACCCTGGTCGTACATGAACCGGATCTGATCCAGAAAATCCTTTCCCGCGTTGTTGGCAAACATGCCGTCGTGGGGCGCGTAGTTGAGCCGGAATGTTTTTTCGGCGGCCGGGGATGTGTTGGGTTTATTCTTTTCGGCAACGCGGTCGGCGCCGGCAAACGCGGTTCCAAGGGCTAACGTGGACGCTGTTGCTGTGAGACCGTTGCGGAGAAAATTTCTGCGTTTCATGGTGTGGATTTTAAGGATTAGAGTAAGCCAAGTTAAAAACATTCCCGAAAAGTTGCAGGGTTTTACAGCAATGGCCGAGCGAAAGTCGCAGGGTGTCTCAAAACTTTGGGCCGGCTTTGCGTCGTAGCACCTTACTGAACTCGCCGGCGCTTCGTGAAGGTAGGGCGGTCATCCTGATCGCTACCGCTGAATATACTATCTTTACGCCCCATGAAGCTTTATGTAAACCTCGCCCGCGCCGTCGTACAGGCCCTGGAAATGATCTTCGAGAATGATAAGTACGCCGACAAGGTCATCGAAAAAGTGCTGAAACAAAATCCCAAGTGGGGCGCCCGTGACCGCCGCTTCATCGCCGAAACCACCTACGATATTGTGCGCTGGTACCGCTTCCTGCAGAACATCACCGAAGCCGAAGAAGGCAACTACTGGAAATTACTGGGCGGCTGGTGCGTCCTCCACAACATTCCCCTCCCCGACTGGGAGGAATTCAAAGGCTTGAACGAAAAACGCGTCCACGAGCGCGACATGAAAATGCGGGCCGTCCGCCGCTTCCGCGAATCGATACCCGACTGGCTCGACACCCTGGGTGAAACCGAATTGGGCGAGCGCCGTTGGGAGGAAGAATTGAAAGCCCTCAACGAAGAGGCCTACGTGGTGCTGCGTGCCAACACCTTGAAGATCTCCCCCGAAGATCTGCAGCGCGAGCTTGCCGACAGCGACATTGAAACCGATCTGCTGGAAGAATTCCCCGCCGGCCTGGTGTTGGCCGAACGCCAGAACGTATTTCGTCACCCCGCATTCAAGGAAGGTTTTTTTGAAGTGCAGGATGCAGCTTCACAATTTATTGCACCGTTTCTCCGGGTCGAGCCGGGCATGCGCGTCATCGACGCCTGCGCAGGCGCCGGCGGCAAGACCCTGCACCTCGCTGCGCTCATGAAAAATAAAGGACGCATCATCGCCATGGATGTGGAAGCCTGGAAACTTGAGGAACTTCAGAAACGCGCGCGCCGGGCCGGCGTGAGTAACCTGGAAACACGATTTATCGAGTCGTCCAAGACCATTAAACGCCTGGACAATTCAGCCGACCGCTTGCTCCTGGATGTGCCTTGCTCGGGACTGGGTGTCTTGAAGCGCAATCCGGACGCCAAATGGAAGTTATCGCCACAGTTTATCGATGAAGTCAAAACGTTGCAGCTTCATATTTTAGAAGATTATGGAACGATGTTGAAACCCGGCGGGATGATGGTGTATTCCACCTGTAGCATTTTGCCATCGGAGAATGAAAAACAAGTAGAAGCCTTTATCGCCAAACATGGCGACAAATACGAATTTGTAGAACAGAAACACGTTTGGCCGTCGGAGGGATTTGATGGGTTTTATATGGCATTGATCAAGAAAAAATAACGCGTCCAACGACAGGGGTATGGGTCGCGAAAACTTTTGTTTCAATACACCTTGGTTTGGACGTGTACTTCCATAAAGATTTTATCGCTGGAATCCTTATTGACCGAGGGAAATGCGGGTAGAAAATCTGGCGGCACGATGTCGCCGTGCATCGCAACGGAATTGTGTTGAACGGTGGTTGTGCAGGACAGTGTGCGTTGCGGCAAGACGCATATTTCCCTATCTTGAACCTTCATTTAAACATATTTTCGGCGGTGAGATCTTTCGTTTCCATTTGTTTTCTGTCATTTCTGATTATTTCAGCCTTCGCACAATCCCTGGAGACGTATGAGCAGCCGATACCGGGCACCCCCGTTAATTTTAAAATGGTGCCCATTCCGGCGGGTTCCTTTTTGATGGGCTCCCCCTCCAGCGAGACGGGACGCGACAATGATGAAGGGCCGCAAAAGACCGTTGAGCTCTCTGCTTTCTGGATGGCCGAACACGAAGTGACCTTCGCCGAGTGGGACGCTTTCTTTAAGAACATGGACGTACCCCAAACCAAACCGATCGCCGTTGACGCCATCTCGCGGCCTACGGCCCAATACATCGATCTCACCTGGGGCATGGGACGCGACGCCAAACAACCTACCAACAGCATGAGCCAGGCGGCCGCCATTATGTATTGCAAGTGGCTCTACAACCAGACCGGCATATTCTACCGGTTGCCCACCGAGGCCGAGTGGGAATATGCCTGCCGCGCAGGAGCCACCACTGCCTATCCATTTGGCGACGACCCCGGCGCGCTGAGGGACTACGCCTACTTCAAAGACAACAGCGGCAACAAATTTCACAAAGTAGCGCAATTGAAACCCAATGCCTGGGGCCTCTACGACATGCTGGGCAACCTCACGGAATGGACCTTGGATCAGTACGACGACAGCTATAAAAAACTGGAGGATCACGTGAAAGATCCCGTAAAGGAACCCGGTGCCCGCTATCCGCGGGTAACCCGCGGTGGGTCTTACCTGACACCGGCAAAAGAATCGCGGTGCGCCAACCGTATTTCGTCGTTGGCCGATTGGAACAAGCGCGATCCCCAAATACCGAAAAGCCGCTGGTGGCTCACCGACGGCATGTCCATCGGCTTCCGCGTGGTACGCCCCGCGGTGGCCCCTTCGAAAGAGGCGATCGAACAATTTTATGTCAGCTATTTAAAATGACACCGGAATTTGAATGTAAATTCCCTGACGCAGGGAGAGATCATAAATATTAAACCAACATGCCTATGAAATCCATCGATGAATCCGCAAAAACCTCGCGCAGGGATTTTGTGAAACAGTCCACGCTTCTCGCCGGCGGTTTGCTGGCCGCCCCCCTCATGTCGAAAGCCGGATATTTTCATTCCGTTGACGATACCATCAAGATCGCCCTCGTCGGCTGTGGGGGCCGTGGCACGGGTGCCGCCATGCAGGCACTGCTCACCAAACAAAACGTGAAGCTCGTGGCGATGGCCGATGCGTTCCGCGACCGTCTCGACGATTGCTACAAATTGCTTTCCGATCCCAACAACGAAGAAGGCAACGTGAGCGCCAAAGTGAGCGTGCCCGAAGACGCAAAGTTTGTCGGCTTTGATGCCTATACAAAAGCGATCGCCCTGGCGGATGTGGTGATCCTTACCACACCTCCCGGTTTCCGCCCCATCCATTTTGCGGAAGCAATTCGCGCAGGCAAGCATGTGTTTATGGAAAAACCCATTGCGACAGATCCCGCCGGCGTGAAGTCGGTGATTGAAACCGCACTACTTGCCAAAGCAAAAAAATTGAATGTGGTGGTCGGATTGCAGCGTCACTATCAAAACTCATATCGCGAATTGTATAAACGCGTTAAAGACGGCATGATCGGCGAGATCACCTCCGGCCAGGTGTGGTGGAACAATGACGGCGTGTGGGTGAAGATGCGCGAGCCTTCGCAGACTGAAATGGAATACCAGATGCGCAACTGGTATTACTTCAACTGGCTCTGCGGCGACCACATCAACGAACAACACATCCACAACATCGACGTGATGAACTGGTTCAAGGGAGCGTATCCCGTAAAAGCCCAAGGTATGGGCGGACGCCAGGTGCGCACGGGCAAGGAGTATGGCGAAATTTACGATCACCACTTTGTTGAATTCCACTATGCCGACGGCAGTATCCTCAACAGTCAGTGCCGCCACCAAAAAGGCACCTACGCCATCGTAGACGAAATGATGGTGGGCACAAAAGGTGTGGTGAAATGCGGCGACGCACAAATCATCAAGAAGGGAAAAGTGGCTTATCAATACGACAAAAAGCTGGAGAACAATCCCTATCAAACCGAACACGACGAACTCTTTGCGGCCATCGCCAAGGGTGAATTTAAATTTGAAGATGCCGAACGCGTGGCCAAGTCCACGATGACGTCCATCCTGGGCCGGATGGCTACTTATTCCGGCGAGGTAGTCGAGTGGGACAAGGCCCTCAACTCGGGCATCAGCCTCATGCCGACCCGTTTTGCATGGGATGCCACTCCGCCCACTTTACCGGACGCCAACGGCTTCTACCCTATCGCTATTCCGGGCACTACAAAGTTCTTTTCATAGTCCAAAGCCCCGCGTGTCGTTGCGGCCATCCCAGGCCCGCAACGACACGGGAAGGGGACCCACACGAACGCACCGCGGGGATGCCCGGCGGGCCAATCGTTTTGCATCTTTCTGAAACTTTCTGATCTTTCGCGGAAGTTTTGACACGTACCGCTTGAAAATTATCCGTTCTATCCTGCTTGGGCTCTATGCCTTTTGGGTATTCCTCGTGTTTACTTCTTCCATGCTCTTTTTCCTGCCGGGATTGGTATTGCCATTTCTTTTTGGGAGAAAATTCAGTTGGATCGGCTATTCGTTCCTGTGGATCTGGTCGTGGGTGTTCAGCATGCTCACGTTCATCCGCTATGATTTTTATGGCCAGGAAAATTTCCGTAAAGGACAGGCCTATATTTATGTAAGCAATCACACCTCGTTCCTCGATCTTCCCGGCATCCGCATGATCATTCCCGGCGAGTTTCGTCCCCTGGCAAAAAAAGAATTGCTAAAGATCCCGGTGTTTGGATGGATCGCGCGCGGCGCCACGGTCATTGTCGATCGCTCCAGCGGTGAAAGTCGCAAGCGAAGCATGGATAAATTGAAACGGATCCTGCTCGACGGCGTCTCCATCCTGTTGTTTGCCGAAGGCACTCAAAACAGGACCAAGGAACTTCTTCAACCTTTCAAAGAAGGCGCCTTCCGCATTGCCATCGACACGCAACAACCCATCCTGCCCATGGTCGTGGTGGGCGCAGGTCCGCTTATGCCACCCGGCACCATACGCATGAAGCCCGGACGCATCCGCATCTATGTGGGTCCTGAAATTAAAACGGAAGGGTTAACCAGTAGCGACCTCTCGGCCTTGCGCCAAAAAACCTTCGATGTGATGAAGGCCATGATCGAGAAATCATTGGCGGAGAAAAAATCATAGAATCACCGGGAAGGCCTTCCCGTATGAAAAAGGCCTTACCCGGATAACTCTAACCCATCTTTATCATGCGCCTTTCGGCGGATGACCTTATATCTTATCAGACCTTCCCGTTGGCATTCATCACCAACTGTTCAGCCTCCACCCGTTCCAAGAACCAATTTCTCTGCCGGGCAGTATGAATATTTTACTACGAATCTGTATGCCGGGCGATAACCTCAGCATACAGATTCACAAGAATTAAAAATCAATCATCCGCTCCGTCGAGCTTTGCAAAGTTGTCAACCAGAAAATTGCCGACGCCTTTTCCTAACGTAAGACCACCGGTGCAATCCGAGCGATAGTGAATGCCGGCATACAAGCGCGACATCGAAGCCTCATTGGCGTATGCTTCAAAGTCGCCGGCATGATCCGGGAAAAGGTAGGACAATATTGCCGCACCCGAAGACGAGAACGTAGCGTGACCCGATACATAGGCCGGGAAATTCGGCACCCCGGTTCCTGTCTTGATGGAATTATCCAGTTGGCAAGGCCGCGCGTTGAAATAGAAAAATTTCGTATCCCAACAAGCAACAGCGGCATTGTGCATGGTCATGTTCAACAAAGCAAAGGCACGGGCAGCACGGACTTCGCTAAAATTGGCATCGCGTACGTGTTCAGCTGCAATGTCATTCCAGTGTCCGGCAGGTGTCGACGTGCCCACACCATCAGCCCACTTGTGCACGATGGCCAAGCGTTCGCGTGTCAGGTTGGTGGAGTACCATTTTACCTCTTCCACTTCGCCGTCCATTTCCGAACTGTGGGCAACCGGAGGAGGTCCGGGACGAAGCGCGGCGATGTCATCGTACGTCATTTTGAAAGGCGTCACTTTATAGAAGAAGGGAAGCATCGGCGGGCGTGCAGGAGTTTCCAGGCTGACCCAGGCTATATCGCCACGGTCTGTCGCATTCTTTGTCAACGCCTCCCATTGCGGCTTTGTGCCAACGGCACCTTTCATACCGTCGTTTGCTGCACGCGCTTTGAAGAGCTCGGCCACTGATTTACCCAAGGCCAGTCCAGCGGCAATATCACTCGACGTTGCTTTGCCTGACCACAACGCGGCGTTGCGTTGTTCGCCTGCTTTCAAAGTAATTTCCTCCACGGCAGCAGGAAAAAGTACTTTCAACATTTCCGCTGCAGCTCCCGACATCACCGCATCTTCAGAAGGATAGGCGGGCAAATCGGTTTGCGGCATCAAGGCCGTTACACCGCTGTCTGTTTTATAAGGCGCTGGACGGTTGTATTGATACTTATAAAACCACGCTGCTTTCAGTGCATCATAGATCGTTGCACTCACATACGCATACGAACGCGATGCATAGGGAGGATTCGAGAACGGGAATTGAGGATTATTGAAAGGGTTCTCCGCATCGGGTACCGAGTAGGTTCCATCAGCATTTGGCGAGGGGGGTAGATTATACCGGGCCACCAGTTCGCGGAAGATCTGGTTCCAGCGCAGCACGCCGCCACCGCTCCAATAGTCGATGGCATTGCGTTGGTTTTGGTTGAGCTTGCTTTGAATATCTTTCAATGATGCCAGCTCGGCCAGGTAAGCGTCGGAGGTTACAGCGGCCGGCGCTGCCACCGCAATTTGCGAGGGAGTGGTCATCAGCACCATCGACCAATTGCCGGCGTCGGCATCATTGTCGGTCGGTTTCAGGGGCGTGAGTTGTTCGCTAATGGTGATGCTTTTATCACAGCTGGTCACAAACACCAGACAGGCCATTGCTGCCAGGATTATTCTTGTATGAAATTTAGTTCTCATATACGTCGGTAGTAGTCTCGTTTTTCTTGAAGATGAAAGTGTAAAGTAAGCCGCCCATCAGTGTCGTGGATTGACCAACGTTACGGCCATCCAATGTATACATCACCGATCCTCTCACGGCCAGGCCGCGGGGTTGAGGCAGGTAATACATGATGAGTGCTCCACCCTTGCTGTAGTTCATACGGTTCGAAACAAAGGGCATGTCCTGGCGGCGGATGTCAACGCCCCCCAAAGTATTTTGCCGCATGAAGTCAAGTTGCGCTTGCAAGCCGTGCGCGCGGTATCCAATGCTGACGCTGTAGTCAAACACGTTCGGCATCTTCACTTCATCGCTGTTGTAGAGCTGACCGTCGTCATAGTAGGATTGACGATCCAGCGTAACGTTCGAACGGAGCGTGTAGGCTCCGGAAGCATTTATAAACCATCCTTGCGAAAGCGCAAAGTACCCGGTGAGTCTTGCTGATCCCGTGGTGCTGGCCAGGCCGAGCGACAACGGCAGGAAGTCGGGCGTGTAGTCTGTGAGCGGTGTGGAGAAGGCACCCACACCAAAGAAGCGGAGGTTGAACTTCTCTGTCTTGTGGCTGAAGAAATTATACTTCAGGGCCACCGTGATGTCCTGTATGCCTTCCATGGAATGGAGTGTACCCATGCTGGCCTTGGTCTTCACGTAAGGCAACATGGCGACGACATTCAATTTGTCGGTAATGCCATAGGTGCCCATCCACATTAAACTTTGTGTGGTAATGGTGCCAATGTTTCCATTTTCGCGTTTCAAAGTTCCCTCCCAATACTTGGTCCACTGATCGTGGGTATAGAGAAGGCCCGTACACAATGTCTTCTTTGGCATCATAAACCCATCGCTTATCGTCTGTGCCTGCAGGTGAAGGCACCCTAGGCTCGACAATAATAAAATTGTAAAAATTCTCTTCATATATGACTTGGTTTAATTAGTTACACTTCATTCTTCACAATGTCCCTACGCTGCGACCTTGTGTTTACTCCTGTGAAAAAAGATTCCACACGTTGCTCATGGAACCCTGGCAAGCAGGCTCACCGGTTTCACATTTGACTAGTAATAAAAAGATGGAAATGACGCTTGTCTGCGATGACAGGGATGCCTGATCGCACCATGCGACTCAGGCTTTGGGTGGGTGTTTTACGAGGGAAACGACCGAATGTTGATAGGGATGTTCGATGGAAAAGAATGACAGCGGATTCGCCCATCCATCGGTTACAGGTTCTATTTTAATGACACTGCTAATGTAGTCCTTGATAAAGTTCTGGATCATCTTGCCGGAAGATTTTGCATCTACGGGCTTGTCGGTAAACGTCTTTACATAGTCGGCCAGGGCTTGTTTGATGCGTTTGCTTTGGTTGTCTTTGTAGCAAACGATATACAACGTGTCTTGGTGCAGTCTTTGTTTTACCAGGCGGTAGAATTCGCCGTTGTGCTCCAACTCGCCGTCTACGCGCTCGAATGGATCGTCGCTGGAAGCATAGGGAAGCGCCAGCGGTACCTTGATCGTTACGGTCTCCTGTTCGCCATAGTCGTTGGCGTCAAACCGCTGCATGAGGTCCTGAGAGTTCTTGTAATCCAATCCCATGAACACCCCATAATATCCCATCACATTCATGAGCAGGAGCAGGGAGAGTACTATGGAAAGGATCTTTCTCATTCGGGCTTCAGGACTACAATAGTTAGAAAAAATAATGAAAATAGCAAACGATTACGTCTTGATGAGGGGAAATAAGGAGGGGTGAACGGCAAAAAAGCTGACGGTTGTTAGTATAAGACCCAACACGGGAACATGACCCGCTTAGAGCGGCACGTAAACGACTTTCTTGGTTTCAAAAAAATCCTCTTTGAAGTAATCCGGCAGTTCAAAAAGTTGGTAGGGTCTGTGCAACTCCCCCAATTCCTCTTCCAGATCGCCGCCCTTTAAATAGAGAATGCCATTATAGAGGTCGTGTACCGATTGCTTCTTCACTTTTTTATTGATCCAGCCATAAAACTCCTTCAGCCGCGTGACGGCCCGGCTCACAATAAAATCGTATTCGCCCTTGATCTGCTCCGCGCGGATTTGCTCCGCTTTCACGTTCTTTAATCCTAAACCTTCCGCCACGGCATTCACTACCGTGATCTTCTTGCCAATGGAGTCCACCAAATGGAATTGCGTTTCCGGGAAAAGGATGGCCAATGGTATGCCGGGAAAGCCTCCACCGGTGCCCACATCGAGCACGGAAGCGCCGGGTTTAAACGTGCTCACCTTGGCAATGCCCAACGAATGGAGGACGTGATTGACATACAGGTTGTCGATGTCTTTGCGGGAGACGACATTGATCTTTTCGTTCCATTCCTGGTAGAGCGGGAACAGCTTGTTGATCTGCGTTTTTTGCTTTTCCGTGAGGTCTGGAAAATACTGGAATATAATATCGGCGGATGGCAAGATGCGTTGCTGGATATATTACCGCAGCGGGCGGTAGGTGATTAGATGTGATCGCGTTTGTTCTTCACCATGTCGAACATCAGCTCGCGGGCGCGGTGAAGCTGGGCCTTCACGGTCCCCAGCGGGGCGTCCAGTTCTTCGGCAATCTCTTCGTACGACAGTTCGTGGAAATAGCGAAGCCGCACCAGCTTTTGGTATTTGCCGGGCAGTTTGTCTACGAAGATCTGGATCAGTTCCGCTTTCTGGGCTTTGATGGCCTCTTCCTGCGGGTCCAGGTTCTCGTCTTCCACGTCGATGGAAACGGATTGTCCGTCGTCGTCGGTGAAGGTATTTTCGATGCTGAGCGTATTCAGTTTTTTCTTGCGGATGAAGTCGATGGTGTTGTTGGTGGCGATGCGGAACAGCCAGGTGCTGAACGTAAAATCCTTCTTGAAGCGGTGCAGGCTGCGAAACGACTTGGCAAACGATTCGATGGTCAGGTCTTCGGCATCATCGACATTGCGCACCATTTTCAGGATCATGTGGTACACAGGACGTTTGTAGCGTTGTAACAATTTAGCGTAGGCTTTATCGTCACCCCCCACCGCCATGTCTATCAGCTTGAAATCTTCGAGTGCCTTAGATGAAAACCTATTTTCTAATTCTTCCATCGTACTTTTTTTGTTACGGACGCCGCAAGGCCGGTGACAAGATAATAAAAGGCATAAATAAAATCTAAAGCCGGCACAGCCCAACCCTCGAACCTCTCTCCTAACGTTTTTGCGGCCACCTGAGTTGTGATGGTGAACACGATTGTTCGCAAAACCAACAGCCCCAGGATGATATAGTATTGCTCCGAAAAGAACGCCAACCCGATACCCCCGAACCACGACAGCAGCCAGGTGATCATAAACAATCCCAGAAAAAAGCGGGGTATGATCCGGTACTTCCGGCCCACCGACAAATGGCGGACCTTTTGCCAGTAGAAGGCTTTCCAGGTGGTTTTGGGGAAAGAATGCGTGAGCGAAGCCGCTCCCAGGCACACCGCCGTGTTGGTGCCCTTGGCATGACGGTTCACAAACAGGTCGTCGTCGCCCCCGGTCACGTTCAGAAGGTTATTGAAACCCTTTACCTCCAGGAAGTTAGACCGGCGGTAGGCCAGGTTTCGACCCACCCCCATGTAGGGCCGGCCCAGCAAGGCAAAGGCAATGTACTGGATGGCGGTCACCAATGTGTCGAAGCGTATAAAAGCGTTGAGCACACCGGGTTTGCGCATATAGGGCGCATACCCCAACACAAATTGCGTGGTGTCGCTAAACTGGGTGCTTATGGCTGAGATCCAATCCTTTCCAGCGGGCCGGCAGTCGGCATCCGCCAGCAGTATCCATTCGTACCGTGCCGACTTGATGCCCAGGGTGAGCGCGTATTTTTTGGTGTCGACGTGCGGCGGGGTACGGTTCACGTGCACCATCTTGAGCCTGTGGTCTTTGGCCGTTTCCGTCAACAGCAAGTCAAACGTGCCGTCATTGGAGCGGTCGTCTACGATAATGATCTCAAATTCGGGGTGATCCTGCGCCAGCAGCAGGGGGATGAGTTCCTTCAGATTCTCCTCTTCATCGTGGGCGCAAATGATGACCGACACGGGCAGCGCTACCGCCTGTTTCTCGGCCTGCTTTTTTGAAAAAGCAATACAGTAGACCAGGAAATAAACAATTTGTATTCCTACGACGACATAAAACGAAATCTCTAAAATCTGCAAAGAAAGCTGGTTTATCAATCACAAATATAGAGGACGTTTATCAGGATGAAAGTAATTACCGGATAATTCCACCCCAGAGGCGACCGACGACCGGCTGCATCACCTCACCCTATACTCCTGCACCGGCTGGCCGGTAACGCCCGCCACTAAGCGCAGGCCCTTGGCCGTGGGGATGAACACGAGGCCGCGGGTATCGCCTTTCAGGTCCAGACCACTACGGGGTTTGCTCAGCGGGGTGAAGTTCCCCTTGCCGTCGTTCAACAGTACGAGGCCCGTCAGGGCATCACATTCGCCAATACGCACCCGGTTGTAGGTGTCGTTGCCGCCCACGACCAGGTCCTTGTCGCCGTCGCCGTCAACGTCGGCGGCCGCAATGGCATGGAGGGTGGAGAACTGGGCCTCTATGGGCAGCGGCCGGGCTTCGAAATGGCCGTTCTTGTTTTCGAGGTAGAGCGAGGCCAGGTTGTCGGCGTGGAGGGTTATCGTGTCCTTCAGTTCGTCGGGTTTGAAGAGCGCTTTCAAGGTGGTGTTAGCATAGGATGTATAGTCCGGATAGCGCGGTTTTAAAAACGCCACCTGCCCGAGGGCCTCGTCACGGCTGGCATAGGGGTAGGACACACCGTCGCGATAGTAGCAAAAGAAGAAATCGACCTGGCTATCGTTATTGAAATTTTTGTAGACCAACGTGGCGGGATGCTCCGGTGAAACACGGTATTGCTGGTTTAAGCCATAGTTGCCCACCACGGCATCCAGGTCGCCGTCGCCATCGAAGTCGTCGGCCAGCACGGCGTTCCACCAGCCTTGTTCCGGCTGGGACAGCCAGGTGGCGGAGGCATCGTCGAGCTTGCCGTTGTTGTTAATGAATATTTTTACGGGCATCCATTCGCCCACCACGATCAGGTCGGTCTTGCCGTCCTTGTTCACGTCGGCCGCGGCAGCGGAGGTGATCATGCCGGCTTCCTGCAGCGCGCTGGCCTTCTCTTTTATGGCGTCCGTGAAATGCCCTTTGCCGTCGTTGATCAGCAACATGCTGGAGGGTGTGATGGGATATTGCCCGGGCGTCAGACGGCTGCCGACAAACAGATCGACATCCCCATCGCCATCGAGATCAAAGGGCACCACACATGCGCCGGCCCATGCCTCGCGTGGAATGGCGTCCGTTGCCCGGGTGAAGTGTCCCTTGCCATTGTTTATATAAAATCTGTCTTGCAGCAGCGGGTCGTTGTCGGCAGACATATATCCGCCACTCACCACAAAAAGATCTTGATCGCCATCCTGGTCGGCATCGAAGAACACGGCGTCTTCATCCTGAAAGTCTTTGTCCTTTTGGAAAGCAGGTTCGTTTTGTTGCTTGAACGTGCCATCGGGCGACTGAATGAAGAGCGCACCGCTTTGGTTGCGCGGACCGCAGGCATAGAAATCCTGAAGATTGTCGTGGTTCACGTCGCAGGTCACGATTTTAGGACCGGAATAGGAATACAACTTCGGCAACAGCAACTGGCGTTTGAAGTCGTTCGATTCCACCGGTGTATGTTTCCATTCGGGCAGGGCTGTCTTTTCAAAAAGCGGCGCTGGGGCTGGCGGGTAAATGTAGGTTTCGGTGGCGTCTTCATAGCGGGGTTCGAGTCGTGTCGCGGGACCGACGTTGGTGAGTCGTTGTGTTTTATTATCGGGCCAGATGATGCGCACCGAATCGAAATTTGCAATGCCCTTGGCGCCGAAGATCACAGGCACATCCATGCACGATTGATATCCCCGCACCGGCGACACCTCCGCATATTGCGGGTGTCCCGACGCATAGGCATAAATTTTTGTGCCCGTGGTGATGCGTTTGAGATTTTGTTTGCGCAGATCAACGGTGAAAAAAGTCGCGGGCGTGCTTTTCGCACTGTTGTTCTTATAGACCACCGCCGGTTGATTCATGGCATTGATCACCAGGTCGGGGTCGCCATCGTTGTCGAGGTCCGCATAGGCGGCGCCATTCGATTTAAAGTTTCGCGTGATGCCCCATTCGCCGGACGTTTTTGTGAAGGTGAGGTTGCCATTGTTCCGGAAAAAGAAATTGCCCACATCGATCGACGGCATGTTGTTCAGAATCTCGTCGATGCGAGGTTGCACACCGGTTTGGCGCGCCTTCAATTGTTCGTCGACCGTATACTTCAGGAACTGCATGTTCGTGTAGTCTTTCTCATAGCCGTTGCTGATGAACACGTCCTTCCATCCATCGCCGTCAAAATCCTCTACCAATGTGGCCCAACTCCAGTCGGTGTTGGAGATCCCTGCCAGTTGGCCGATCTCCGAAAAAGTGCCGTCGCCATTGTTCAGCTGAAGCATGTTGCGCATCGACTGGCGATGAAACCCCGACTTCACGAGCAGATTGTATTTGTCGTAGTTATCGTCGCCGGACGAGAGCTTAATGCGTTCGTTGCTTGCCGGGAGCATGTCGAGCGTGATAATGTCGGGCTGCGCATCGTTATTGATGTCGGCAATCTCGGAGCCCATCGAAAAGAGCGACACGTGACCTGTCGCATCTTTGATCATATTTTTGAACGTACCGTCATGGTTGTTAATGTAGAGATAGTCTTCTTCGTTAAAGTCGTTGGACACGTATACATCAGGCCAGCCATCGTTGTTCAAGTCCGAAATGGCCAACCCAAGCCCAAAGCTCAGTACATTATTGACGAGGCCCGCGCTTTGCGACACGTCCGTGAATTTGAGATTGTCGTTGCGGTAGAGTTTGCTTCCGAAGGAGTTGCTTTTTTGTTCTTTTAAATTGGCCATCACTTTGCCAAAGCCGGCGTAGCGTGGAAGAGAGTGATTCAGTAAGAACAAATCGAGATCGCCGTCCTTGTCGTAGTCGAAGAAAGCGGCATGCGTTGCATAGGCATTGTCGGCAATGCCATAGTCGTCGGCCATTTCTTTGAAGGTGAGGTTGCCCTGGTTGATGAACAGCTGATTTTTGCGCAAGGTGGAGTCGCTCAAGGCCGAGCGGCACACGTAGAGGTCGAGCCAACCGTCCTGGTTCACGTCGGCCATGGTCACGCCGGTCTTCCAGCCTTTTGCGAGCGCTACTCCGGCTTTGTCGGTAATGTCCTCGAAAGCAAAATCACCTTTGTTGAGATAGAGTTTGTTGGGCACCTGGTTTCCAGAAAAATAAATATCGGCAAGGCCGTCATTGTTGATGTCGCCCACGGCCACGCCACCGCCATTGAAATAATACGGATAATTCAACACGTTGTCTTCGCCCGATTGTGTCACGGTATTTTGAAACGTGAGTCCTGTTTTTTCTGCGGGCAGCTCTTCGAAAAGTGTGGTGGGTTTCTTTTCGGAACAGGTCGCGAAGACTAAAATCGAGAGGGAGAGTAAACAAAAATTGCGCAGCATAGGTGTCTATGGAATTAACAACAAGGTAAGCAATGACTGCCGTGTTGAGATCATGACGGATTTGAAAATTTAATAAAAAAAATAAAGGGCCAGTGCAAGCACCGACCCCTTATCACTCTAGCCTATATCCTAAAAGCTATGGATTTGTATCCCACCATAGCGGGGTTTGCGTGTTGTCCTCACCACCCAAGAGACTCTTTGCCGCTTCCACGGCTTCAGCATTGTTTTGCTGTTCAGACAAGAGGAAAGGTATTCTTCTCAGGTATTGCGTAGCCGTGTTCGTGATCAACGGGTTGTCCGAGTTAGCCACGGGGTACAGCTTCAACTTGTGACTGCGACGATAGTCTGCCCAAGCTTCCATACCGTCAGGATAGAGCGCAAGCCACTTTTGTGTTGCGATCTGTTCCTCTTGTACTGCCGGTGTTGCACTAAATAATACCGGGATGTCGGTCATCGGAGGAGAATTCAGCAGATCGCCAGGAGCGATCGGCTTGCTCGTTCCGTCGTTGATGTAGCTCGTCGGATCTTCCGTAATGCCCCACTGAAGCCAGGAATTCCTGATGCCGGCCTCATAGAAATCTTTGGCCGTTCCACCCATACTCCATCCTTTCAACGCGCCCTCTGCACGCAGGAAATAGGCTTCTGCTGTACACATCACGTTTTGGGGTGTTTCGAGGTATGTATCGATACCACCCAAGCTGGCGGGTGACCACCGGGGGCCTTGCTGTGAGTTATAATCGGCATCGCTCAAGCCGCTAAGATCCGTTTGTTGTGCGGTGGTCAGACCGTTTCTCAAGCCGTCGTAGGTTCCATTTCTTTTCGAAGGGAGAAAATATTCCTGCATTCGAGGATCGTCATATCCTTTGAGTACGGATTCCATGGAAGCGCTCATTCTAAACTCATTCCATTGCATGATCGCAAGACCATTGCCGTCATCACCTTTCAAGCTTCTTTTCACCAGCGCATCATCATCGGGGCTCTTAGTGAAAACGCCTCCGGCCACCGCAGCTTCCGCTTCGGCTTTGGCCTTCGAAGGATTTACATTGGAGATTCTCACCGCCAACCGTAAACGAAGGGTGTTGGCAAATTTTATCCATTTGTTAACATCACCATTGTATATAATGTCATAACTTCCATAAGGAGTTTCTCCCGTTTTTCCCGCCAGCACATCCGTAGAGGTCTTTAACCGGGCAAAGAAATCATCGTAGATCTTGTCTTGAGCATCGTATGGAACGGAAGCCAAGTCTTCGCCAGCATGGAAGTAGGGTATGGGACCCCAATAGTCTGTCACCCTGTGAAAAGTATACACCCACCAAATGTTGGCAAGTGCATACTCAGCCGAACCTGGATCTGTGTTTTCAAAAATGGTAAGCAATTGGGGCATGGCATCCGTGTACATGGGATTGAATGCTCCGCCTACCCAGTTTTGATTGATCACCAAACGGTCGGAGCCAAAATAAGTAGCTTCACAAGCAAAATACTGTGCGTACTGATCAGCGAACAGGTTTTGTGCAACCTGATAGTTCCACTGGCTGCCCGGCGCTATAGATTCCGCTTTCGAAAATAGAAAGGGTATTTCTGCCGGCCCGATCGTCGCAATATTGTTTTTATTTGTGTTGATACTCTCATAATCACTCGTACAGGACGCCACCAACGCAAGGCTGGCCAACGCTACCACGCGGAGAGAGTTGAAGGAGATTATCTTAATATTTTTCATATGCTTCATATTATTTAAGAGTTAGCCATTAGAATGTAAGATTCAAATTACATCCTATACTGCGGGTGCTCGGCAATGTTCCGTACTGCACACCCTGCCAGTTACCGTTGCCCAATGACATATCGGGGTCGATTTGCATTTTCCGTTTTCCGAGACCAGGAATATCCAGTATGGACGAGCCTCTGTACAACCAGAAAAGGTTCCGGGCTACTACAGAGAATTTCGCAGACTTGATAAAAAAGTTGGAAGGTACGGGGATGTTGTATCCAATGGATATCTCTCTCATCCTGAAGTTGGTGGCATTGTAAGCAAAGAACTCGCCGATGCCATAGCGTTTACCGGAAGTCGATTCCGAACCTGCCGTCCAGAATTGCTGTGCGGTTATAGTTTTTTCAACTTTGTTTCCATCTTTATCAACACCACCCAGGTTCCAGCCACCTTCGCGATATTGCTCTGTCACTTTAGATATACCACTGAAGACTAGGTTCATCTCTGTACCATCGACGATAATACCACCCACGCGACCGTCGACCAAAAGTCTCATCGTAAATCGATTGTACGTAAACGTGTTAGTCAAGCCCATCGTAGCCTTCGGGTTGAACGAGCCGATATACTCCTGTTTTGCAGTTGCTACGGGAAGACCTGAGGTAGCATCTACCACAAAATTTCCATTGGCATCGCGTTGCCATTTCCGAGCCACTAGGTCACCAAAGCTTTGTCCTTCTACAATAATCGGTGTTGCTGTACGGGCATAACCGGAATTGTCACCCAAATAGGTCGTCTTCAGTGTGGGGTACAGTTCTACAATCTTGTTGCGGTTGATACCTAAGTTGTAGGCAATGTCCCAGGTAAAGTTTCCTTTTATAGGGGTGGCATTCAATACCACCTCTATACCTTTGTTCTGGATATCTCCAGCGTTGATATATTTGTTCTGATAGCCGGTCCCCACAGGCACGCCGATCTTCAACAACTGGTTGGTCGAGTTGCTCTTGTAGAGGTTCAAGTTAAATCCAAATCTGTTTTCAAAGAATTTGGCATCAAGTCCAATTTCTATGTTTTGCACCATTTCAGGTTTCAAATCAGGAATAGGCTTTGTGAGCGATCTGGCAAGGAAACCATTTCCTGCACCCTGAGAGAACGAGAAGGTATTGGTGCGGATTTGAGGTACCCCGCCATTACCAACTTTGGCGAAGTTTGCATTCAACTTCAGGAAAGATATGGGTTGAGGCAGTGTAATCATGTCTGAGATGATTCCCGACAGACCCACATTATAATAACCAAACGAATATGGTTTTCCAAGCGCCGAATTCCAATCGTTACGGAAACTGGCTTCCAAGAAAAGATACTCTTTAAATGCCAAGCTACCTTGCGCAAAAACCGATTGTGTTTGTTGTTGAATCGTAGTGGACGTCGCGGTAGTGGATCGCCCAAATTGTGTACTGAATTTATCAACCACTAAAAGACCATTGGCCGTGGTGGCGTCTACTGAGTTCACGTTGTCTTGAAAAATGCCACCGGCACGGTAGTCCAATTTAAAATCGTCACCGAATTTGTGTTCTCCAGCCAGCGTCAGATCGTACCATTGTTGGGTAATCGTTGTTTTGGACTGTTGATACCAACCACCAGGCTGACTCACCCAAAGAATCGTCCCCTGAGCATATTTTTGTTCGTCCTGATCCAGCGTACGATCCATATTGGCTCTACCGGTAAGACTAAGGGTGGGCGCTATTTGATACTTTAGAGAAATAAAGCCCATCATACGGTTCCTGTTTTGATTGATCGCGGTCTGGTTCAGCATCCAGTAGGGATTCTGATAGATCGAGTTCAAGGTCGACGGCCATGCGCTTGGCGTCGGCAAACCCAAAGCGTCCGTTGTCATGTAATCTTGTGCGGTACCCAGCGGCATGCTGCGGGGTATTTGATAAATGTCTATGACCGGGGCATTTTCTTCACCGGTTCTGGGCCGGTTGGCAATCGTTTGGCTGATGTAAGTAATCTTGGCATCCGTCGAGAACTTTTTGCTGATCTGGTTGCTGATGCGCAAGTTGATGTTATGGCTTTGCAAATCGTTTTTGGGAACGATGCCCTGTACCTGCTTATTGGTATAGGACAAGTAAGTTTGCATTTTTTCAGAACCCCCTGAAACACTGATCGAGTTGTTCAAGCTTGTTCCGTTCCGGAAGAAATCTTTGATGTTGTCAGGGTTGGCGGAATATTTAGCGCCGGATTGACTAAGCGTATTCATGTACGTCTGCCCCGTCATCACAGCACCCCAGCTATCGCCCACGTTGGAGTTTATCACACCCCCTAAACCTTGACCGTAGGTATTCTGTACTTGAGGAAGCACAAAAGGTTTTTCAGAGGTGATACCTGAATTGATGTTGACCGAAACTTTGTCTTTCGTACCTTTTTTTGTCGTGATAACAATTACACCGTTACCCGCCTGGCTACCGTAGAGTGCGGCTGCGGATGCTCCTCGCAAAACAGTCACAGACTCGATGTCGTCCGGGTTGATGTTTGAGGCGCCGTCGGAGCTTTGAACTGATCCGAAATCACTTGCAGCAGCTGTGGCCGTGTTGGCTGGGCTATTGTTAATCGGCACACCATCTACTACGATCAACGCGTTGTTGCTCCCTTGAATGGAACGGTTACCGCGAAGCACGATCCGCGCCCCACTACCCGGTCCGCCCGAACCCTGGTTGATCTGGGCGTTGGCAATTTTTCCCTGAAAGGAGTTAATGATGTTGTTGGCATCTCTCACTTCCGTGAGCTGACCGGTAGGTACCGACTGGGTCGCATACACCAGCGTCTTTGTCTCCCGCTGGATACCAAGCGCCGTTACAACCACTTCAGAAAGTTCTTTGGTATCTTCCTGCATCACCACATTGAGCGTGGACTGATTTCCCACTGCAATCTCCTGCGTAGCAAAACCAATAAAAGAGAGCACCAACACACTGTTCTGAGGATCGGGTACCGAGAGGGTGAACTTACCTTCCGCGTCCGTGGTAGTTCCCGACGTGCTTCCCTTGAGTAGGACAGAAACACCTGGTACGGGCGTTCCGTCACTCGCTGCTGTGACCGTTCCAGTCACTGTTTGAGCATACGCCGATGCACTTGCCAGCGTGAGCAAGAACAGCAGCTGTAGTAAACGTTTTTTCATTGAAAATTTAGGTTAGGGTGAAACAATATTTCGCACGTTTTGACCCCAGCCGAATATTCTAGCGGCCAAAACATATGTCAAAGTAGAAAGTAGTAGAAATAAAAGCAAGAAAATTTTTAAAATGTGTACGCACACACTTAATTTGTGTGCGAAAACACATTAGGCCACGCTGCCGGTAACGTTTTCTATTCACTTAAATTTCATTCTTTTGACCTATGGACATTGGAAAAAACATCCGAATCAAGGATATCGCTAAACTGGCCGGTGTTTCGGTCGGCACAGTTGACCGTGTGCTCCACAACCGGGGACGCGTTTCCGATGAGGCCCTCAAAAAAGTGACGGCCGTCATGGACCAGATCGACTACAAGCCGAACCTGATCGCCCGTACCCTGGGATCCAATAAAAATTATAAGATCGCCGCCCTCATCCCCGATCCGACCGGAGACCCTTACTGGGCCCAAACCAACCTCGGCATCATCCAGGCCCAGGCCGAATGGGCACAATACGGCGTCACCGTCGATACCTATACATTCGACATCTTTAATAAGGACGCCTTCCGCGGACTGGCCGAGGAAGTGCTCGAATCGGCACCCGACGGCATTGTTATCGCTCCTATATTTTATCACGAATCGCTGCCGGCCTTCCAACTGTTTCAAAACCAATCGATTCCATATGTATTGTTCAACACCAACATCCCGGAGGCACAGCCCCTGGGCTTTATCGGCCAAAACCTCAACCAAAGCGGCCGCGTAGGGGCAGAACTCATTAATTTAGGACAACACGAGTCCGGCACCTTTGCCGTACTCCATATAGATGAAGATGTGCACGACTCCATTCACTTGTTGGAAAAGGAGAAAGGCTTCCGCGAATATTTCCAGGAGCACCGCAAACACAAATTCGAGATCATCGACTTTATCCTCAATCCCAACGAGCCCACGTTCAAAAACCAGCTCATCGAGCTGCTGGCCGACAGCACCCTGAAGGGCATCTTTGTGAGCACCTCCAAAGGCACGGCCGTAGCGGCCTCTTTCCTGGAAAAATATGGCAAAAAGGACATCCGCCTGATCGGCTACGATTTGCTGGAAGAAAACCTGAAATACCTTCGATCGGGCATTATCGACTTCCTGATCAACCAAAACCCCAAACGGCAGGCACTCCTGGGGATCAGCCACCTCGTCAATCACCTGATGTTCAAAAAATCGGCGCCCCCGCTGGAATTGTTCCCCCTGGAAGTGATCACCCAGCAAAATGTGGACTCTTACCTGGGTTCCGGCATTCATTAAGACCGTAGCACCTACCGGGAGCCGAGGAATTCTGATCACATAGCGCTATTTTTGCGCCGATTCATGAAATTCAAGCTCACGTCCGTCGACCCGAAATCGGCTGCCCGCACGGGCATTCTGCAAACCGGGCACGGTGAAATACAGACTCCTATATTTATGCCGGTCGGCACGGCCGGTTCCGTCAAGGCCGTTCACCAACGGGAATTGGAGCACGACGTCCTGGCCCAGATCATCCTGGGCAACACCTATCATCTCTATCTGCGCCCGGGCACCGGGTTGCTGGAAAAGGCCGGCGGTCTCCATCGTTTCAACGGTTGGTCTAAACCCATCCTCACCGACAGCGGTGGCTACCAGGTCTACTCCCTGGGCGCCAACCGGAAAATTACCGAAGAGGGCGTCATCTTTAAATCACACATCGACGGCTCCAAGCATACCTTTAGCCCGGAGAGCGTGATGGACATCCAGCGCACCATCGGCGCCGACATTGTTATGGCCTTCGACGAGTGCACGCCCTATCCGTGCGAGTATGCCTATGCCAAAAATTCCATGAACATGACCCACCGGTGGCTGAAGCGTTGTGTGGATCGCATGGCGCAGACCGAACCCCGGTATGGCTATGAGCAGGCATTGTTCCCCATTGTGCAGGGAAGCGTGTACAACGACCTGCGAAAAATTTCAGCGGAGTTCATCGCCTCCCAGGATCAACCCGGAAACGCCATCGGCGGATTGTCGGTAGGCGAGCCGCATGAGGACATGTATGCCATGACCAGTCTGGTTTGTGGCATTCTTCCACAGGACAAACCGCGCTACCTGATGGGCGTGGGCACGCCTGAAA
>Ga0209050_1001267_pt1 | contig 29081 bp, 27 predicted proteins | sample Araplavi_mTSA_r2_FD_184276 | JGI IMG/M metagenome (GOLD analysis project Ga0209050, IMG submission 184276) | Arabidopsis root microbial communities from North Carolina, USA - plate scrape MF_Cvi_mTSA_r2 (SPAdes) (version 2) | ecosystem: Host-associated > Plants > Roots > Endosphere | place: USA... | reverse complement strand
TACGCGACCGCGGCGCCGATCCGTGGCGCGGCGCCAGTCAAGGCGCAGGTTTCCCGGGTTCGCGGATGCGTTCCGATGAGCGCTCCAGTTCGCGGATCTCCGACGCGTCGCGTTCGAGGAAATAGTTCAGGAAGGTACGGATCACCGCCACCGCGGCGAGGCGTCCGATGCCGTCCCAGTCCGGCGTGATCGAGGACTCGATGATGTCCGCCGCCAGCTGGAACGTGAGGCCCGCCACCAGCCAGTGCGAGTAGCGCATCCACAGGTGGCGTCGCGCGTGGCGTTCGATCTCGCGCTGCGAGAACAGCAGCGCGAGGCCGTCCTTGATGGCGATGAGCGTGCCGACGACGATCACCGCCAGCGCGATGAAGTCGATCGCCAGGATGGTCGGTTCGGATACGGCGATCAGCCAGTGCTCCATGCGCCCTCCTGCCGCGTTGCGGCTGCGTCTTCAGCTCACCCGCGCACTACCAGCCGGAAACCGACGTGGCACGTGGAGGTATCCACCGGCTGCGCCATGCGCGCCGCCGGACGGTAACGACGACAGTAGTTCGGCGCGCACAGATGCGAGCCACCCTTCATCACGCGGCGCGGCACGCGTGCCGGATCGCGCGGATCCAGGCTCGCATCGCGCTCGGCGCCGCGCGGATTCTCCAGCGTGCAGCACGAGTGCTGCTGGATGCGGCCGTGGTCCTGGTACCAGTCGGCGGTCCATTCCCACACGTTGCCGATCATGTCGTACAGGCCATAACCATTGGGTTCGAACGAGCCCACCGGCGCAGTCCAGATGAAGCCGTCCTCGGGCCTCACTTCCCAGGGAAACTCGCCCTGCCAGGTGTTGGCCATATGGCGGCCATCGGGTACCAGTTCGTCGCCCCATGCGAACTCGGTGCCTTCGCGCCCGCCCTTCGCGGCGAACTCCCATTCGGCTTCGGTCGGCAGTTCCTTGCCGATCCACTGCGCGTAGGCCAGCGCATCGGCGTAGGCGATGTGCACGACGGGATGGTCGTCGAGCCCGTCGAGCGAGGTTTCCGCACCGCGCGGATGTCGCCAGTCGGCGCCGGGAATGTACTGCCACCAGTGGAAATGATTGCGCAGGTCCACGCGTCCGGGCGGTGGAACGAACACCACCGAGGACGGCACCAGCATCGCCGGGTCCGCGTCGGGATAGTCGGCCGGATCGGCCGGCTTTTCGGCCTGCGTGACATGGCCGGTCGCTGCGACGAAGCGCGCGAAATCGCGATTGGTCACCGCGTGACGATCGATCGAGAACGCGTCCACCCGCACCTTGTGCGCGGGACGCTCCTCCGGGTAGTGATGGTCCGAGCCCATCAGGAACGAACCGCCCTCGAGGCGGACCATGTCGTCGTGCGTGCGGCTGTCGCGCACGGGGTTGTCATGCGTGTCGATCAAGCACTGCCTCCGTCGGAGAACACACGGTTCCAGTCACGTTGCATGCTGACCATGCCGATGCCCAGTTCAGCGGCCCGATCCAGTCCTTCGCGCAGCGCGCTGAGCCTGAAATCGCGATCGTAGGCGAACTCGCGCACGGCATCGTCATGGTGCAGGAGCCACGCCATGCGCGGCCCCGTGCCACCGAGCGTATACCGGATCATCGCCAGATCGCCATCGGAATTGCCGAACGCGAACACGGGCCTGCGGCCGATGTGCAGCGCGATGTTGACTACTTTCTCTTCCCTGTCGTCGAAACTTCCAAGTTCTGGCAGTTTGCGCAGCACCATGCCATCGCTGCCCTCCTCCAGCTTCATCTTCGTGCTGGAGCCGACGACATGTTCCGGCGGGATCCCGTAAAGCTGCTCTGCCACCACGCGCACGAACTCGACGCCGCCGCCGGTGACGATATAGGTCTTGAACCCGTTCGCGCGCATGTGGTCGAGCAGCTCGCGCTGCGGCGCGAAGGTGTTGTGCAGGAAGGGCCGGTGCAGTTTCGGGTGCTCCGCCTGGCGCAGCCACCGCCACGCGTTGGCGTGGAACTCCTCCACCGTCATGCCCGCGTGCGTGGCGAATGCGGGCTCGAAGACGTCCTTCTTCGGCAACGACATCAGCGTCTTCACGTCGCCGTCGATCATCGCCTTGAACGCGGGCTTTTCGAGAAGCGCCGGATCCTGCTGCACCAGCCGCTTGACTTCGGCCAATGCGAAGAACACCTGCACCTGCAATGGATACTCGCACCACAGCGTGCCGTCGTTGTCGAACACGGCGATGCGCTCGTGCGGTGCGATGAAGTCCGGTCCGCCTTCGCGCGTGGTGCGCGCGACGAAGTCGAGGATCGCCGACTTCGCCGCGCCTTCGTTCCATGACGGCAATGGATTGCCCATGCCGACTCCTCAGTTCTGGCTCGGACTGGCGGTCATGATCTTGTCCATCGCATCGCTGACCGTGAAGCTGGCAGCCTTGGCGCGCGGCGGGAACTCCTTGAAGGTCTCCAGGATCTTTCCGACGATCGCCTGCGCCGGCACCATCAGGAACATGCGGTGCGCAACGAAGTCGCCGTAATAGATCGTGTTGGGCCCGTTCTCGAACGGATCCGAGCGCAGGTTGTACATCGCCGGCGCGCGCCTGACGGTGAACGCGCTTTGCCATACGCCCAGCGGCGTCTGCGGATCGGCCTCGGCGAGCTGCTCCATGAACGCCACTTTCCACTGCCGCACCCGCACCGCGAGCAGGTCGCCGTCGTCGCTCCAGTACATGAAGCCCTGGCGCGGCGACTTGTCGACGTCACCCTTCAGGAAGGGCAGCAGGTTCTCACCGTCCAGATGGACCTTGAACTTCTTTCCGTTAAGTTCATGGCCTTTCCTGACCTTGTCCACGAGGCCGTCTTCGCCGCACGCAGCCGCGAAGGTCGGAATGAAATCCTCGTGCGCGCAGATGTCGTTGACGATGCGCCCCGGCTCGATCACGCCCGGCCAGCGGATCGCGCACGGCACGCGGAAGCCGCCTTCCCAGTTGGTCGCCTTCTCACCACGGAATGGGCTGGTACCGCCGTCGGGCCAGGTGAACTTCTCGGCCCCGTTATCGGTGGTATAGACCACGATGGTGTTGTCCGCGACGCCGAGCTCATCCAGCAACGCAAGCAGCTCACCGACGTGCCCATCGTGCTCGACCATGCCGTCCGGGTACACGCCAAGCCCCGTCTTTCCCTTGGATTCGGCCTTCAGGTGCGTGAACACGTGCATGCGCGTGGAGTTGAAGTAGCAAAACCACGGACCGCCATCGGCGTTCTTTCGCTTGATGAAGTCCTTTGCCGCGCCAAGGAATTCCTCGTCGATGGTCTCCATGCGCTTGCTGCTTAGTGCGCCGGTGTTCTCGATGGTCTGGCCGCCCTTGCCATCGGCCTTGCACTTGAGCACGCCGCGCGGTCCGAACTTTTCCTTGAACTTGGGATCCTTCGGGTAGTCCTCGTTCTCGGGCTCTTCCTCGGCATTGAGGTGGTAGAGGTTTCCGAAGAACTCGTCGAAGCCGTGCATCGTCGGCAGGTGCTCGTCCCGGTCGCCGAGGTGGTTCTTGCCGAACTGGCCCGTCGCATAGCCGAAGGACTTCATCACCTGCGCGACTGAGGGATCGTCAGGCCCCAGCCCTAGTTCCGCGCCGGGCAGACCTACTTTCGTCAGGCCCGTGCGAATCGGCGATTGCCCTGTTATGAACGCCGCGCGCCCGGCGGTGCAGCTCTGCTGCCCGTACCAGTCGGTGAACAGCGCGCCTTCCTTCGCGATGCGGTCGATGTTGGGCGTCTTGTATCCCATGACGCCGAGGTTGTAGGCGCTGACGTTGTACCAGCCGATGTCGTCGCCCATGATGAAGAGGATGTTCGGCTTGTCCGACGATTTCTTGGCCACGTCTGGTCTCCTGGCTGGAACAACACATGAAAGCACCGGCGACCCGAAGGCCGCCGATGTGTCGTATTCCCCCTTCGAGACTCAACTCGCGCCGGCGGTGGCCTCGCTCATCTTCGACAGCGCGTCGTCGATGGTGAACGTGTTCGGCTTCTGGATGATCGGGAATTCCCTGAAGGTTTCCACGAACTTCGCCGTCACCATATTCGCCGCGAAGATGATGTAGTCGTTGTAGATCAGCCAGTCGTAGTACGTGTTGGACGTCCTGTCCGCGTACTCGTATGGATCCGTTCGCAGGTTGTAGAGTTTCGGCAACCGCAATCGCGTGAACGGCTCGGCCCACACCTGCAACGTGCCCTGGCAGCGCTGCTCCAGGAAGACGATCTTCCAGTTGTCGTAGCGCATGGCGAGGATGTCGCCGTCGTCGCTGATGTAGAAGAACAGCTTGCGTGGGCTTTCCTTCGCCTTGCCGGTGATGTACGGCAGCAGGCTGTAGCCGTCGATGTGGTTCTTGTACGTTCGCCCGATCGCCTTGTAGCCCTTCTTCAACTTGTCCACCACATCCAGCGCTCCGGCCATGTCGAGGAACGTCGGCAGCCAGTCGTGGTGCTGCACGATGCCGTTGGCGATCGATCCGGCCGGCACCTTGCCCGGCCAGCGCACGAGCATCGGGATGCGGAACGCGCCTTCCCAGTTCGTGTTCTTCTCGCTGCGGAACGGCGTGGTGCCTGCATCCGGCCAGCTGTTGCGGTGCGGGCCGTTATCGGTGGAGTACTGCACGAAGGTGTTCTCGGCGATCCCGAGTTCATCCAGCAGGTCCAGCATCTGGCCGACGTTCTTGTCGTGGTCGATCATGGTGTCGTGGTACGGCGACTGCCATTCGCCCGCCTGCCCCAGGCTTTCCTTCTTGGTATGCGTGAACAGGTGCATGTGCGTGGTGTTGAGCCACACGAACCACGGCTTGCCGGCCTTCTCCTGGCGCTTGATGAAGTCGGTGGCGGCGGCGACGAAATCATCGTCGCAGGTTTCCATCCGCTTCTTGGTCAGCGGGCCGGTGTCCTGGATCTTCTGCTTGCCGACCTTGCCCCAGCGCGGCTCGACCTTCGGATCATCCTTGTCGGTCGCCCACGAATGGATAACGCCGCGCGGGCCGAACTTGGCCTTGTACGCCGGATCCTTCGGATAGTTGTACATCTCCGGCTCTTCTTCGGCGTTGAGGTGGTAAAGGTTTCCGAAGAACTCATCGAAGCCGTGGTTGGTCGGCAGCATGTGGTTCAGGTCGCCAAGATGGTTCTTGCCGAACTGGCCGGTCGCATAGCCCTGCTCTTTGAGCAACGCGGCCATCGTCACGATCTTCTCGTTCATGCCGATGGGCGCGGCCGGCACGCCCACCTTCGACAGGCCCGTGCGCAGCACGCTTTGGCCTGTGATGAACGACGAACGCCCGGCGGTGCAGCTCTGTTCGCCGTAGGAGTCGGTGAACATCATGCCTTCGCGCGCGATGCGGTCGATGTTGGGTGTCTGGTAGCCCATCAAACCGTGCGTGTAGCAGCTCAGGTTCGCGATGCCGATGTCATCGCCCCAGATCACCAGGATGTTCGGCGGCCTGTCGCCGGACGACGCCCCCTTGCGGGTTTCCTTCGCCGATGCAGCTCCGCTGCGCTGCGAAGGCGGTGCGGACTTGGCCACCTTGGCCGGACGGGCGGCTTTTTTCGCCTGTGCCATGACGCGTCTCCTTTTGGTGTGGGGGAAGGAAGGACGAACCGGAGTCTTGTACTTCAGCCGCGCGCCACGTCGAACACCATGCTGACGATGGCGTAGAGCCCGATCAGCAGCAGCGCGCAGGCGGTGAGCAATGTGTAGGAAACGGGATACGCGCTTTCGCCATGCACCAGCCCTTCGTGGACCATGGCGTTGCGCTGCGCACGCAGGGTACGCATGAAGGTGAAGTGGTAGACGATGCCGGCGACCAGCAACAACACGCCCAGCAGAACCAGCAGCATGCCGAAGTTGCTCGGCGCCGAAATGCCGATCTTCAGCAGCCCCGCATCGCGCGCCTTGCTGAACACCTGGAAGATGGTGAAGCCGAAACCGATCAACGACAGCGCCGTGCGGATCACCGACATCAGCGTGCGCTCCGCACTCATGCGCGTGCGCTGGAACGACATGCCGGTGCGCCGCATCGACATCTCGGTGCGATGCGTGGACATCTCGGTGCGGCTGGTCGAGAGGTCTGTGCGGTACTCCGACAGGTCCGTGCGGTGCTCCGAAAGTCCGGTGCGATGCGTGGAGAGCTTCGTGCGGTGCTGCGAAAGCGTTACGGACGCCACGTCGGCGTCCAGCCGCTCGACGTCCGGGATCGCCGGCAGCGTCGTGTCGACGAATCGCTCCGGCCGGACTGGAGCCTCGTCGCGTTCCGTGCTCATCCCTGCCTCCGGTCGGCCGTGCCGTGTGCGCGTCCAAGCCACCAGCGCGCCAGCCGATTGATCGGCCCGCGCAGCAGCAGGTAGGGAAGGAAGCACAACGCGATGATCACGTTGATCGCTTCGAGTACGTGGAAAGTTCCCAGCACCTTGTACTGGTAGATGATCTCCATCACCAGGCCGAGCAGCAGGATGCGCGTGGTCGCTTTCACGCCTTCGTGCAAGGACAAGGGACGCGCGGCCGGATCGTTGATGATCTTCCAGAAGTACGGCCGGCGACCGGTCTTCGCATCCTTCACGCCGTCGCGCAGCGCCATCAGCAGCCCCATGCCGGGTTGCAGGAAGAACCGGAACGACATCGTGCCGTGCGTGCGGCCGATCAGGTCGTCGTAGAAGCGCACCACGTCGTGCACGAATGCTTCCAAGCCCCGCTCCTCTTGCATGACTGCATCGGAACCACCGGGATTACGGACAGCGCGACTCGCGTTGGCGGAGGGAAAAGCGTGGCACCGGCGTGACATGCCGGATCGCTTTCCCCGCGTGCCCCCGTCGTCCAAGAACTCGCCGTGAAGAACGGCGCCCCCGGCGGCAGGCCACCGGATCATCGTGTTGATGCGGTGAAAAGGTCGTGACGGCGGCATGAACGACGATGCCGCTCCGTGTGAAGAAACGCAGCGTCATTGCAGGTGAGGACGCGCCCGGAAGAGCACGAACGTCGCGCGAAACGGCTTCGCGCCGAACGCGTCAGAGAACGCGCAGGAAAGCGACGAGGTCTTCTTCGCTCAGCTTATCCAGCTTCGTCTTCAACTCGATGTCGATGAACCAAACGCTGTAGTCGTGCGCGCGAGGACCCGCTCGCCGCGCCGATTACTTCACCACGACGAGCTTGCCGTGCATCAGCGCGGCATGACCGGGGAACGTGCAGAAGAACGAATAGTCGCCGCCCGCTTTCAGCTTCGAGCCCGGGAACGTGGTCTTCGTCTTCTGTCCGCCGCCGACGAGCGATGTGGCGGCGATCACGCGTGCATCGCCCTTGGGCACGTAGTTCGCGGCGGCGCCGGCCTTCAGGCCATCGTTTGCGACGGCCTGGTACACCGCCGTCTGCGCGATGACGACGTTGTGGCCCATCGCCGTGATCGGCATCTTGCCGGTGTGGGTCAGTTCGATGGTGATGGTCGGGCACGACGCCGAGACCGTCGCGGTCTTGATGTCGTACTGCATCGCGTCGGTGCCGGCGATCTTCACCGTGCAGTTGTTCGCGGCTAACGCGTTGGCGGACAGGCCGGCCAGCGCCAGCCCGGTGAACAGCAGTGCGGTTTTCATGGTCGATCTCCAAGGCACAGGTGCGCAGTCGCGCGGGAGGAGCAGTCCAGGAACCGGCCGTCCATGCGCCCTTGATCGGGATCAATCGGCGGTCCGGCGCCTGGCAGTAGCTGTCTTCTTCGAAACTGTCCTTCGCGCTCCGGCCTTTTTCGCAGCGGCTTTCTTCGCGGCCTTCTTTGGCTTGGGCGCCTGTTTTGCGAACTCGCGTAGCGCATCCTTGCCGATCCAGCGAGCGCCCGCCTCGTCCGATGCGGACAGCCGCTTCGCCACCGCAGTGGCCTCGGCACGCCATTCCGCACGTCGGCCGATCGCACGCAGGGCCCAGTTCACGCCCTTCTTCACGAAGTTCCGGTCGTCATGGGCTTCGCGCTCGATCAAGGCCAGACCGTCGGCGTACAGCGATTCGTCTTCCAGCCGGCCATGCAGCGCAAGGCTGGCCAGCAGCGCGAAGGACGCACGCTTCTGGAATTCATCGCGCCGCGAGGACCACTGCACGACCTTGCGCCACGCATGCGGCGTGCGATCGAACAGCGTGAAGCACAGCGTGTCGCAGATCGCCCAGTTGTCGAAATCGCGGCACCAGCGGTCCATCTGTGTAGGCGTGAGCTGCGCGGGATCGGCGACGTATGCGGTGAGCATGCGCGCTTCGTACACACCGGTGTTCCACAAGTCGGCGGCGAGTTCGTGGTCGCGACCGAGCTGCTTCGCCAGCGCCTGGATGTCCTTCATCGACACGCCGAGCGCATGGTCGGACGGGATGGCGAATCGCGCCATGCCGTCGCGCGCCGCCTCGGATGCGTGATCGCGCAACCACGCGAGAGCTTGTTGCGTGCGATCCTGCGGCGGCGCCTTCGCCGTCGGAAGCGTAGACGTGCGCGGCGCCACGGCCGGCGTCATGCGGACGGACATACGTCCCTCACTTCGCCTTGAGCTGGTGCAGCAGCAGCGCGTTGCCTTCGCTGTCCACGCACACGGCCATGCGGCACACCGGCGTCACGATGATGTCGCTGCGGAAGGTGACGCCCTTGCCTTTCAGGTCGGCGACGAGTTTGTCCAGGTCGTCGACTTCGAACGCGATCGTACCGCCCGCCGCTTCGCTGGGTTTGGACGGCGTGGCGTTGGTCAGCGCGACGCATCCGCCGCCGGGCAGGTCGTACTCGATCCAGTGCTGGCCGTCCTGCTGGCCGGCCGAGCCATGTTTCAGGCCCAGCGTCGTCTCGTAGAAAGCGCGTGCACGCGCGACGTCGGTCACGGGGTACATCGTGAAGGCGACCTTCCTCAACATGGCGGGGCTCCGTCCGGTGGATGTGTGCCGAGTCCCTTTAAATCGTCGCGCCGCCGGTGCGTCAAGGGGTGCCAGCGGCCACCCGACCGGCGGGATGCGACGACGCCCGCCGGCTCAGCGGCGCCTGAGCGCGCGTCGCGCGAACAGCACGCAGATCACGCCGAACAGCATGTGCGCCAGCACGGCGTAGGTGATCCAGTCCGGGTGCGCGAAGGACGGCGAACGCCCCACCCGCGACAGCGGCATCACCACGAAATTCATCACCACGTACAGCACCACGCCGTACAGCACGCCCAGCACGACCGGCCGCGCCAGCAGCGACGGATGCCGGCGTGCGACCAGCGTGTAGATCGCGACGAATGCGGTGGCCATCAGCACATGCAGTACCGCGCCGAGCACCGCCGACTGCGTGCCGCCGTCGTAACTGGCCTGCCCCAGCACGCCCACCGCGATGGTCTGGAAAACCCGCTTTAAACCTTCCGCGTCCCATGAGAACCACAAGGTCGTCGCGAAGATGAAGTCGCCCAGGGCGACCAGCAGCCCGCCGACGACGACGGAAGCCCAGAGGATGCGCGGTGCGTGTGCGTACGAACGGACGGAGGACATCGCGATGCTCCCGGTGGCGTTTGGCGCGGCCGGCAGATAGTAGAGGCCCCGCGAGCCGGACGCCCATGACTTTCGTCATAGACAAGACGGTCTAGACAAAACGTTCTAGAAGGATCAGCATGCCGCCACGCTCTCCAGAAACCACGCCATGACCCGCAAGACCGCCAAGCCGCCGAAGCCGACCTCCGCCGAACTGGACCTGCTGCGCGTGATCTGGCGACTGGGCCCGTCGACGGTGAAGGACGCGCACCAGGCGCGACTGGAAGAACGCCAGGATGTCACCTATGCCACGGTGCTTCGCCTGATGCAGGTGATGCACGGAAAGGGCCTGCTCACGCGCGACGAAAGCCAGCGTTCGCACGTCTATGCCGCCGCGCATGCGCAGGACGCATTGCAGACGAACCTGTTGCGCGACCTGATCCAGAAGGCGTTCTCCGGTTCGGGCAAGGCGCTGGTGCTGGCGGCGTTGAACGAGCACGTCAGCGAAAAGGAACGCGACGAGATCCGTCGCTTCCTCAAGGACAACGGAAACGGCACGGAGCATCGCGATGATTGAATTCCTGGCCCAGCTGGTTCCGGCGCTCGGCCGCGCCCTGCTCCACTTCCTCTGGCAAGGCGCGTTGATCGGACTGCTTGCGGCACTGGCGTTGCGCCTGTTGCGCGACGCACGGCCGCAGGCGCGCTATGCGGTGGCGTGTGCGGCGCTGGCGTTGTGCGCGCTGGTGCCCATGGGCTACGTCATCGCGCAGATGCATGTGCCGGCGACGCCCGATGTCACGATGGCCGCGAACGAAACGGCGCGCATCCCCGGCCTGGCATCGGCGACGCGCGATCTCGCACCTGGATGGTCGTCGCGCCTGGATGCCGCGCTGCCGACGATCGTGCTGCTCTGGGCCGCAGGCGCGGGCGCCTTGTCGCTGCGCATGATCGCCGGCCTGCTGTGGATCGCACGACTTCGCGCAACGCCGCAACGGCCGATGCAGCGCGAATGGCAGGCGCGCCTCGATGCGCTCGTGCAGCGGTTCGGGCTGCGCCGTCCGGTCGCGTTGCGGATCATCGAATCGCTGTCGTCGCCGGTGTCGGCCGGCTGGTTCCGGCCTGTCGTGCTGCTGCCGGCCGGGCTGCTCACGCGCATGCCGGCCGACCTGATCGAAGCGCTGCTCGCGCATGAACTGGCGCACATCCGTCGCCACGACTATCTCATCAACCTGTTGCAGAACCTCGCCGAGGCGCTGCTGTTCTACCACCCGGTGACGTGGTGGCTGTCGCGTCGCATCCGCGACGAACGCGAGCACATCGCCGATCGCCTCGCCGCCGAAGTGACGCAACAACCGCGCCGGCTCGCGCTGGCGCTGTCCGAACTGGCGGAATGGTCGTGCAGCCATGCGCCTTCTCCTTCCACGCCCACCCTCGCGCAAGCCGCCCATGGAGGCCACCTGATGTCCCGCATCGAACAACTCGTCCGTCCCGGCACGCGCCCCGTGCGCGGTGGCGTCGCCCTGCCGCTGGTCGGTGTCGCGATCGCATGCCTGGCGTTCTACGCACACGCGCAGATCAACCAGAACGCGAAGCCGGCCCCCGCGGCTACGGCGCAGGCGCAGGCGCAGGCCAAGGCGGATGCGGCTGCCGCCGCGAAGCCGGCCGCGCAGGCGAAGTCGAAGACCGGGACGACGCTCTCGTCGGGCAGCACGCTCACCGTTCGTTCCTCGCGCAAGGACGAGGACGCCTACGCGCTGGTCAGCAAGGATCGCGACGGCATCCGCATGTCCGGTTCGACCGACGACATCCCCGAGATCGAAAGCGCCCGCCGCAGCTTCTCCAACCAGGATTTCGTCTGGTTCCGCCGCAACGGCAAGGCGTATGTGGTCTCCGACGCCGACACGATGGCGAAGGTGCGCGATGCATGGCGCGACAGCGATCGCATCGGCGCCCAGATGGATGCGCTCGACGACCAGATGGACGTGCACAGCCAGAAGATGGAAGCGCTCAGCGCGCAGATGGAGCAGCTGACGGAGAAGGCCGACAACGACGTCGAGATCAATGCCGCCTCGCGTCGCATGGAAAAGCTTGCCGACCAGCAGAGCGCGCTGGCCGAACGTCAGGGCGAGATCGCCGGGCAGATGGCGCGTGCGGACGATGCGGGGCGCGATCGCCTGCAGTCGACGATGGACGAGCTGGGGCGTCAGATGGATGAGCTCGGTCGGCAGATGGACGCGCAGGGTCGCGTGCTGGAGCAGCAGACCAGCCACCTCGCGGCCAACCAGGCGCCGATGGAAGCGCTGGGTCGCCAGATGGATGAAGCGGGCAAGCCGATGGAAGCGCTCGGCCGCCAGATGGATGCGCTCGGCAAGCAACAGGAGAAGGTCATCCACGAGGCGGAGCGCAAGACGCACGAGGTGCTCGACAGCGCGATGGCGCGTGGACTGGCGAAGCCGGTGCCGGTGTTGGCGCGGTGATCGATTGCGGTTGAGTTGGGCTTTGTCGGCCTTCGCCGGGATGACGCGCTTTAGCCCCTCTCCCACCGGGAGAGGGGTTGGGGTGAGGGCCGGGGCGTGCGAGCACGCTCGCGTTCGCGATATTCGCCTTTGTCGCCCGGGTAAGCGAAGCGCACCCGGGTGATGCGTGACGGTTGACCGTGAAATCAAGATGGGTTCCAGCTTTCGCTGGAATGACGGTGTCGGGGTTGATGACGTGATGGCCTGGGTCCCGGCCTTCGCCGGGATGACGGGGCGCTTTCGCCCCTCTCCCACCGGGAGAGGGGTTGGGGTGAGGGTCGGGGCGAGCGAATACGCTCACGTTCGCGATGTCCTTTAGTAGCCCCGGGTAAGCGCAGCGCACCCGGGGCTGTCACGCTCAACCCGGGTGCGCTTCGCTTACCCGGGCTACGAGAGTCACAAGAGCGAAAAGCAGAGCTCGCTGTCTGTTGGTCTGGCCGCCGCCATCCATGGCGAAGCGCGCCGGCTTCGGAACGCCCCGCCCGGCCATCCATGGCCGTGCTTTCGGCGACCTGCGCGGCAGTGCCGCGCAAACAGGTCGCCTCAACCTCAACCTTCCAACCTGTCCCCTTTCCGCCCCTGCCTGCGTTCATTTCGAACGGTGGCCCGATGTGCGCTCTGCGCATCGGCGCGAAAAAAACGTTCTCAGGGGCAACGCATTTGATCTTCGATTACCGGAACGCGTCCTCGCCGGCCGACATCGACGCGGACATCTGCATCGTCGGGGCCGGCGCGGCGGGGCTTGCCATCGCCTGGGCCTTCCTCGGCACGCAGGCGTCGGTCTGCGTGATCGAAAGCGGCGGCCTCACCGCGGACGAACGCTACCAGGCGCTGCTGGAAGGCCATTCGGTCGGCGAGCCATCGTTCGATCCGGGCGCCTCGCGGCTGCGCGCGTTCGGTGGCACCTGCAATTACTGGGGGCGCGGCTGCATTCCGCTGGCGAACCTCGCGCCGCGCGACTGGGTGCCGCACAGCGGCTGGCCGATCGGGTTCGCCGACCTGGAACCGCACTACCGCAAGGCGCGCACGTTCTGCGGGCTGGACCAGCACGACTTCGGCGAAGACACCTTCCTGACGCCGTCCTCGCGCCAGCCGCTGGAATTCGAAGGCGATGCGCTCGTGCACAAGACCTTCGCGTCCAGCCCGATGATCTTCGGGTACGCGTACCACGACGCATTCGCGAGCTCGGAAAACGTCACCGTGCTGTTGCACGCGAACCTGATCGAACTTGATGCGGCCGATTCCGCACAAGCCGTCCGGTACGCACGCATCGGCACGCTCGATGGCCGCATCGGCACGGTGCGCGCGCGGCATTACGTGCTCGCGTGCGGCGGCATCGAGAACGCACGGTTGCTGCTGTCATCCAACCGCACCGTGGCGCAGGGGCTGGGCAATCCGCACGACCTGGTGGGACGCTATTTCATGGACCACCCGAGCGGCCGGCTGGGAACGCTGTTCGCCGACGATCCGCACATGCTCACGCGGCCCTACGATCGCAACGTGCCCAAGGGCAAGCCGCAGGCGCATCCGGAAATCTGCCTGTCGGACGAGGCGCAGCGCCGGCATCGCATCCTCAGCGGACGCGTGCGGCCGTTCGCGTTCGAGGAACCCGTCCCCGAAGGCCTGCAGGCGCTACGCGACCTGCGTGCGGCGCTGCGCGCACGACGCGGAAACGAGAACTGGACGATCAAGGCGCGCGTGTGCGGGCGCCGCAACGGCGAACCGGACTACATCGCCAACGCGATGCCGACCGAGGACATCCGTTCGCTCACACTGCGCGCCGGCCTCAACGCGGGCGACATCGCCAAGGCGATGGGCCGCAAGCTCACGCGCAAACCCACCGTACGCACCGAACGCGTCGACCTCATCGGCTACTTCGAACAGGTGCCCAACCACGACAGCCGCATCACGCTCGGCGAGGAGCGCGACGCGCTCGGCCTGCGCAAGGTCAACGTCGACTGGCGCCTGACCGAGCTGGACCGCCACACCTATCGCACCGCGGCGACGCTGTTCGGCGAGGAACTTGCACGCGCATGCCGCGGGCGGTTCCAGCCCGAGCCGTGGCTGGAAGAAAACGGAGGCGTGCCGCAGGTGTTCGGAACCTCGCACCACATGGGCACCACGCGCATGGCCGACGATCCGCGCGAAGGCGTGGTGGATCGCCATTGCCAGGTGCACGGCGTGGACAACCTGCATATCGCGGGAAGTTCGGTCTTCCCCACCGGCAGTTGGGCGTTCCCCACCTTCACCATCATCGCGCTGAGCCTGCGCCTGGCCGAGCAGTTGCGCGTGCGGCTGGAACAGGCCTCGCCGCTGCTGGGCATCTGATCCTCAGCGCAGCTGGCTGTCCTTGCTTCCGCGGCGGTTGTAGCCGGCGAACGCGGCTTCCTCGGCATCGTGCGCCTCCTGGCATGCGATGCACAGGCGCACGCCGGGCACGGCGTCGCGACGGGCCTGCGGGATTTCCACGCCGCATTCCTCGCAATGCGTCAGGCCTGGCCCCTGCGGCAGCTTGCTGCGTGCGCGCTTGATGCCGTCCTTCACGGTCGCGTCGATCTGGTCCTGCACGGCGCCATCGCCTGCCCAACCGGTGGCCATGTCCGTCTCTCCTGCGTGATTCCCGACCGAGCATAGCGCCGTGGGCCTGAACTCCCCGCGCAGGCGTCCACGCGCGCTTCCCGGGCATGGGATTACACTCCACGCAGACGGTAGCGCGGCCCAATGGACCGCAAGGCGTTCGTCGATGCGCAGCACGGTGTTCGCGCTGGTTTTCGCCTTCGTGTGGCTGGCAGTCCCGTGGCCGCCGAATGCTTGCGCCCAGGCGGCGCCGGTCGTGCCCGTCGCGCCCGATCAGGTCATGGTCCTGCCCGCGCCGCTGCGCGATCGGGTGCATCGCGAGATCCTCCACGACAACCCCGCCCCGCACGAACGCCTGGAGCGGCTCGGCGCCTTCATGTTCGCGCCCGAAGGCCTGGGCATGACCTACGCCGAGACCTCGAACCTCACCGTCGCGCAGGCGTACGAGGCGCGCACCGCGAACTGCCTGACCTTCACCCTGCTCTTCCTCGCGCTGGCGAAGGAAGCCGGGCTCGATGCATCGCCGCAGGAAATCGAACAGATCCTCGGTTTCCGCCAGGCCGACGGCACCCTGTACCTGAGCAACCACGTCAACGCCACCGTGCGCGTCGGTGCACGGCGTTACACCGTCGATGTCGCCGGCGACCAGATCATCCCGCGCGACAAGCCCGAGCCCATCACCGAAACGCGCCTGATAGCGCATTACTACAACAACCTCGCCGTGGACCGACTCGCCGCTACCGACTACGCGGGCGCGCTGTCGCTGCTGGACATCGCGCTGAAGCTGGATCCGGACTACGCCTCGTACTGGAGCAACGCCGGTGTCGTGCGAACGCGCGATGGCGACGTGCGCGCGGGCGAGAAGGACTATCGCCGTGCGCTCGCGCTGGATCCCAACAACACCAACGCGTTGTTCAACCTGGCCGGGCTCGCTTCACGCACGGGCAACCGTTCGCTGGAGGTCGAATACCGCACGCGGCTGGCGAAGATCCAGCGCACCGATCCCTTCCATGCCTTCGTGCAGGCCGTCAACGCGGAAAACGCGGGCGACCTGAAGCGGGCGATCCGCGAATACCGTCGCGCGGTCGAGTTGCAGCCGCAGGAGCACCGGTTCCATTCGGCGCTCGCCAACGCCTATCTGAAAGCCGGCAAGACGCAGCTGGCCATACGCTCCCTCGCCCGCGCGCAGGCGCTCACCAATGGCGATACCCGCGCCGCCTACAGCCAGCGCCTGGATGCCCTGCGAGCCCGCTGAAAGGCACCGCGTCCCCTTTTCCCCCCGAAGCGCGTTTGCTTTCCTCGAGACGATTGCATTCAAGACGATCCGAGGGGACGCCCGTGCAACACGAGACGCTGATGGCCAAACGCCACCTGGTGCGCATCGCCATCGAGACCGCAGAGCTTCCCGGAGTACGACTGATCGCGCGGCCGCTGTATCGCCGGCTGTTCAACCGGCCCTACCACGGCGGCAACGCCTATTACGGCGCCTACGATTCGCGCGCGCAGGCGCTGGCCGCGGCGCCGTCGCTGCCGACCAGCTACGACCAGCCCTCGACGACGGGCATGTACATGGACCGGCACGGGAGCATCCGCGTGAGCGACTATCCGATGGTGCACTGGCTTTCGCGCCTGCTCGCGCAGGGGCGCCACCGCATCTTCGATCTCGGCGGACACATCGGCGTGACGTACTACGGTTTCCGCCGTTACCTCGACTACCCCGGCACGATGGAATGGCGCGTGCACGACGTGCCATCGGTGATGGACGCCGGCCGCAGCTGGGCGCGCGAGAACGACCCCGAAGGCCTGCTGCATTTCGCCGACGATCCCGATGCTGCCAGCGACCACGACGTGCTGATCACCTGCGGCGCCTTGCAGTACCTGGACTACACGTTGCCGGAACTGCTCGGCCGCCTGCCCTCGCCGCCCACGCACGTGCTGGTCAACCTCACGCCCGTGCATCCCCGGCGCGGCTACGTCACGTTGCAGAACATCGGCAAGGCGGTGCTGCCGTATCGCGTGATGGCCAAGCCGGAGTTCGTCGCGCAGATGGCGGACCTGGGTTACGCGCTGGAAGACCAGTGGCAATCGAAGGAACGCCACCTGCGCGTACCGTTCGAACCGGACTGCACGCTGGATCATTACGCGGGGTTCTATTTCAGACGCGTTTGATTTGTTCGCTGCACGAAAGCGACGAAGGCCGGCATTGCGCCGGCCTTCCGCGTTACGGATCGAGGAAAGACGACGGTGTTACTTCGCCGGCGGCGCGCTTCCCGGCGGGAACGCCGCGAACATCTTGTCCACGCCCGCCTGCGCCTTGGCGTTCACGTCCTCGGGCGAATCGGGCACCGTGCCCGACGCGGTGCCGCGCCAGATCGCCTGCTTGGTCTTCATGTCGAACATGTCGACCACCAGCGTGCCGACTTCGTAATTGCGCACCGTGGTGGTGGCCGAGCCCATGCCGCCATAGCCGCCGCCCCAACGTCCCCACCCGTAGCCGCCCCATGCCGGGCCGCTGTAGAAGGTATCCAGCGTCTGCTGTTGCTGCGTGGCGACGTTGGCGACGATGCCTACATCCGCATCGGTGCCGGTGGTCAGCCGCCAGCCCTGCGCCGCGAGCTTGGCGTCGATCGCCGCGACGACGCGCTGTTCGACCAGCGGCGAACGGCCTTCGGGTTTCTTCAACCACGTGTAGGTGCGGTAGCTGGTGAACTGCGCGCCTGGATCGTAATCGGTGTGCACCGTCGGCGTGCTGGCGCAGCCGGCCAGCGCGACCAGCAGGACCGCGCCGAGTAACAGTCGTTTCATGAGCCTTCTCCGTGGATGTGGGGCGAGAGGAACCCGGTCCTGCGAACTTGCGGCGCGCGTCCAGCGTGCGTCGCCGGGTGTGCCGCGTGATGGCGACATAGAACTTTTGCGCGTGAAACAGGCGTGAAGGATTCCCCAACCCCGTCATTCCAGCGAAAGCTGGAACCCATCTTGATCCTGCGCGTGCAGGTCATAGCAAAAGCAGATGGGTTCCAGCTTTCGCTGGAATGACGGGGACTTTGCAGGCCGGACTTCGAAGCAATCAGAACGAAATCGGCACCCGCGCCGTGAACGTCATGTCCGGCGTATCGCGCGTCACGCCGACGCCGAGTGCGACGTTGAGCGACCAGCGATCGCTGAAGCGGTACGTGCCGCCCAGCAGCAGCGTGCCCAGCGTGAGGCGCACGGCGCCCGGCGACTCGCGGCCGTTCTGCTTGGTCTTGCCGATCAGGCTCGTGTCGTAGCCCAGGCTGATCGACGCCTTCTCGTTGAGCGCCAGACCCAGGCCGAGGTTGAAACCCCAGATATCGCCGAGCTGCACGTCGCCGAGGAACTCTTCCTCGCGACCGAGCACATGCCGCGAGACGTTGGTTCGTTCGAAGTTGTAGAGGTAACTGAAGGTGCCGAAGAACACGACCGGATCGGACGGATACAGCCACGTCACGCCCGGCTGTATCGCCTCGAAGCCCGTGCCCGTCGGCAATTCCAGCGGAAGGCCGGTGCCGGTAACGTTCTGGAGGCAACGCTGCACGCAGTCGGTGGTGACTTCGAACAGGTCCTTGCCGGTGCGGCTCTTGTAGCGCAGCCAGCCGATGTAGAACGCCTTGTCCGGGCCGCCGCGGTTGAGCTGGTAACGCGCCGTCGCCTCGATGTCGCCCATGCCGTTGCCGCTGGCGTTGAACACGCGGTCCTGCGCGCTGCCGGTGAATATCTCGCGGCTGACGGTGTCGCCGTTGAGGTAGACGTACGGCACCTTCGCTTCGATCTCGAAGCGCCCGCCAAGGCCCATCCGGCCGGTGATCGTGCCTACGCCGGAGGTCGTCTTCACCTGTCGCACGTCGATCAGGCCGATCAGGATCGCCGGGATCACCGTGTAACCGACCAGCGCGACGCGATCGTTCGCCGAATAGCCGTATTGCAGCGAGGGTTCCAGGATGAACTTGCCCGACGGCGTGAGCACGCCGGGCTGGTCGAAGATCTGCGCGACTTCCGGCGGACGCATCGCCTGCTCCGGCGCCTGCCCGACCGGCTTCTGCTTCTGTTGTTGTTGTTGCTGCTGCGGTTGCGCGGCCTGCGCCTGGCGCTGGTCCGTCGGCGGCGGCGCTGCAGCGGGCGCCTGCTGCGCGAGTGTCGGCAGCACGGTGCCGGGCGCGACGCCGGCGCCGCGTTCGGCGTCCAGGCGTTCCTCGTCGAGCGCGCGTTGCAGGTTCGCGACGGCCTGCTCCTGCTGCGCCAGCGAATCGCGCAGCTCTTCCAGTCGCCGCGTCTGCGCGTTGATCTCGCGCTGCAGGTCGTCCAGCGAGCGTTCCGCGGTCGCCGGGGTGGCGGGCGGTTGCGCTGCCGGAAGAACCCCGGCCGCCTGAGGCTGCGCAGCCGGACGGGCCGGCTCCAGTCCCTGCCACTGGTCCTGTGCCTGGGCAGCCGCGGCGGCGGCGAGCCACAGGCACGGGGCGAGCATCAGGCGGCGGGGCAACTGCGGCGTCCTTCTCATGCGTCGTCCTTTGGGGGTGGCCGTGCCGGGAGGTCCATCCGGTTAGAACGCAGTCCGGTGACGAATGCGGGCGCGGCCAGGGCGTGATCAGGGCGCGGTGGCGGTCACCATCGCGTTGTGCAGCGCGGATTGCGTATTCAGGTCCTGGAACGCCTGCAGCGTGTCGACACCGACGTTCACCGTGGTCAACGCGCGGATGTCCTGCCCGTCCAGCGTGTTCTGGATCACCACGCCGCCCGGTGCTCCGGTGGGCCCGAACGTGTTGCCGTTGCCGACCTGCACGACGACGCCCTGGTTGAAGCGTTGCAGTTCGCCCGCCTGCTCGGCGGTCATGCGCGAGACGTCGGGAATCTGCACGCGCGTGGTCGCCAGCAGTTCGCCGTTGACGAACACGGCGCGCTCTATGCCGAACGACAGCGCCGTTCCGCCCGGCGTGACGAAACCGCCGCGCATGTCGTCCAGCAGTGCCGGATCGATGGCGACCCATTCCGCGTCGAGCGCGGTGGGCGGCGGCGCGGCGAGCGCGGGCGCGCAGCACGCGAGCGCCGCGAACAGTACGAGCCTGGTGCGTTTGAACGATGGCGAGTCCATGGCCGAACCCTCCGTCAGATGTCGCCCGGACCGCGTCGGGGCGTCACGATGTTGTAGAGGCTGTCGCGGGCGATGCCCGCATCCAGCGGCGCAGGCGGCGCGGTGCGCCAGTCCTGCGGACTGTTGAACTGCGCCCGGTCGCGGCGGTTGTGCACCACGAACAGGATGCGGTTGTCCCACAGTTTCTCGAAGCGAGAGCGCGGCATCGCGCGGGTACCGCGTGCGGGATCGCCGAGCAGTACGCGCTCGTTGCGGAATCCTTTCACCACCACGAAATGGCGATAGCCACGATCGTTGAGCAACACGATCGCCGGTAGTCCTTCGGCGACCAGCTTGTCCAGCGGCTGTTCGAAACCGTCCGCCTCGAAACCCAGCGAGCGAAGGTAGCGGCGCATGTCCAGCAGCGAGAACCCGCGCTGGCGGATCTTCGCCTGGTCGCCGGTCTGGTACATCTGCATGAACACTTCCGACTCGCTGACCGGATGGCCGTACTGGTAGGTCAGCAGCGTCGCCGTCGCGGCCGAGCCGCAGCTGAAGTCGTACTGCTGGCGCACGGTGGTCTTGAAGCGCGCTTCCTTCAGGCTGGTGACCTTCAGCGAATACGCGCCGTTCGGTGGTGCGCGCACGTCCACCGTCCCGGCCTGCGCGAGGCCGGAAACCAGGATCCACGCCGAAGCCGCCAGACATGCGCGGCATCGGAATGTGCGCAGGCTCATGGGCCCGAGCCCGCGAACTTGACGTTCACGATCATCGCGTTCTGGATCAGCACGTTCGCGCCGGTGTTCTGGATCACCGTGGAAATGCCGCTGGCATTGGCGAACGAGCCGGCGGTGACCGAGTTGCTGCCCGTGAGGACGTCGTCGGCGATCGCGTCCTCGACGCGGCCGTTGACGAGGATGTCGTTGTCGACCACCTGTTCGGCGCCGCCGCGCATGTCGGACAACGCGCCGGGATCGACGGCCGAACCGAATGCCGCGTCGGGCGCGACCGTCGCATCGACGATGGCGGGTTCGACGAAGGCTGGTGCCACGACTACAGGGTTGATCGCGGCGTCGGGCGCCTGTTGCGCGCAGGCCAGGCCTGCCACGCACCACAAGGCCACGCCCGCCAGGCCGCTCACTGCGATGGAGCGATTGCGTTGCATCGTCATGCTCCTTGCCGATGGGATCCGCGTGCGCCATCGCAAGGTTCCCGCCGGCGCGAGGCACCGGCGGGAATGCAATGCGCACTTGGAACGCACGGGCGTCGCATGGACGCCGGTGCGTCTTAGAACGCGTTACTTACGGACCCACGGTCAGGTTGGCCTGCACGGTCACGCCCTGCTGGATCAGCGAGGAGAAGCCGCTGTTCTGGGCAGCCACGGTGATACCAGCCGCGCCACTGGCGGTGCCGGTCATCGTGGAGGACATGTCGAACGAGCCTGCATCGACCATGTTGCTGCCGCCCGCGCCGCCGGTGCCGCCGGTCGCGCCGTTGCCGACGCCGCCGTTGCCCGTGCCGCCCGTGCCGCCCGCACCGGTCCCGGTGCCGCCCGCGCCGCCGTCGCCGCCGGTCGCGCCGGCCGCTGCAACGGCTCCGTCGCCTGCGGTCGCCGAACCGTTGGTCGCGCTTGCGTCGGCATCGCCGTTGGTGGCTGCACCACCCGCGCCGCCGCCGCCCGCACTCGCGGTCACGGTGCCGCTCGCGCCGCCGTCGCCCGCGGTCGCACCGGACGTGCCGGTGCCGTCGCCAGCGGTTGCGGTCGAGGTTGCGCTCGAGGTCGAGCTCGGCGAACCACCTGCGCCGCCCGCGCCGCCAGTGCCCGTACCGCCTGCACCGCCTGCGCCGCCGGTGCCGTTGTTGCCGGCATCGTTCCCACCACCGCCGTTGCCACCGCGGTTGCCGCCGCCACCGCCGCCGCCGCCGCCCTCGCCGCCACCGGCCAGCGAGCCGGAGCCCGCGCCCGAAGCAGCACCGCTTGCGCCGCCAGCGTCGCCGCTGTCGTTGTCGGCATCGCCGCCACGGCCGCTGTAGACGTCATAGACGTCGCCGCCACGGCCACCGCGACCGGCGGATGCATCGCCGATGCTCGCGTCGCCGGAGGTCGCACTGCCGTTCTCGGCCCAGCCGCCGGAGCCGCCATCGCCGCCCGAGCCGCCATCGCCGCCGTTGCCGCCGCCGCCGCCGTAGCCGTCGCCACCGCCGCCGTTGCCGCCGTTGCCTTCGCCACCGTAGCCGTCGCCGCCTGCGCCGCCGGATCCGCCATTGGCATTGCCGCCATTGGTGGCGACATTGCCGATGCCGTAAGTGCGGACGTCGTATACGGCGCCTTCAAGCACGGTCTGGGCGACGATGGTGCTGGAGGTCGCGCTGAAGGTGCTGGAGTCGGTATAGGTGTTGGTGGCGGTGCCGCCACTGTTCGCTGCTGCGGAGCCTGCGTCGGCGCTTGCGTCGCCGTCGTTGTCGCGGTTGTCGCCCGCGCTGTTGTCGGATGCATCGATCGGCACGCTGAGATTGGCGAGGATGTCGTCACCGTCGCCGCCGTTGCCGTTGGTTTGTTGTGCCATTGCCTGGCCGCCGAGCCCCAGGCCAATGAGCACTGCCGTTGCCATCAAGCTGGTACGAATGCGCATTGTTGTTCTCCTTTACGTGACGTCGGCTGGCACCCGGGGGAGGCACCGGTAAACGACGCAAGGAACTACACGCATGGCCGGTGCCAACTGTCGTTCAGGCACCGCAACACGTTGATCACGCGGGTTAATCGTCCTGAACCGAGCACATGGCATTCGCGGGCAGCCTTGGCAGCGGGCCGAACCACGCCGTCTCGTTGCAAAACTGAAATGAGACTTTCAACGCGAACGCGAGCGGCGCATTCGATACATCGCGCAAGCGCTTGATACGACGATGCGTGGCGCGTCCGCGACGCGATTCAGGCGATGGTTTCACGGGCGAAACGCGGGACATTACCGCGACACTTCAATACCCCTTTGCCCTTTTCCGCTCAATGACTTGCTTCAGGAACCTCAGACAACACAGGCGTTACGGGGCGGCAACGCCCGGATAACACTCAGGTTCCTTCGTCACCACTGCTCACATTGCCGTCACGTCGCGCGTCGTCGCGCTGCGCCCGCAAGCGATCGAGCTTTTCCTTGAGCCTGATCTCAAGCCCCCGCTCCACCGGGCGGTAGTAGACGCGTTCGCCCATCGCATCCGGGAAACCGGTCTGATCCAGCGCGACGCCGCCTTCGGCGTCGTGGTCGTACTGGTATCCCTTCGAATAGCCGAGCTGCTTCATCAGTTTCGTCGGCGCGTTGCGAAGGTGCAGCGGCACGTCCTGCGTGCCGTATTGATGCACGTCGGCGCGTGCGGCGTTGTACGCGGCATACACCGCGTTCGACTTCGCGGTGGTCGACAGGTACACGACGACCTGCGCGAGCGCGAGTTCGCCTTCCGGACTGCCGAGGCGTTCGAAGGTATCCCACGCTTCCAGCGCCATCGGCATCGCGCGCGGATCGGCGAGCCCGATGTCTTCCACCGCCATGCGCGTGAGCCGACGCGCGAGGTACGCGCGATCGCAACCGCCGTCGAGCATGCGCGCGAACCAGTACAGCGCGGCGTCGGGATTGGAACTGCGCACGGACTTGTGCAGCGCCGAGATCTGGTCGTAGAACTGCTCGCCGCCCTTGTCGAAGCGGCGGGTGCGATCGGCCAATACCTGCGCGAGCGTGGACGCGGTGATCTCGCCCTCTTCGCCTTCGGCCAGTTCGGCCGCGATTTCCAGCAGCGTGAGCGCGCGGCGCACGTCGCCGTCGGCGGCCTGCGCGATCTCGCCCAGCAACGAGTCCTCGACCTTCAGCCCCCGCCCGCCGAGGCCGCGTTCCTCGTCGTCCAGCGCCTGCCGAAGCGCGAGGCGGATGTCGTCGGCCGACACCGCTTCCATGACGTGCACGCGGCAGCGCGAGAGCAATGCGGAGTTGAGTTCGAACGACGGGTTCTCCGTCGTCGCGCCGACGAACAGGATCGTGCCGCGTTCGATGTGCGGAAGGAACGCGTCCTGCTGCGTCTTGTTGAAGCGATGCACCTCGTCGACGAACAGCACGGTGCGATGGCCTTCGGCGAAACGCTGCGCGGCTTCGGCGAGCACCTGGCGCACTTCGGGCAGACCGGAAAGCACGGCGGAAATCGCGCGGAAATCGGCGTCGGCGTACTTCGCCAGCAGCAACGCGAGCGTGGTCTTGCCGCATCCCGGCGGTCCCCACAGGATCATCGAATGCACGCGGCCGGATTCGATCGCGCGGCGCAATGCCGAACGCGGCGACAGCAGGCGTTTCTGGCCGACCATCTCGTCGAGCGTGCGCGGACGCATGCGTTCGGCGAGCGGCTGCATGCCGCGGTTGTCGACGTGCAGCAGGTCGTCTGTCAGGGAGGAAGAAGAAGTCGTGCGGCGGGCCACGTGCGGTCTCGCGGGGGTATGCGCACACGATAGCAATCCCCGCGCGAACGATCTGCGCTCTCTCCCTATCGGCCTGGCAGGAGGCGCTTCGCAGGCAGGAGGGAAGCGCCTATGGCGTCAATACCGCCTGCGCCGATGCCTCCGGCCCCAACTGGTATTCCATCTGCAGCCACGCCCCATCGCGCCGGTCGTACAGCGCATGGATGCGCACTTCGCTGCTGCCGTCGCGACCGAAATCGGCCAGGCCGCGCGCTTCCATCCCGAGGTAGTGACCGGCCATTTCCACCGTGTCCACGCGATCCAGCTGCATGCGCACCGACGTCATGCCCAGCTCGCGCTGCAACGTGTCGGCCATGCGGTCTTCGAGCTGGCCCAGCGCCAGGCTGTCGTTCGGAATGAGGCGACCATCTCCGCCAACGCCGACTTCCAGCTCCGGCCATCCGGCCTGGCCGAGGAATTCGTCGTAGCGGCTGGTGAAACGGAAGCCGATCCAACCCGTCTCGCCCGCGAAGCGCATGCCGCCTTCGCCGCGGATCACCTGCTGCTGCGCATCCAGCGGCTGCGCGTGGAGGTCGTCGAACCTGGCCTCGACCGCGCGGCCGCCGAAGCGCTCGGACAATGCGGCCACGACCGTCCCGGCAATCGCCTTCTCCAGCGCGGCGCGATCCATCGCGCGGAGAGCAGGAACGGTCGCAAGCGCGCGCGTCGGCGCGGGTGCGGTCGCGATCGGTTCGTTCGAAAAGGCCGGCGTGCAGAGCACGCACAGGCCGATCAGCAGGAAGGGACGACGGAACACACGGCGCTCCGGCGGCCGGCGGATCCGGCCCCTGTCCTTCCACAAACGAAAAGGCCTGCGAAAGCAGGCCTTTGGGATTCGCCAGCGGCTTGGCTTACTCGCCGCCGATCACGTCCACGCCTTTGGGCGGCGTATAGCGGAACGTATCGGCGGGGAACGTCGGATTACGCTTCCAGTTGGTGAACTCGATCTCGGTGCGCTGGCCGAGATTGTCGACCACCTGCATCTTCACCAGCCCGCTGCCCCCGAAACCCAGGCGCGCGCTGCGGAAGGCCGCGTCGGACTCGCGCTTGGGCGCCAGCGTCATCCATTCCAGGCCCTTGTCCATGCCCAATTCCTTCACCACGAACTGCGCGTCCAGCTTGGCCGGGTCGATCAGCGCGGAGAGCGGGCTGTTCTGTTCCTCGACACCCTGCGGACGGACGGTGGCCTGCTGCAGGTCGGGATCGAACACCCACACCTTCTTGCCGTCGGCAACGATCAGCTGCGGGTACGGCTTCACGTACTCCCAGCGGAACAGGCGCGGCGCGGAGAGCGCGAGCTTGCCGGTCGAGGTTTCCTTCAACTTGCCCTGCGGATCGAAGACCTGCTGGCTGAATTCGCCGCTCAGGCCCTTCATGCCCTTGGTGAAGGTGTTGAGGTCGTCGCGCGCGCCGGCCAATGCCGGCGACGAGGCCAGCGCGAGCGCCAGGATGGCCCCCATGAAACGAACTGCACGCATGCGAAAACTCCGGGGATGAACGTGTTGCCGGCGAGTGTGCCGGCGGTTGTCTGAACAGGCCTGCACGCCGCGGACGTCGCCGCGGCACGGTTCATTTCGGCGGCGGCGGGGCCAGCACGGAACGGTCGCCGTTGTGTTCCGGCGGGGTTACGACGCCGGCCGCTTCCATCGCTTCGATCAGGCGCGCGGCGCGGTTGTAGCCGATCTTGAGGCGACGCTGCACGCCGGAAATCGAGGCGCGGCGGGTCTCGGTGACGATGCGCACGGCCTCGTCGTAGAGCGGGTCGGACTCGTCGCCGCCACCGCCGCCGGTTTCCGGCAGGCCGGTCGCGCCGACCACGACGCCGTCGCCCATGGTCTGCACTTCGTCCAGCACGCCCTCGATGTAATCCGGGCCGCCGCCGATCTGCTTGAGGTGCTCCACGACGCGATGCACTTCCTCGTCCGACACGAACGCGCCGTGCACGCGCTCGGGCATCGCGGTGCCCGGCGGGAGGTACAGCATGTCGCCGTGGCCGAGCAGCGTTTCCGCGCCGGACTGGTCGAGGATGGTGCGCGAGTCGATCTTGCTCGACACCTGGAACGCGATGCGCGTGGGGATGTTCGCCTTGATCAGGCCGGTGATGACGTCCACCGACGGACGCTGCGTGGCCAGGATCAGGTGGATGCCGGCCGCACGCGCCTTCTGCGCGAGACGCGCGATGAGCTCTTCGACCTTCTTGCCGACGATCATCATCATGTCGGCGAATTCGTCGATGAAGATGACGATGAACGGCAGCGTGTCGAGCGGACGCGGCGCCTCGCCCAGTTCCGGGTTCGGCTTGAAGAGCGGATCCATCATCGGCTGGCCGGCGTCGATGGCGTCCTTCACCTTCTTGTTGAAGCCGGCGAGGTTTCGCACGCCCACCGCCGACATCAGCTTGTAGCGGCGCTCCATCTCGGCCACGCACCAGCGCAGGCCGTTGGCGGCTTCCTTCATGTCGGTGACGACCGGCGCCAGCAGGTGCGGGATGCCCTGGTAGACCGAGAGCTCCAGCATCTTCGGGTCGATCATCAGCATCCGCAGGTCCTTCGCGGAGGCCTTGTAGAGCAGCGACAGCACCATCGCGTTGACCGCGACGGACTTGCCCGAACCGGTGGTACCGGCGACCAGCAGGTGCGGCATGCGCGCAAGATCGGCGACCGTCGGGCGGCCGGCGATGTCCTTGCCCAGCGCCAGCGTCAGCGGGCTGGCGGACTTGTCGTATTCCTTCGAGCGCAGCAGCTCGGAGAGGAAGATCATCTCGCGCGAGGTGTTCGGCGTTTCCAGGCCGACCACCGACTTGCCCGGGATCACGTCCACCACGCGCACCGACTTCACCGACAGGCCGCGCGCGATGTCCTTGTCGAGCGAGGAGATCTGGCTGACCTTGACGCCCGGCGCGGGCTCGATCTCGAAGCGCGTGATGACCGGACCCGGATACGCGCCGACGACCTGCGCGTCGATGCGGAAATCCTTGAGCTTGAACTCGATCTGGCGCGAGAGGGTTTCCAGCGTCTGCTCGTCGTAGCCCTTCGGCTGCGGCTTGGGATCGTCGAGCAGCGCCAGCGGCGGAATGCCCGAGCCATCGCCACCGCCATGGAACAGCGGGATCTGCGTCTCGCGCTTGGCGCGTTCGCTCTTCTCCACCACGGTCGCGGCCGGCGGCGGCGGTTCGATGCGCACCGGCGCACGCTTGGCGCGCAGCTCGGTGTCGACCTTGCGCGCTTCCTCGCGCTCCTCGCGCATCGCGCGCGTCTGCTGCCACTCGGTCGCCTGCTTCTCGCCCTTGCGGAACAGCGTGCTCATGGTCGGACCGAATGCCAGTACCCACTGGCCGATCTTGTCCATCACGGCGAACCACGACAGCCCCGTCGCCAGCGTCACCGACACCAGCAGCAGCGCGAGCAGGAAGAGGTTTCCACCCACCGGACCGAAGCCGCTGTAAAGCGATTTGCCGACCAGCTGGCCGAGGATGCCGCCAGCGCGCGCGGAGAATGCCTCGGCGGTGCCGACGCGCAGTTCCAGCAGGCCAGTGGCGGCGACGAGGAAGCCGACGATGCCGACCAGACGAAGTGCCGGACCGAAGTCCGCTTCGCCATCGCCGTCGCTGTCCATGCCGAACAGCGCGATCCAGGCGATCGCGCCGAGCATGATCGGCAACAGGAACGCCACATAGCCGCACAGGTACAGCAGCACGTCGGCCGTCCACGCACCGACGCGACCACCGACGTTGTGCAGAGGCGCGGTCACGCTGCCCGAATGCGACCAGCCCGGATCCTGCGGCGAGAACGTCACCAGGCTCGCCAGCAGGTACAGCAGCAGCGGCGCGATCAGGATCAGCGCGATGTCGCGCACCAGCCGCTGCTTGCGCGGCGACGGCGGCAGCTTCTCGGCCTTGAGCTTCTTTCGACTGGCTGCGGACGCTTGCGCCACCGTGATGTTCTGCCTCAACAGGAGTTCGTTAGTTGTTGAATATACGACAGAAGCGAGCGAGAAAGGCGACTTTCGCGGAGGTTTCGGGACCTTCGTCGCGCCCTGCCCCTCGATCCACCGTCATCCCGGCGCAGGCCGGGACCCAGGCCGACAGCCTATCCCAGCGCGTGCTTCGCAAAACCGCGGTGCAACGCGAAGGTTCAGCGTTACAGGCCCTGGATCCCGGCCTGCGCCGGGATGACGGACGTGGGGGCAACGCCCCCGCAACAACGTCGAGCCAAACGAAAACGGGGAGCGCCAGTCGCCCGGCGCTCCCCGCGTCGTTCGTGCGGAAGGTCGTTTAGACCTTCATGTCCTGCAGCGCCGGGTGGACGATCTTGCCGCCCTCGACGTTGATGCCGCGCACCAGGGCCTGGTTGTTGCGCCAGTCGCTGCCCGAAGCCAGCTTGTTGACCCACGGCAGGATCGCGGCGCAGATCGCCTGCGAGCTGGTCTGCGGCACGGCGCCCGGCATGTTCGTCACGCAGAAGTGGGTCACGCCCTCTTCGACGTAGGTCGGTTCCTTCCAGGTGGTCGGACGCGAGGTCTCGAAGCAGCCGCCCTGGTCGATGGAGATGTCGACCAGCACGCTGCCCGCTTCCATGCCCTTGAGCATTTCGCGGTTCATCACGTGCGGGGCCTTGGCGCCGGTGACCAGCACCGCGCCGACGACGAGGTCGGCCGAGGCGACTTCACGCGCGACGACATCGGCATACGGGTACAGCGCGGTGACGTTGTTGCCCAGGCGCATCATTTCGTCCATGCGGTCCTGGCGCATTTCGAACACCACGACATTCGAGCCGCCGGCCGCGGCCAGCTGCGCCGACGCGCTGCCGGCCTTGCCCGCGCCGAAGACGACGACCTTGCCGCGCTCGGTCGACGGCAGGCCGCCGAGCAGCTTGCCCTTGCCGCCCTGCGGCTGGTGCAGCAGGTGCGTGCCGACCTGCACGGCGATCTTGCCGGCGATG
>Ga0209050_1001265_pt1 | contig 29124 bp, 28 predicted proteins | sample Araplavi_mTSA_r2_FD_184276 | JGI IMG/M metagenome (GOLD analysis project Ga0209050, IMG submission 184276) | Arabidopsis root microbial communities from North Carolina, USA - plate scrape MF_Cvi_mTSA_r2 (SPAdes) (version 2) | ecosystem: Host-associated > Plants > Roots > Endosphere | place: USA... | reverse complement strand
TACCAGGAAATGCTGTCCGAAGGCGGCGGCCACCAACTGGTGTACTACGAAGATTTTCACGAGGAAGACGGCAACGACAGCTTCCTCGACCGCTACGCCCATGATGAAGATGCCGATCCGCTGCGCGCGCTGCTCGACACCGACTTCCGCCAGGCTGTGATCGATGCGATTGATGCGCTACCCCCACGTGAGAAAATGCTGATGGGCCTTTACTACGAGGAAGAGCTGAACCTGAAGGAGATCGGCGCCGTGATGGGCGTGTCCGAATCCCGGGTATCGCAATTGCACACACAAGCCGTGGCGCGCCTGCGTGCCTCGCTGCGGGAGCAGGCATGGACTGGTCCAGCGTAGCCGGCGTGCTGCTGGCGCTGGCCGGCATCATCGTCGGCCAGGGGCTGGAAGGTGGCAAGGTGACTTCCTTGCTGCAGCCGGCAGCCTTCGCCATCGTGGTGATCGGCACCTTCGGCGCAGTCATGCTGCAAACCACACGTCCAACCCTGCGCCGCGGCCTGACCATGCTGCGCTGGGTGTTCAAGCCGCCGCCAGACAATCGCGCCCAGCTGGCGCGCGACATCAACAACTGGAGCATGCTGGCCCGCCGCGACGGGCTGCTGGCACTGGAGCGCCCCATGCTCGGTGCCAAGGACAAATTTGTCGCCAAGGGCTTGCGCATGATCGTCGACGGCATCAACCCCGACAAGATGCGCCAGTTGCTGGACATGGAAATCACCGCCTTCGAAACCGCCGAACGCCAGGCGGTGCGCATCTGGGAATCTGCGGCCGGCTACTCGCCGACCATCGGCATCCTGGGTGCCGTGCTGGGCCTGATCCATGTGATGGAAAACCTGACCGATCCGAGCAAGCTCGGTTCCGGCATAGCCGTCGCCTTCGTGTCGACCATTTACGGCGTCGGCCTGGCCAACCTGTTCTTCTACCCGATCGCCAACAAGCTGAAGACCATCGTCACGCGCCAGGTCTACCTGCAGGAGCTGACGGCATCGGTGTTCTATGACATCGCCACCGGCGACTTCACGCGCGTCATCGATGAACGGATCGCGACCCTGATGCGGGAGCCGTGACATGCAATATCGCCGCGCACGTCGCAAGTTCGACGACGATCCCGAGAACCACGAGCGCTGGCTGATTTCCTACGCGGACTTCATTACGCTGCTGTTTGCCTTCTTCGTCGTGATGTATGCGGTGTCCTCGATCAATACCGGCAAATACAAAGTCTTTTCCGATGCGCTGGGCGATGCGTTTGGCGGGGCTGGCGCGGCGCCGCCGACCAATACCGAAGTCCAGAGCCTGCCGATTCCAAATCCGGCAAACCGCAAGCGCAATGAGGCGATCAAGAAAGAGAAGGAGCAGATGACGCGCCTGGCCAAGGACTTGGCCAGCACTCTGGCGCCGCTGGTGAAAGAAGGCAAGGTGCGGGTGACGCAGAATAGCCGCGGGGTGAGCGTGGAGATCAATGCTTCGGTGCTGTTCAATCCGGGCGATGCGCGGCTGACTGGCGAATCGCGCGAGGCGTTGACGGCGGTGGCGACGCTGCTGAAGGATGACCCGCACAATGTGCAGGTGGAAGGACATACGGATAATGTGCCGATCAGGAATGCGGCGTTTCCGTCCAACTGGGAGTTGTCTGCGGTGCGGGCGGGGACGGTGGTCAGGCTGTTTATTGAGTCGGGGATTGCCGCCTCGCGCATGACGGCGGTGGGGCATGCGGACAATCAGCCGGTGGCTTCCAATGAAGATGCGGAATCGCGGGCGCGCAACAGGCGGGTGGCGGTGACGATCTTGTCCGGGATTCCGGATCCTGCTACTGAAATTCCAAACCCTTAGAACCGGTAAACCGGGTCAGACCCATAGGGTCAGACCCCAGTACGCGGCAGCCGCGTATCGGGGTCCGACCCTGCGGGTCGTACCCCGGTTTGCCGGTTTTACGCGCGCAGCCGCTCCGGATGCGGCACCTGCTCGCGCAGCTGTTGTCTGCGCCGCCAATGCCACCCAGTCCCGATCGCCGCAACGAAGAACACCAGCGCCGCCATCGGCCAGGCCGACTTCTGCAAGTTCTTCTTGGCCTGCTCGTCCATCAACTCCTCAGGAAACGGCCGCGGCTCCACCGGCACCACCTGCCATTTGCTGCGGTCTTCCGGTGCACGCGCCATGAATTCGTCGATCGAATACGCCGGCGCCGAGCCAAACGCGCGGCTGGAAGGAACCTGCGGAATCCGCACCAGCATCACCGCCTCGACGTCCGACTGCAGCTGCTGCTCAAACCCGCTCAACTGCCGCCCAGCCTGGCCGCCCAGCATATCCAGCAAATCCTTGCCCAGCGCATCGAACGCCACCGCCGGATGCAAGCGCGTCTGCTCCTCGGTGAAATAGCTGAACGCCTTCTGGCCGCTGGCAATGCTCAAGTCCTTCGCCGCCATGTAGGCAAAAGCGCCAAAGGCTTTCAGGCGATTGGTCGGACCCTGCAGCGGCCATTGCCAGCCCAGCTTGCGCAGCACGTCGACATTGATCCCGGTGCAGTTGGCAGCCGCATGCTGGTAGCTGAAATGGTGGGCATAAAACTCGCGGAACACCTGGTTCACATTGGTCTGGTATGCCTGCGCCGTGCGCGAGTCCTTCAGCACCGCCACCAGCATGTACGACGGCCGGTAATACTGCTGGCCGCTGTTCAAGTCCATCAGGTAGTTGTCCATGGGCAGCGCTGAGGCAATGATGCCTTTCTCGCTGGTCGAATCCAGGCCGTAGAAGTTATTCACCAGCCAGTCCGACCATTCACCCTGCGGGCCGAGGCGCCCGGTCGCGATGGCGAAATGGCCGCCATACGCCTCGTCGTCGTCGCCCTGGGCGCCGCTCAGCATCATCGCCAGCACCGGCTTGCCGGACAAGTCGGATGGCGCCGCCCCCGGCCGCTGCCATACCTTGCGCACCGCGTATTCGCCGCGCGCACCGCCCTCGGCATGGCGTACGAAGCCTTGCAGGTTGTCGCCGCCGGACAGCGGCTGCACCGGCAGCTTGCCGGCATCGATCACATAGTCGCGTGGCCAGATCGTGCGTGCCACAAATTGCTGGCCCGCCTCATCCCATTGGCCACGTACGCGGACCTCGCGCTGGCGGAAGAAGGCTTCCGAGCTGGCGTTGAAATAAGAGCGGTTGGTGGCAATCTTCGGCGCCAGGCGCAAGTTGAGGGTGTTGCCATCCGCCGTTTGCAGGGTTTTGCCGTCGAAACGCGCCTGTGGCACCAGTTGCGGCGAACCGAGCCAGACCAAGCCCGGCGCATCCTTGGCGTTGGCTGCCGGCAGGGCGATCAGCTCGTCCTGGAAATACCACAAGGCTTGCTTCTGGCCGCAGTCATTGCAGCGGCCATTAGTCAGGCGGAAGTTGTCGGAGGGATGCAACCCAAACTGTTCCTCGCCAAGGGCGGAATGAACGGCGGCTGCACCGGCTTGGGCGATCGTAGCCGCCAGAATAATTCCTGAGAGAAATGTACGCATGCGCCCATTATGCAGAAAGTTGCATAAAAAGTCACACGTTTCGCAAGTGCCGGCGGCGAGCCGGTTTCGGAAGGGGTCAGCCGGCGATAAAGCCGCGGCGGGTAGTGCCGCCCGTGGTCATGCCGCTCGGGCCGTAGACCGTGGTTTGCTGCGGGCGCAAGGCTTGCAGCGCGCCTTGGGTGTGGCCAAGGTGCTTGTTGATCAGAACGCCGTTCAGGCGGTTCAGTTCCTTTGCCGCGCGGGTGTGGTCCAGCAGTTGCTGCCACAGGATATTGGCAGCATCGTCATGCTGGGCTTCCAGCCACGACTCCATGCCCAGCTCCATGGCCGGATAACCGGCCTCGGCGAGGGCGCGGTGGCGCGCGGTGGCCAAGGTGGCCATTTCATTGACCAGGGCCGACTTGTGCGGAGTCAGCGAGGTCAGGTGGTCGATGTCAGCCGCGACCAGGTCTTGCTGTTCCTGTTTCAGGACTTCCAGCAATTCCGTGATCTTGCTCAACTCAGCCTGCAGGCTGTGTTTGGGGGAGACAGCGGCCATCATGCTTCCTTAGCGTTGCTTACGTGCGTGCAGCAGGTCGCGGACCGTGTCCAGCAAACCGTCTGCCACTTTTTCCGAATTGACCTGGAACTGGCCGTCAGCAATTGCCATCTTGATGCGTTCGACTTTTTTCGTGTCGAACACGGCATTGCTGGCTGCTGCGCCACTGGCCGCCATTGCCTGTCCTTGCGGGGACAGGCGCACATTGTCGGTACTTGCCTGTGGTGCGGTGGAAGTCGCGGCGGCGGCCTTGTCCGCGCTGCGCGCGTTCCCGGACGTCGCGGGCGAACTTGGCAAGCCCGGCGTGTTCTTCAATGTATCGTTAATCTTCACAGCTTTATCCTCGTCTGGTTGGAGTACTTTACCCCGGCATACGAGTCTATTACGGCAACCTGCGGCCAAACTTTAGCTGGCATCGTGAAACTTGTTCAAAAAGCTACTTCGACCAGTCCGCCCAGACGGGCAATCCCGCTGATTTGCTGGCCATTGCCGGTGCGGACTGCCACCACCTGGCCCTCGGCTGCCGAACCGGCAGCCTTGCCCTCGGCCGAAACCGAGAAACCATTCCCTTTTGTCACCAGCTTGACCAGCTGGCCCTGCAGGATGACCGGCCTGGCCTTCACCATGTCGACCCGCACCGGGGTGCCGGCCGAAATCGACATGCTGCTGGACTTGCCGACCAGTTGCGCCTTGTCGGTGGCAATGCCGGGCGGCAGGGCGGTCAGTTCACCTTGCATCATCGCCAACTGCCCATCTTCGATGGCCTGGCCCTGCACCAGCGGCACGGCGGCGGCCACATAGCTGCCCAACACCGATACCTGTGATTGAATATATACCGTCCACGGCGAAGGCGCCGCACAGCGCACGCCCACCGTAGTCTTGCCCCAGGCGCGCGCGCCCGGCATCAGGAAGGCTTCCGGTGCAGGGCAGGGCGCCAGGTTCAGGCGCGGATCGACCGCACCGACGCTGACCGTAACCTTGCCCGGCAGGCCGGCAGTCTGGACTTGCAGGAATTGCTCGGCCACCTGGCGCAGGGCAGTTGGCTCCATGCGGGCCGGGGTGGCTTGCGCCAGGCTCGCGGCAAACAGGCTTGCAATGAAGAGGATGTGTTTCATGCTGCCCATCTTAGCCCTCGCGCGACAGCCGCAAGCCGCGAATAAGGGCAAAAACCCCGCCTTTCTCTTCCGATCAAGCAAGCACATTGCTCCGTATCATCGAACCTGTCATCAAGCGGAGAAGTGCCATGTTAGGCAAACTCGACAACTACCTGCTGTTCAACGAAACCGCCCTCAGCCTGCGCGAGAAGCGCCAGGCCGTGCTGGCGTCGAACATTGCCAATGCCGACACGCCTAATTACAAGGCGCGCGACATCGACTTTTCCGCCAACCTGCAGGCAGCCATGCAGCGCGCGGCCACGCCGCAGCCGTTGAATACCACGGCCAGCAAGCATTACCCGCGCCCGCCGCAAGATGGCAGCACGCTGCCCGACGGCACGCCGCTGCTGTACCGCCACCCGGCGCAAGGCGCGGTGGACGGCAACACGGTCGACATGGATGTCGAACGTAACAACTTTGCCGACAATGCATTGCGCTACGAAGCAGGCGTGACCTTTATTAATTCGCAGATCAAAGGCCTGCTGGCCGCGATCCAGGGAGGCCAGTAATGTCCTTGTTCAGCATCTTCAATGTTTCCGGTTCAGCCATGAGCGCCCAGGCCCAGCGCCTGAACGTGGTGGCTTCCAACCTGGCCAACGCCGACAGCGCCACCTCGGCCAGCGGCGAAGCCTACCGCGCAAAGCAGGTGGTGTTCGAAGCCACGCCGAGCGCCAACGGCGCCGCCACCTCCGTCAAAGTGAGCAAGGTGGTGGAAGACCCATCGCCGCTCAAGCAGGTCTACGACCCCAAGCATCCGCTGGCGGACGAAAAGGGCTATGTGACAATGCCGAACGTGAACGTGGTCGATGAGATGGTCAACATGCTGTCGGCCTCGCGCTCCTACCAGACCAATGTGGAAACCATGAATGCAGCCAAGACCATGCTGCTGAAAACCCTGACGATCGGACAGTAACCATGGCCATCACCAACACCCCAGTCACTGGCGGCGGCGCTCCGTCGCAAGCCCTGCTCAACGCGGTCAACACGCGCGGCAACAACACGTCGAGCTCCAGTGTCTCGGCGGACCAGGACAAGTTCATGACGTTGCTGATCACGCAGTTGAAGAACCAGGACCCGCTGAATCCACTGGACAATGCACAGGTTACCAGCCAGCTCGCGCAACTGCAGACCGTCACCGGCATCAACAAGCTGAACGAGACGATCGAATCGCTGAAGAAGGATTACGCCAATTCGGCCTCGCTGCAGGCGACCAACCTGATCAACCACGGCGTGCTGGCGGCGGGCAAGAACCTGCAACTGGTGTCGGGCAAAGGCCTGTTCGGTGTCGAGCTGAAGAACGCAGTCGACACGCTGCAGATCGACATCAAGAACGCTGCCGGCAAAGTGGTGCACACGCAGACGCTGCAGGCGGTCGATGCTGGCGTGCTGCCGCTGGGCTGGGACGGCAAGCTGGAAGACGGCACCACCGCGGCGGACGGCATGTATACCGTCAGCGTCAGCGGCATGTTGGGCGGCAAGGCAGCCGAAGGCCTGCAGGCGCTGACCTTCGGCACCGTGGCCAGCGTCTCCACCGGCGCTGGCGGCACCAAGCTCAATGTTCCAGCCATTGGTCAGCTGACCATGGACGATATCAAACAAGTTCTGTAAGCCCAACCTGATAGGGGAAATACCATGTTTCAACAAGGTCTCAGCGGTCTGAACGCCGCAGGCAAGTCGCTCGACGTTATCGGCAACAACATCGCCAACGCGAGCACGGTGGGCTTCAAGAGTTCGCAGGCGCAGTTCGCCGACCTGTATGCCAACTCCCTGAACGGCGTGGCGGGCAACAATCCAGGTATCGGCGTGAGCATTTCGCGCATCGCGCAGCAATTCACGCAGGGCAATATCGAAACGACCAACAACCCGCTGGACGTTTCCATCAATGGCGGCGGCTTCTTCCGCACCGTGGCGCCAAGCGGCGAAGTGCAGTATTCGCGCAATGGCCAGTTCCTGCTCGATAAGAACGGCATCATCACCAACGCCCAGGGCAACGCTATCACCGGCTACCTGGCCAACCAGCAGGGTGTGATCCTGGCCGGCGCGCCGGTACCGATCAAGATCGATACAGCCGACCTGACCCCGGTCGAGACCACCGAAGCGAACTTCAAGATCAACTTGTCGTCCACTTCGCCAGTGCCGACCAAGGTGCCGTTCGACGCCAGCGATCCGCTGACCTACACCAAGCAGACCGTAATGGACGTGTTCGACAGCCTGGGCAATGCCCACACCATGTCCGTGTTCTACGTGAACAAAGGCAGCGGCGTGTGGGATGTGTATGCCGGCAGCGATGGCGTGCAGGTCGACTCCAAGGCGATTGCGCAAGCCGTGCTGACCGACCCGGCCTCGTTGGCGGCGCGCGCCGCCTATAACACGGCAGCGGCAGCCGGCAATGCGGCCGGCATGCTGGCGGCCCAGCAAGCCTATTCCGCTGCTGCCGGTGCGGCCATGACCGCTGCCGCGACTGCTGCGGGCGCCACGGCAGCGCAACTGGCGAAACTGGCTGCGGTGTACACGCCGCCGACCGACGTTGGCGCCGTTCCGGGCAATACGCCCGACATCATTGACCAGAAACTGGCGGCGGCTATCACGGTCCCTGCCGTCAAAGTCGGCACCCTGGCATTCGACACCAACGGTCAGTTGAGCGCAGCGCGCATGGCGCTGCTGACGCCACCGCAGACCTTGCCGTTCTCGATCGACTTGCCGATCTTCCCGGACAACGGCGCGGACCTGACGATGACCATTTCCACCAACTTCATCGGCACCACGCAATACGGCTCGCCAACCAGCGAAAAGGAATCGACCCAGAACGGCTATTCCTCGGGCAGCCTGCAGCGCTTCTCGACCGATGCCAGCGGCACCATCATCGGCCAGTACAGCAATGGCAAGTCGCGTCCACTGGCGCAATTCGTGCTGGCCAACTTCGCCAGCCCGGACGGCCTGATCCCGCTTGGTAACAACGTGTGGGCGGAAAGCTCGGCCTCCGGTGCACCGCAAGTCGGCACGCCGGGCGAGGGCAACCTGGGCCAGCTGCGTTCCTCCTCGGTCGAATCGTCCAACGTGGACCTGACAAAGGAACTGGTCGACATGATCACCGCGCAGCGCGTCTACCAGGCCAATGCGCAGACCATCAAGACCCAGGACTCGGTGCTGCAAACCCTGGTCAACCTGCGTTAATCGGATAAAGCGAGCAAGCGATGGACCGCCTTGTTTACACCGCCGCCACCGGCGCGCGCCATATCCTGGAGCAGCAGGCCACCACGTCGAACAACCTGGCCAATGCCACCACGACCGGCTTCCGCGCCCAGCTCGACTCCTTCCGCGCCGTGCCGGTGGTGGCGGAAGGTTTGCCGACCCGTACCTTTGTGGTCGACAACACGGTCGGCTCGGACTTCCGTGCCGGCGCGATGCAGACCACGGGGCGTGCGCTGGACGTGGCCTTGCGCGGCGATGGCTTCATTGCCGTGCAGTCGACCGATGGCTCCGAAGCCTACACGCGCAACGGCAGCCTGAAGGTCAGCGAGAACGGCATGCTGCAAACCGCAGCAGGCCTGACCCTGGTGGGCGAGAACGGCCCGATCGCGATCCCGCCCGATGCCCAGGTGGCCATTGCCGCCGACGGCACCGTGTCGGCCATCGACACCACCCAGACCCAGCCCGGCCCTTCAAACGTGCTGGGCCGCATCAAGCTGGTCAACCCGGACGTCAAGGGCCTGGTGCGCGGCGACGATGGCCTGTTCCGCCAGCAAAGCGGCTTGCCTGCCGATCCCGACCAGAACGTGCGCCTGGCAGATGGCACGCTGGAGGGCAGCAACGTGAACCCGATCGACGCCATGGTCAATATGATCACTTTGGCACGTTCTTTCGAAACGCAAATGAGTTTGCTGAAAAACGCTGAAAACAATGCTGCCAAAGCTACACAAATCTTGGCGTTGAATTAATATTGCATTAAGTTTGTTGCTGCCGGGCAACGACGTGCTCGCGCACCGTTGCACACCACGCCGGGATTCTCCATCATGGGATTTTTCATCCCAGCAGTGCAAGTTTATGGCTCGTCCCGAGGAACGCTACGCCACCGTGGTCCTGCCTTTTGTGCTGGCCGTGGCCGCGCTCACTCTCGTGGCGGCCTTCAGCCTGTCGATAGCGGCCACGCTGCGCGCCTACGTCGGCGGCGAAAGCCATTGGTCCAAAGGCCAGAAGGCCGCCATTGCCTCCCTGCAGCGCTACCTCGTCACCTCTGACGAACAGGATTACGCCCAATTCCAGTCCGAACTGGCCGTGCCGCTCTCCGACATGCGCGCACGGCGCGAAATGGACAAGGAGCAGATGGACTGGGAAGTGGTACGCGAAGGCTTTCTCGGCGGCCGCAATGCCGAAGAAGACGTGCGCGGCATGGTTGGGCTATACCGCAATTTCAAAGACCTGTACCTGATGGCCCGCGCCATCACCTACTGGGAACACAGCGACCAGCACCTGCTGCGCCTGCGCGAATTGGGCGAGCACGTGCATGAGATGACGCCGGCCGCACGCCGCGCACCGGCCGTGCTGCTGGAAATCCAGGAAATCGATCGCCGCCTGACGCCGCTCGCCACCGGCTTTGCCGCCGCCATCAACGATGCCGCGCGCCAGGTCTCGCGAGCCTTGCTGGCCGTGCTGCTATTGGCCGCCGCCGTGCTGGCCTGGAGCGGCAATGGCTACCTGCGCCGCTCCTTCGCACGCCGCGAGCGCCTGCTGCAGCAATTGCGCCAAAGCGAAGCGGAAGCCTTCGCCGAAAAGGAACTGGTGCAGGTGACTCTCGCTTCGATTGCCGACGCCGTCATCACCACCGATCGCGAACAGCGCATCAGCTACAGCAACCGCAATGCCGAACAGATGCTCGGGCTGTCCGGCGCCGATATGCTGGGCCGCCCGCTGGATGAAGTATGCCGGCTGGAAGGCGAGGGCAGTGCGCTGCACGTACTGGCAGCCGACGGCACACTGCTGCCGGTCGACCGCTCCGAAGCGCTGATCCACGCGCCCGATGGAGAAGCCATCGGCCAGGTCATCGTACTGCACGACGCCAGCGAGGCACGCCGCCACGCCGCGCAATTGAGTTACCAGGCCACACACGACGACCTGACCGATATCCTGAACCGCCGCGAGTTCGAACGTCGCCTGCGCGAACTGCTGGCTGCTCTGCGCCAGGGCAGCGGCGGCGAACATGCAGTGCTCTACCTCGACCTGGACCGCTTTAAAATCATCAACGACACCAGCGGCCACGCAGCCGGCGACGAATTGATCAAGCAAGTCAGCCAGCTGCTGCAAGCCACGCTGCGCGAACGCGACATCGTCGGCCGTTTGGGCGGCGACGAATTCGGCATCATGCTGACCCAGTGCAGCCACGAGGATGCCTTGAAAGTCGCAGAGAAAGTGCGCAAGGCCGTGGTCGACCTGCATTTCGCCTGGGGCGTGCGCAGCTACCGCATCGGCGTCAGCATCGGCCTGGTGCTGCTCGACAGCCGCAGCAGCAGCCTGAAGGAAGTGATGAAAGCGGCCGACGCCGCCTGCTACATGGCGAAAGAAAAGGGCCGCAACCGCATCCACCTGTACAGCGACGACGATGCCGAACTGTCGGTGCGGCAGACGGAAATGGAAGCGGTGTCGCGCATCCGCGCCGCGCTGGAGAACGACCGCTTCTGCCTGCACCTGCAAACCATCGCGCCTCTGCGGGGCGGCCGCGCCCATGCCGAGGTACTGGTGCGCATGTTGGATGAGCAGGGTGGCCTGGTGCCGCCGATGGCCTTCATTCCCGCCGCCGAACGCTACGACCTGATGCCGATGCTCGACCGCTGGGTGATCCGCCACGCCTTCGAAGCGCTGGCGCAGCAACCGCCCGGCACGAGCTGGGCCATCAACCTCTCCGGCGCCTCGGTGTGCGATGAAGGCTTGCTCGAGTTCGTGCTGGAGCAGCGCCGCCTCAACGGCGTGGCGCTGGAAGACGTCTGCTTTGAAATCACGGAAACCGTGGCAGTGGCCAATCTCGCGCAGGCAGCAACCCTGATCCAGGACCTGCAAGCGCAAGGCGCCCGCTTCGCGCTCGACGACTTCGGCGCCGGCATGTCCTCCTTCGCCTACCTGAAGCACTTGCCGGTCGATTACGTGAAGATCGATGGCAGCTTCATCAAAGGCATCCTGCACAGCCCGACCGAACGCGCCATGGTTGAATCGATCAACCAGATCGCCCATGTGATGGGCAAGCAGACCATCGCCGAATTCGTCGAAGATGATGCAGTGCTGGCCTGCCTGCGCGCGATGGGTGTCGATTTCGCCCAGGGCTATGGAGTAGGACGGCCCCAGCCGTTGCAGCTTACTCAGCCTGCCGACGTCGTGTAATTCGCCTGCTAGCAGTTAAGAGTTCCCCCGGCTTTCTTTGCCCACTTCAAGTAATCTTCCTTTGAACTTTTTGCCTTCCACGGCAAACGAGACTTCTCGTCCATCGGATAAAGTGGGTGCTCCAGATCGCAGCTGGAAATCACAAGGTTGACCTTGTCGTCGTCATAAAAATGAACATGAATGTCTCCAACTCTTTTTCCATAGTTTGGAACTTCAAGCTCAATTTGTTGGGGCGGCGGTTGCGGGTCCCCGTCATTCTTGCGGCCGTATTGCCACCAAATCTTGGCACGCATCCCTGGACGCCATTCAGCAGGTAACGAAGCGCAGCACACCATTTTCCCACCGCCTTCATTGGGCTCAATATTGGGGCCTCCTGCCCCATTTACGGAAAACATGTAGACGTACTTATCCTTAGTGTGGTTATAGCCTGTGACAGAGACACCCACTGTTCTCTCGCTACAAGATGCGACCAGGAATAAGCAGGCGATGCCCACCCCCACGCGAATTGCCCCCTTCATGTCATGCCTTTCTATTTTCGTTACCCAAGTAAGGCGCTCTCCGAGCCTGACGACTAAATTTACTGGGCGCCCCATCAGTCGAGATCCACATACCAAAGCTCGACTGTATTGCCGTCGTCGGTGAAGCTGCCGCCGAATCCTGCAGGGCATGTTTTCCGCATGATTTTCTCAAGCATCGATCCCAACGGCGAAGCCACGCCCCCTGTCGCGATTGTTCCCTTGAACGCTGTGCGCACCGCGTTTAGTTCGGCAGTTTCGCCAATACGCGATGGCTCGACATCACTCACACCATCGCCCGCCTTCCGCAGGTGCGCCTCGAAATGGGCTAACTCCACTTGCGCCTTCTGCTTGTCGAAATTCGGCTGGGCCCCTGGAAGCAAGCGGCAGCACAGTTGCGGCATGCAGAGAGAAAGGCGAGCAAAATCGATATATTTCGTTTGCTGGTTTGGCGCGATTCGGTGTTCAAGAATTCGTTCCTGCTTTTGGAGCGCGCGTTGGCTGCCTCAAGGCTCAAAGTAGCGCAGTGAAGACTTAGCATTCCGCACAGGTAACCGACTTCGCTTGAGAGGCCTGAGGCGAGGTGTGTTCAGTCGAAGCAATGTAATTCTTCGCGGAGGACCCAGCAGCAGTCTATCGCTTACTGTAAGTAGCTTCACTCAACTCCTTGTGCGCGCAAACTCCGTAGACTCTAACTTCCATTGTTTAAGCCGCGCTCGCTGAGATTTGGCGGACGCTAGCTTCGACTCATTCGTTGCCTTCGTCGCTTCCCTCGTCATCGCATCCGCACGATTGCCAAAGTAAACTCGGCGGAACTTTGCCAGTCCAATACCGTTGAGGAGGAATTCGTCGACCTTATCACTGTGGAGGCCTGCCATGGAATCGTGTACCCAGTGATCAAAGAAGTCGACAATCTCTTTTGGCTGAGGGACATCAGTTAGCGTCTGCACGACGCTGAGGATATCTCGTTCGGGGGCTTCAGCATCTTGCAAGAGCGGAGATGCATTATCCTCCAGCCAACTGCGCCATTGTTGAAGCTTCTCGGGAATTTTATGTGCAATTTTATCGTCCGCTCCCGTATCCAGTACCGCAAAGCTTTTCATTAATCGCTTTTTGAAAATAAGAGAGTACCTCTGTGGAAGATTCTTTGTCAGCTTTTCGATTCCAGTAGATCCCGTGATCAATACTTGGAAAGGCTGTGGTAATACTGCATCATATTCCGATTTTGTTTCCATAATATGGTCTATCATTTCAACCACACAGGCTAAAATTGCGATGAAACGTAACTGCGAAAGTTGGAGAAAGCCGCGTTCGTGAGCTGCTTTGAAAAAACGCCGGTTATAATAATCTCCAGCGATAGGGTGTGTCCCGGGGGCTTTGCGCGCTTGGTACCTATATGTGAAGTAGTGCGCCATATGCTGGCGCATCATATCTTCCACTGGGGCAGCCTTAATATTTGCCTTTTCATAGTAGGCATTAAAAGCGTCCAGACCTTTCTGCGTAGGTAATAGGGCTTTTTTTACCTTGACTGGTAAATCATCAAGCTTTTTAAAAGGCACACCCGCTGCCAATGCGGCACAATACATCTCGTACCCAGCAATACGGGCTATTTCATCTGACTTCCCTTGCGCCCCCGGAGCATAACCGCCACCAACATCTGAATGTGAACCAGGGTAGACATATTCCGTGACGTTCGCAGGATATTTTCCATCAATTCGAACAGAGTCGACAGGGAACGTAGCACGGACATCATGGGCGGCAACGATATGTAGGCAACTTTCTACTTTCGGGTGGATTTGCATATTATTGTTGGCCCAGGATTGATGTCCTTCGGCTTCCAACATACCGCTGCTAAATCCACCAGCAATGCCTACTGAGGCCACCGTATCAAAGATACCGAGGAACGCAACGCGAACAGGTACGCCTGCAATGGAATACACCTCACCATCTTTTTCGCAAATCTCGAAAAACCAGTTTACGAATGCACGCGCCTCTGCGGCCCCCCGTGAAAACCCGAAGACAGATATATTTACTTGCTCTGGGATCGGTTTGCGGGGCGAACGGCCGGCAATATTGGACTTAAGCGTATTGACCCAATACCTTAGGTCGCTCCGCCTTTTTTTAGCAGAAGAGCTAAAGCCACCTAATTCGTTCGAAGCTTCCCCTGCTTGCTTTGGCGGTATTAACCAGTTGTCCGATATATACTGGGACATCGAATTTAAGACGGACAATAGACCCCAAATGATGCGATCCTCGCCATTCCAAGAAAATCCGGTCCCTAGCGCACCGCCACTATCCCCGATATCATCAAACGGAGTGCCCACCCCTGGAATATACGTTGCATAGTATTGATTGGTTGGGCTGGGGTTGACCGTAGGATATGCGTGATAGAGTCGTACAACATTACTGTGTTTTTGACTCGCCGGTGAATTTATAAAATTAAGATAGTCCTCTTTCTCATTATTGCCTGTACCATCAAAGAATAGGCCAATGGAAATCTGTCCTGAGCAGGAGGCCGACGAAGGTGATCCTTGTTGAGTACAGATGGCCTTCGCTCTCAGCATTAACTCCTTTTTATTGAGAGAGCGCACAACGGAAACGGTATTACGAAGATCTGGGTTCTTTGCTGATTCAATACTAGCAGGCATCTTTGTCACCATTCTTGTTCTCGTATTTCAAGTATTCTTCTTTCGTCCGGTTTGCTTTCCACGGCAGTAATGAGTCCGGATCCATTGGGTAAAATGGATGCCCTGCGCTGCAGGATGAAATGACCATCTTTATCTTATGGTTCTCGTAGAAGTGAACATGGACATCTCCAGGTCTTTTGTACTTGGGAATAGCTATTTCGATTGATTGTGGTGGCAACTGTGGGTCGCTTTCTTTCATTCGATCATATTCCCACGTGATTTTCGCGTGCATCCCCGGTTTCCATTTTTCCGGTAGAGATACACAACAGCTAAACTTTCCGCCGCCACCATGTGGCATTGCGTTAGGGCCGACCGTGCCGTTGACAGTGAAAAAATAGATAGGCGTATTTGAATGATTGTATGCAACTAGCTGAGCCGGAAAGGTGGGTTCTTTGCAGGCCCCTAATAAGGGGGCAGTAAGTAATATCAGAAGAATCGGGTTAATTAAATTCATTTGTTTTTCGTGCAATAAATTCAGGCGGGTAGGAGGTCGCTTTAATCGAAAATTTCCAAAAAAAAGCCGACCATTCACATCAAACAGGGGTGAAGGGAAGAGGAAATAGAATGTTAGCCAAGCTTTCTGCGGTTTTTCGTCTCATACGAATCCCTCAGAAACCAAACTAACCCCGAGATCTCCCGGAGACCATTGCTTTCGTGTCAAGTAATCTGCCAGTTTTTCGTCTCGCGTCGTTAATCCCTTTGTCAGAAATGCAGCGACCGAAAGCGATACCAGATCTGGCCAGTTTTTTATCTCAAATTTTCGTGCGAGATCGCAGCTTTTAGAAACCATGATGTGTCGCTCCGAACCTGACATCTCCTCAGGAAGAATTTCCGACATTGATTCTGATAGCAGCGACAAGATGTTATCTGGCTCAGCAACGTTTAGTAGAGCAGACAGTTGATTCTGATCAAGGTGGATCGCTGGTGCTTTGAGGGTATTCGGTTCAGGAAGGGGCAACGATGTCAGTGTGCCAGTTCGATTTATGATCACCCACCTTACCAAGTGCCCGGAAATTGCTGCCCACTGTGTCGGGGTTAGCACATCTGGAAGTGCAGCGAGTGTGCGAGTGTCAGCCAGTCGCAAGATCATCCTCTGGTGATCAACGGCCGATATCCAGTGCAGCGGTCGCCATGATTCGAGCAACTCTTCCACTTCAATGTGGCTGGCGAGAAAACTGATCATTGGACGGCCGTTGCAATGTTTTAGCAACAGAACCAAGAATGCCTGATCGTTGATTGGGTCTATCGGCACCAACATTGGTGCCGCTTTTTCTAAACCATCATATGCCGCACTGTCATAACAGTTTCTGGCGTGATTGGAATAGGCAGTTTGTTCAGCTGATGGATAATCAAAAGCCGAATCAATGAGCGCTGCCCATCGCAGGTCGGGCTGCTCCTGAGCCAGTACTGTCATTTCCGCCAGCACCGCTGGTACATTTGCCGGGTCCTGCCCGAAGGATTCAGACTTACTCTTCATTCAAACCACCGCTACCGGAGAACCAGATTTAAGCGCCTTAATCAGGCAATCAATACACACAGGAGCGCTCGAAGGTAGTTTGGGCCGCAGATAGTCAGCACGCTCTGCGCCGACAAAGGACTTCTTCCCCGCCTTGATCTCGATCTTGCCGGGGCACTGCACTGTAATGTTGCCGCCATCAATGGTGATGTTTGCCCCGCCAACGGTGGAGAGGCTGATCTTCTTCGCCGCAGCCCAATCGATATGGGCGTTGGAACTCTTCACGTTGACCACGTCGAGCGCCTGCACCATCATCGCGCCGGCCTGCGCCTGCACATCGATCGGATCGCGTGCGGCGATCATTTGGACGCCTACATCCTGCTCGCCGGGTTTGACCGCGCCACCCAGCATGCCGATCGATTGCTGCGTGTGTATGCGCATCTGGCCGCCGGTGGCAAGCTGGGTGTCGGCGCCGCTCATCACAGTTACGGTTTCGCCTGCGACCATTTGCAGGTCGCGTGCGGCGCTCATTGACAGGCCGTCCTTGGCGGTGATGGCGATGATCGGATCGGCGCTGTGCGGCAATTTGCCCGCTCCGGCCCCGGTCTTGCGCTCCCCGGCATCGGCTTGCGCGGCGTCGAGGCTGGCGTCCCCCACCATGCCGGAGACTGCGGTCAGCAGCGATTTCAGCGGGGCTTCTTTTTCATCGAGTGCGCTGGCATTGGCCTTGTGCGCGCCCACGTGGGATGCAAGGCCGACGGTGCCGTTCTTCACGGCGACATCGCTGAAAGTCTCGCCCAGCTTGACGGCTTGCTTCAGCATGGCGATGCCGGCGGTGTTGTCTCCCGCTGGTTCGCGCTGCGAGGCGCCGTGCGTGATCTTGTAGCTGGTGACCAGGAGGCCAGCGCCGGCGCGCACTGCGCCATAAGCATCTGTACGAAGTTCGGCGCCCTGGCCGCGCAGGCTGCCGCGGTAGTTGTCGGTGTTGTGGACCAGGTGGCCCAGGTTCAGTTCTGTAGCGGCCTGGGTGGTGCGCAGTTGCACGCGGCCCTGGCTGTCGGTGTCGTCGAACACAAGCTGGTTATAGCCGTTGCCACCGAACTCCTTGCTGCGCACGCCCCACATAGCGGAGGCGTTGCGGTGGGCGCCGCTGCCGCCACCGGAGCCGTGCCAAACTGGGCTATTGCCGCCGACCAGGTTGCCTTGTGCCGAGGTGGCATGGTCATGGGCCTGGCCGAAGTGGTCGGATGTTTCCTGCGCGGTTGTGCCGCCGGGCGTTGGCGGGACACCGCTTTCACCCTGGCCGTTGTACAAGGCGCCGATAATGATTGGGCGGTCGATGTCGTTCTCGATGAACTGCACCAGAACCTCTTGCCCGATGCGCGGCAGGAACTGGCTGCCCATGCCGCCGCCGGCCGAGCGTTGTGCAACGCGTACCCAGCATGTGGCGTCAGCCGAGTCTTGCCAATGGAAGCGAATCCGCACCCGGCCAAGGCGGTCGCAATATATCTCGTTGCCGCCCTGTGGCACGTCCTGGCCGTTCTCGCCTACCACGATGGCGCTCTGCGATCCCAAGGCGGTTGGCTTGGCATGCTGCCTTCCTTCGCCGCCATGATGGGAGGGGCGCCATGGCACGTCTGCTGCGAGCGCGGCGAAGCTGTTGGCGTAGCCGCTGGCGGAAGCCTTTTCTACCGTGGTGCTGAAATCTTCCGGCAGGTCGCGCGTTTGCGCGGCCATCGTTTCAAGCAGTTCAGGGATGGGGCCGAACAGTTCTTCAAGGCCGCGCTTGGCGGCAATCGGCAAGTTATTGACGCCCACCCCAAGCACGCGCAGCGCGACGTAATCCGCGCCTTCGTCGCCAGGGAGGAGGGCGCCTTGCGTCATCGTGAAGCGGGTGCCGGCCCGCAGGGTGCGTACGGTGGAGCGCCCCTGGCTTAGCTGGCTGCGCGCCTCGTGCAGTTGCATGTGCAGGGTGGCGTAACGTTCGGCTTCCGAGCTGTCGCCGTAGAAGTACTGGCCGGGGTAGTCGTAGCTCTCTGGCTGGAAGGCGTTTTTGCCCAGGTCGTTCACGCGCGTCGGAACGGTGGCGCTGACGGCCGCTTTGGCCTTGTAGTCATAACTGAGGACAGCCACCGCGCCGCTCACCAGCTGGCGCATGGACTGCAGCGACTGGATGGTGTCGAACTGCTCGCCGGCGCGGGCAGCGTGGTAGCGCAGGCCGCCGCCGGCAGCGCTGCTGGCGTCTTCCGGCGTGGCCGATTGCTGGCTGCTGTCGGCGAACAGCACCAGGGTTTGCTCTTCCTCGCCGTCCTCGAAGCGCCAGGCGACGCCTTCTTCCGTCAGCAGGCGGCGCACGAAGTCGTAGTCGGATTCCCGGTACTGGCAGCAGTAGCTGCGTACCGGCAGCGAGTCGAGCAGGGCGCGTACGTCGTCGCTCCACTGCCATTTGGCGTAGGGGGCGAAGCCGGAGAATACGTCGTCCACGATGTCGGACACACTCTTGTCCTGCCATACGCGGCTGTTGCGCGCCTGGGTGGCCAGCCACAGCCAGGACGACATGCGCAGGCGGTAGCGCGCGAACCCGCCTTCGCTGCCCAGCATGGCGGCGTGGCTGATATGGCCATGGAAAGCGGTCCGGCTGCCGTCGGCCAGGCTGGCCTGCAGGCTGGCGCGCTGGCCCAGCAGGCTGGACGGATCAATCGTGGCGCTGGTCGACAGCGCGATGACGTCGCGAGAGGCAATCTCCTGCAGGCAATCGTCGGACAGGAAGGCTTCGACCAGCAGCCCGCCGGAGCCGTAATCACCATCTTTTTCCAGCGTGAGCTCGTACAGCCTCGTCTCGCTGGCGAACTGGGCAAGGGCGGCATACGCCTGGGACAGGAGGTCGGTCCTCATAGTCTATCTTTTTAGCAACAATTATCAAATCGCAAACAATAGCAGAGCTGAATAATTCGTGCCACACGCTTGAATAGGCGGGGGAAAACCAGCCAGATCGAAGCTTTGAGTTGACCCATGCCACGGGATAATGCCTGCATAGAAAAACCGCTTAGTTTTACCGTTTAAGGGGCAGGTAAATGATTCGATCACTGTGGATTGCCAAGACCGGCATGGAAGCGCAACAGACCCAGATGGACGTGGTGTCCAATAACCTGGCGAATGTGAGCACTAACGGCTTCAAGAAGTCGCGCGCCGTCTTCGAGGACCTGCTGTACCAGAACATCCGCCAGCCGGGCGCTGCATCGTCGCAGCAGACCCAACTGCCTTCCGGCATGCAACTCGGTACCGGCGTGCGCCCGGTGGCCATCGAGCGCATCCACACCCAGGGCAACCCGCAGTCGACCGGCAACGACAAAGACATGATGGTCAACGGCAATGGCTTTTTCCCGGTGCTGCTGCCGGACGGCACCACTGCCTATACGCGCGACGGTTCCTTCCAGCGCGACAACAATGGCCAGATGGTCACTTCGAGCGGCTTCGTGCTGCAGCCGGCCATTACCATCCCGATCAATGCCACCAGCATCACGGTGGGCCGCGACGGCATCGTCTCGGTCACCTTGCCGGGCCAGGCAGCGCCGCAGCAGATCGGCGCCATCCAGCTCGCGACCTTCATCAACCCGACCGGCCTGGAGTCGAAAGGCGAGAACCTGTACGTGGAAACCGGCTCTTCCGGCGCCGCCACTCTCAACCAGCCGGGCACCAATGGCACCGGCGTAATCCTGCAGGGTTACGTGGAAACGTCGAACGTCAATGTGGTTGAGGAAATGGTCAACATGATCCAGACCCAGCGCGCTTACGAAATCAATTCGAAGGCGATCACCACTTCCGACCAGATGCTGCAGCGCCTGTCGCAGCTGTAATCCAGCGAGCCTGCCATGCGACTTCGCCTTGCCGCCACCATCATCGCCGCCGCGCTGCTGTCTGCCTGCGCCGGCGCGCCAACCTCGATCGTCAACGGCCCGACGACCGCGCGTCCGCTGCCGCCGCCGTATCCGCCGGTGGCGCAGAACAATGGTGCGATTTACCAGGCCAGCACCTACCGTCCGGCCTTCGAAGACCGCCGCGCGCGCCATGTGGGCGATGTGATCAATGTCGTCATCACGGAAAGCACCTCGGCCGTCAAGAACGGCGCAAGCGCCGGCAACAAATCGGGCAGCGTCAACTTTGGCGTGCCTGGCCTGCTGCAGAACAAGCTGGGCACCAATATCGCCACTAGCTCCGACAATAAATTTGCCGATGCCGACAGCCAGTCCCTCAGCAACAGCTTCCGCGGTACGATTGGCGCCACCGTGGTCGAAGTGCTGTCGAACGGTAACCTGATCATCGCTGGCGAAAAACAGGTCGGCATGAACAAGGCTACGGAGTACATCCGCATCTCCGGCATGGTGAACCCGGATTCGATCAACGGCAATTCGGTGGCCTCGACCGCTATCGCCGACGCCCGAGTCGAATACCGCACCAAGAGCAATATCGATGGCGCCGAAGTACAGTCGATGCTGTCGCGCTTCTTCCTCAGCCTGCTGCCCTTCTGATCATGAAGAATTTCAAGCTCCTCACCCTCTGCGCGGCCTTGCTGCTGGCGCCTGCCGTGCAGGCTGAACGCCTGAAGGATCTGGCCAGCATCGCCGGCGTGCGCCAGAACCAGTTGATGGGTTACGGCCTGGTGGTCGGCCTCGACGGCTCCGGCGACCAGACCACGCAAACCCCGTTCACCGTGCAATCGGTGGCCTCCATGCTGCAGCAGATGGGCGTGGCCCTGCCGCCGGGCACCACGCTGCAACTGAAGAACGTGGCGGCCGTCATGGTCACCACCAACCTGCCTGCGTTCGCGCAACCGGGGCAGCAGATCGACGTCACTGTTTCCTCGATGGGTAACGCCAAATCGCTGCGCGGCGGCACGCTGCTGATGACGCCGCTGAAAGGCGCCGACGGCCAGGTGTACGGCATGGCGCAAGGCAATGTGCTGGTGGGCGGCGTTGGCGCGCAAGCGCCGGGCGGTGGCGCGGCAGTCGTCGTCAACCACCTGTCGGTCGGCCGCATTTCCGGCGGCGCGACGGTGGAACGCGCGGTGCCGACCACGCTGGGCGACGGCAACCAGATCCGCCTCGAACTGAACAACACCGACTTTGCCACCGCCAGCCGCGTGGTGCATGCCATCAACGATAAATACGGCGCCGGCGTGGCTTATGCGCAGGATGGCCGCACCATCCGCGTCACCGCGCCATCGTCGAGCGATGCGCGCGTGGCCTTCATTGGCGACCTGGAAAACATGGATGTGCGCCCGGCGCGCCAGGCCGCCAAAGTCATCATGAATGCCCGCACCGGTTCGGTGGTGATGAACCAGGAAGTGACGCTTGAGACGTGCGCTATTTCGCACGGCAACCTGTCAGTATCGGTGAATGCCGACACCCAGGTCAGCCAGCCAAACCCGCTCAGCGGCGGCCAGACCGTGGTCAGCCAGCAGGGCAGTGTCGACATCAAGAAAGACTCCGGCAAGGTCATCATGTTAAAGGGCGGCGCTTCGCTGGCCGACGTGGTGAAGGCCCTCAACGCCATCGGCGCTTCGCCGCAGGACTTGCTGGCCATCCTGCAGGCGATGAAGGCAGCCGGTTCGCTGCGCGCCGAGCTGGAAATCATTTGAGGATGCAGCCATGATTCCGCGCACCGCTTCCACCGACCTGAGCGCCAACCTTGCCATCGACACCAAGGGCATGTCCGAGCTGCGCCAGTCCGCGCGCGCCGGTTCGCCGGAAGCGCTGAAAACTGCGGCCACCCAGTTCGAAGCCATGTTCGTCAACATGATGATGAAGAGCATGCGCGACGCCACGCCGCAAGACGGTTTGATGGACAACCAGCAAACCAAGATGTTCACCACCATGCTCGACCAGCAGACCAGCCAGGACATCGCCAAGAAGGGCCTGGGCCTGGCAGACGTGCTGGTGCGCCAGTTGTCGAAGACCCTGCCACCGCAAGACGGCGTGCCGACCGACCCGGCCATGACGCGCGCCCTGCTGGAGCAGGCCAAGCTGCAGCGCTCGATCGAAGCCAGTGGCGGTGCAGCGGCAGTTGCGAAAGCGAGCGCGAATCCGGTGGCAGCCTCCGACAAGCCGGCCCATGTGCGCAGCTTCCAGGACAAGCTGGCCAGCCATGCCGAAGAAGCCAGCCGCGCTACCGGCATCCCGGCCAAGTTCATGCTGGGCCAGGCCGCGCTGGAAACCGGCTGGGGCCGGCGCGAAATCAAGGGCCGCGACGGCAGCAACAGCCACAACCTGTTCGGCATCAAGGCCGGCCCGGACTGGAAGGGCCGTGTTGTCGAAACGGCTACAACCGAATACGTCAACGGCAAGCCGCAGACCCGCGTCGAGAAATTCCGCGCCTACGACAGCTATGCCGACAGCTTCAAGGATTACGCCCGCCTGCTGAGCAGCAATCCGCGCTATGAAAAAGCGCTGTCAGCGGCCGGCAGCACCGACGCCGCCGGCTTCGCCAGGGGTTTGCAGCGCGCTGGCTACGCGACCGATCCCAACTATGCCACCAAGCTGGCCGGCATTATCAAGCGCACTCTTGCCTGACGAACATCAAGTTTTGTCGGGAAGTGCCGTAAACTGAATATCTAGCGAAGGTAGTTATCAAAATGTCCTTACTCAGCATCGGTAAAAGTGGTTTGTTGGCCGCCCAGACGGGCCTGGCCACCACTGGGCACAACATTACCAACGCCAATGTGACCGGCTACAACCGCCAGGTAACGGTGCAGAGCACCACGCAACCCATCCAGACCGGCGAAGGTTTCATCGGCACCGGCACCGAAGTGGCGCAGATCAAGCGCGTCTACGACGACTTCCTGAACCGCCAACTGCTGGGTGCCCAGACCAACCAGGCACAGCTCGACACGTATTTCAACCAGGTCAGTCAGATCGACAACCTGCTGGCCGATACCACGGTCGGCCTGGGGCCAGCTCTGCAAGGCTTCTTCACCGGTGTGCAGAATGCCAATTCGAACCCGCAGTCGACTGCAGCGCGCCAAGCCATGTTGTCGGCGGCCGAATCGCTGGCTTCGCGCTTTAACGGCCTGTCCAGCCGCATGAAGGAACTGAACGAAGGCGTCAACTCCGGCGTTACCGCCAGCGTCAACGAAATCAATTCCTTCGCGCGCCGCATCGCCGAGATGAACAACACGATTGCCGGGCTGTCGGTCGATCCATCGGCCTTGCCGAACGACCTGATGGACCAGCGCGATGCCCTGATCGCCGAGATGAACAAGCAGATCCAGGTTACCGTGAGGCCGGCCGAGAACAATATGCTGAACGTTTCGTTCGGCACCGGCCAGCCGCTGGTGATCGGCAACCGCAGCCAGGAACTGGCGACGGCCCCTTCGACTTTTGACCCGGAACGCATCGTGGTCGGCTACCGCACGCAGGGTGGCACCTTCTCGCAACTGCCGGACAGCGTGCTGACCGGCGGCCAGTTGGGCGGCCTGATCGATTTCCGTAATAGCGGCCTGGACGTGGCAAACGCCAACCTCGGCAAGATCGCGGCCGGCCTGGCCGATGCCTTCAACGACCAGCACAAGCTGGGCATTGACCTTGATGGCAACCTGGGCGGCAACTTTTTCAAGGACATCCACGCTTACGTTGGCTACGATACCCGCAACTCGCCATCGAGCACGGTAAAAATCGATGCGGTAGTGGTCGATGCGGCCAAGCTGACCACTTCCGATTACGACATCAACTACAACGGCACCGATTTCATCGTGACGCGCGCCAGCGATGGCGTGACCACGACCATTGCGCCGTATCCGCAGACCCAGCCGCAGGTGATCGATGGCGTAGCCTTCTCGATCACCGGTGCAGCAGGCGGTCCCGACCACTTCCTGGTGCGCCCGACCTATAACGCGGCGCAGGATTTCGGCGTCGAACTAAAGGACCGCAACAAGATTGCGCTGGGCGCGCCGGTCAGCACTTCGGTGCCGACTGCCAATACCGGCACCGGCAAGATCAGTGCCGGCGCTGTGAACTCGAACTACCTGTTGCCGGGCAACCAGCTCACCGCGCCGGTCACGCTGACCTACAACAGCGCGACCAACCAGCTTAGCGGTTTCCCCTCGGCTGTGGACGTCACGGTGAATGGCAGCACCACGACCTATGCAGCCGGCGTGCCGGTGCCATACACCGCTGGCGCCAAGATGACTTTCCAGGGTATTGAGATCGAGATTACCGGCAACCCGGCCAATAACGACAAGTTCACCATTTCGCCGGGCAGCGGCGTCGGCGACGCGCGCAATGGCGTGCTGCTGGCCGGCCTGCAGGCGAAGAACATCCTGGACGATGGCCACGCGACCTTCCAGGCCAGTTATGCCCAGATGGTCAACTTCGTCGGCAACAAGACGCGCGAAGTGCAGATCGCTGGGGCGGCGGCCGACACCACCGTGCAGCAGGCCCAGGCCGCGCGCGATTCGGTGTCCGGGGTGAACCTGGACGAAGAAGCATCCAACTTGCTGCGCTACCAGCAAGCCTATCAGGCGTCTGGCAAGGTGATCCAGGTGGCAAGCGAACTGTTTGATACCCTGCTGTCGCTGGGCAGGTAAGATTTTTGAAGGAATAGCATCATGGTCATGCGTATTGCCACCAAGACGATTTACGACACCGGCGTCAGCCAGCTGAACACGTTGCAGGCGCAGCTGCAGAAGACGCAGATGCAGTTGTCGACCATGCGGCGCGTTGTGACCCCGTCGGACGATCCTGTCGCGTCGGCGCGCGCGCTGGAAGTGTCGCAGTCGAAGAGCATGAACACCCAGTTCGCCACCAATCGCAGCAATGCCAACGCCTCGTTGTCGCTGGTGGACAGTACGCTGGCAAACACCGACGACCTGCTGCAGGAAGTGAAGAGCAAGATCGTGGCCGCCGGCAATCCTGGATTTACGCTCGCCGACCGCGAAGCGCTGGCCAAGGAGCTGGAAGGGCGCCTGGAGGATTTGCTGGGCCAGGCCAATGCCACCGATGGCACCGGCGCTTACCTGTTCTCCGGCTACAAGAGCGACATCCAGCCATTTACTCGCACGGCCACCGGCGCCGCCTACAATGGCGACCAGGGCCAGCGCGAACTTCAAGTGGCATCGTCGCGCAAGCTTGCCACCAGCGAGACTGGTTCGGCCATTTTTGAAAGCAATATCACCGGCAACGGCACATTCCAGACCAGCGTCGATCCGGCCAACTACACGCGCGGCGGCACCGGCATCATTTCGCCGGGCGTGGTGAAAACGCCGTCGGCAGTGACCGGCCACAACTACACTCTGAACTTCAGCGTCACCGGCACGCCGGCCGTGACCACCTATACCGTGAACGACGTCACCGCCGGCACGGCCGTGGTGACCGGTGCGCCTTATGTGTCGGGCCAGCCAATCGCTTTTGACGGCATCCAGATGGACATCACCGGCGCGCCTGCCAACGGCGATGTGTTCAATGTCGACCCAAGCAAGAACCAGTCGGTGTTCGAGACCATGACCACCCTGATCGGCGCCCTGCGCGGCCCGGCGGGCTCTCCGGCAGCAGGTGCGGCACTGACCAATGCGCTGAACCTGGCCAACCAGAACATCACCAATTCGCTCGACAACGTGTTGTCGGTGCGTGCCTCGGTCGGCGCCCGCCTGAGCGAACTGGATCACCTCGACAGCGCAGGCGATGACCTGAACCTGCAGTATTCGAGCCAGATATCGGACCTGGTCGACCTCGATCCGGTGGAAGCCATTTCCCGCTTCACGCAGCAGCAGACCACGCTGGAAGCAGCGCAGAAGTCTTACAAGGCGCTGGCTGGCTTGTCGTTGTTCAACTTGATCTGAGGCTTGCCCGGCATCGGCGGCCGGGCTGTCCTGCTATCCCACTCGCGCGGCAGTTGCCGCGCTTTTTCTATGCCCTCGTTGACCAGTACCTGGATCGGCATGCTCATGTAGGGCAGGGTCATGGTCATGGTCAGGAAGCCCACGCCCAGTGTGATCGGGAAGCCGATGCCGAACAGGTTCAGCTGCGGCGCGGCGCGCGTCAGGATGCCGAGCGCCACGTTGGTGATCAGCAGCGCCGCGACAATCGGCAGCGAGAGCTGAAGGCCGGCCGTGAAGATCTTCGAACCCCACAGCGCCAGGTCCCAGAAGCCGTCGTTGTGAAAGGAGATGGCCGCCACCGGCAGCGTGTAAAAGCTTTCCGCCAAGGCTTCGATCAGCACCAGGTGGGCGTTCACCGCCAGCACCGCCAGCGTCAGGATCCATACCAGGAACTGCGATACCGCGGACGAGCGGCCTTGCGACATCGGGTCGAAGAAGCTGGCGAAACCCAGGCCCATGGTCAGGCTGGATATTTCGCCTGCCATTTCCACTGCCGCAAACACCACGCGCATCGCGAATCCCATGCCGGCGCCGATCACGATTTCGCGCGCCAGCACCGACAGCCCGGCCCAGCCGGCAGGATCGAGGGCGGGCATGGCCGGCACGGCGGGCGCGACCACCATGGCGATCAGCACGCCCAGCGCGAGCTTGACGTTCTGCGGGATGCGGGCATTGCCGAAGATGGGGGAGGCTGCGATCAGCGCCAGGATGCGGGCCGCCGGCCACAGCAGGGCGGCGATCCAGGTATTCAGTTCAGCGGAAGTAACAACCAGCATCGGTCACGAGACCAGCGATGGAATGCCGGTCAGCACCTGCCGCATATAGTCGACCATCACCGAAATCATCCATGGCCCCGCCACCACCAGGGTGACGAACACGCCGACCAGTTTCGGGATGAAGGACAGGGTGGCTTCGTTGATCTGGGTGGCTGCCTGGAAGATCGAGACCACCAGGCCGATCAGCAAAGCCACCAGCAGCAGCGGCGCGGCAACCATCAGCGTGACTTCCATGGCCTGGCGGCCCATGGTCATGACTGTTTCAGGCGTCATCGCAAACCTCGCTAGTAGAAGCTCTGGGACAGCGAACCCAGCAGCAGTTGCCAGCCATCGACCAGCACGAACAGCATCAGCTTGAACGGCAGCGAAATCACGGCAGGCGACATCATCATCATACCCATCGACATCAGCACCGACGCCACCACCATGTCGATGATGAGGAAGGGGATGAAGATGGCAAAGCCGATCTGGAAGGCGGTCTTCAACTCGGAAGTGATGAAGGCCGGCACCAGGATCTTGAGCGGCACGTCTTCCGGCCCTTGCAGTTCCTGGCTGCGCGAAATCTTGACGAACAGCGCCAGGTCCGACTGGCGCGTCTGCTTCAGCATGAAGGTTTTCAGCGGCGCGGCCGAACGCTCCATGGCCTGCTGCATGGTGATCTTGTTGTCCTGCAGCGGCACCCAGGCATCCGTGTAGATCCTGTCGAATACCGGGCTCATGACGAAGAAGGTCAGGAACAGCGACAGGCCGATGATGACCTGGTTCGGCGGCGCCGACTGCGTGCCGAGCGCCTGGCGCAGCAGCGACAGCACGATCACGATGCGGGTGAAGCCGGTCATCATCAGCAGCGCTGCCGGGATGAAGGTCAGCGCCGTCATCAGGATCAGCGTCTGCAGCGTCAGGCCGTAATTGGTGCCGCCGCCAGCGGCAGGCGTGCTGGTGAAAGCGGGGATGGTCGGCTCTGCGGCAGCGATCAAGGGCAGGATCAGCGCGGCGCCGGCAGCAAGGCCCAGTGCGCGTTTATTTGCCATTGCGCTTTTCAATCGTCTGTTTGAACCACTCGGCGAAATTGGCGCCCGGCAGTGGCTGCGCGCCGGCCAGGTCGGCTTCGTCGGTTTCCTGGCGCGGCATGGTGGCCAGGGCATTCATGCGGCCAGGCGAGGCGCCGACTACGATCCATTGTTCGCCGACTTCCACCACCAGGATGCGCTCGCGCGCGCCGACGCTCAGCGCGCCGACCAGCTTGACCTTGGTGCCGCCGGTGATGTGTTTCGGGCCGAAGCGCTTCAGCAGCCAGGCCAGGCCGACCAGCAGGGCGATGACGAAGCCCAGGGACAGGATGGTTTGCACCAGCGAGCCGGCAGCGGAGGGCGCCTGTGCCGCCAGTCCGGCGCCGGGGGAGGTGGCGCGGGCGCCGGCCAGCGCGGCTTGCTGCTCCGGCGTTGCAGCCGGGCGTGCTGCTGCAGCCGGGGTGCCGGCAGCAGCTTCCGCGGCGGGTGCGGCAGGGGCAGGTGCTGCCTGCGAGGTGGTGGAAATCGTATCGGGGGCAGAAGCTTGCTGCGCCAGCGCGGGAGCACCGGCGAGGCAGAGGGCGGCCGCCAAGGTCAGCGGCCGCAGGGAGGGGAAGGCAGTCAGGCTCTGCTTCATTTATTCAGTTTTCGGATGCGTTCGGAAGGCGTGATGATATCAGTCAGGCGGATACCGAACTTGTCGTTCACCACCACCACCTCGCCCTGGGCGATCAGGCAGCCGTTGACCAGCACGTCCATCGGTTCGCCGGCCAGGCCGTCCAGTTCCACCACCGAACCCTGCGCCAGTTGCAGCAGGTTCTTGATGGCGATCTTGGTGCGGCCCAGTTCCACGGTCAGCTGGACCGGGATATCGAGGATGAAGTCGATATCGTTATGGGTTTCGGTCTTGTTCGGCTGCTTGGAAAAGTCCTTGAACACGGCAGCAGTGGCAGCCTGATTCTGCATAGCAGCAGCCTCGGCAGCGGCCTGCTCGGCAATCGCGGCGCCCCAATCGTCATCCATGCTTGTATCGTCGTCTTGATTATCCGCCATGTTTCTCTCCTAGCTTTCCTAGCTTTACTTCATATTATCCGCGTTTGCCAGCAGTTTCTCCACCTTCAATGCGTATTGCCCGTTCAACACCCCGTAGGTGCAGTCGAGCACAGGCACGCCATCCACGGTCGCCTCGATGGTTTCCGGGATGGTCAGCGGGATCACATCGCCGACCTTCATGTTCAGGAT
>Ga0209050_1001262_pt1 | contig 29205 bp, 22 predicted proteins | sample Araplavi_mTSA_r2_FD_184276 | JGI IMG/M metagenome (GOLD analysis project Ga0209050, IMG submission 184276) | Arabidopsis root microbial communities from North Carolina, USA - plate scrape MF_Cvi_mTSA_r2 (SPAdes) (version 2) | ecosystem: Host-associated > Plants > Roots > Endosphere | place: USA... | reverse complement strand
GTCGGCGGGGGTGGGTTTGCGGGACTGTAGAAAACATGGATGTTTTCTACAAGCCTACATGGACGTATTTACGGCGTGTCCCGCAAACCCACACCCGACGGCCCAGCTCGGGACATGCATCAGCCAAGGGCTGTTCGCCAAAATGCATGAAGCAGCCGGGCAGAGCCCGGCTCTACGGGACAGCGTGCGATTCCAACGGGGGTTGGCAGGTAATTCCGGCAGCGTTGGCAGGCATCCGGGCACCACCGCATGCAATCCGGGGCGCCAGATGCAGGAAACCCGCCGGGCGGCGGGTTTCCTGTTTCAGCGTCAGTGCCCGCCGGCAGATGCCGCGCCGGCGCCGGCGCCGAACGGCGGCTTGGCCAGCCACAGGAAGGCGATGATCGCCAGAAACACCCAGCCCAGCAGGAAGAAGATGTCGTTGAAGCCCATCTGAGATGCCTGGTGGTTGATGATGTTGTTCAAGGCCGCCGCGCCATGCTGCAGGTCGCCCTGCCCCATCGCCGCCACCTTCTCCTGCATGCCCGGCGTGTAGATCGAAATGCTCTCGGTCAGGTGCGCGTGGTGCTCCTGCGTGCGGTGCGCCCACAGCCAGGTCGTCAACGATGCCGCGAAACTGCCGCCCAGCGTGCGCAGGAATGTCGCCAGGCCCGAGCCTGCCGCGATCTCGCGACCGTCCAGGTCCGACAGCAGGATCTGCAGCACCGGCATGAAGAACAGCGCCACGCCGATGCCCATGATCAGCTGCACCCCCGCCACATGCGTGAAGTCCACCTGCAGGTTGAAGCCCGAGCGCAGGAAGCTGGTGAACGACAGGAACACGAACGCGAACGACGCGATCCAGCGCATGTCGAACCGCGACGCATACTTGCCCACGAACGGCGTCATGATCACCGGCAGGATGCCGATCGGCGCCGTCGCCAGCCCCGCCCAGATCGCCGTATACCCCATATCGCGCTGCAGCCACTGCGGAATCAGCAGCGACACACTGAAGAACGCCGCGTACGCCACCACCATCGCCAGCGTACCGGCGCGGAAATTGCGGTGGCGGAACAAGCGCAGGTCCACGATCGGATCCTTGTCGGTCAGTTCCCAGATCAGGAACACCGCCAGCGCCACCACCGAAATGCAGGCCAGCACCACGATGGTCGGCGAACTGAACCAGTCCTCGTCATTGCCAAGGTCCAGCACCAGCTGCAGCGCCCCCACGCCGATGATCAGCGTGATCAGGCCCACGTAGTCCATCTTCGGCTTTTCGATCTGCTCCGGGCGCCCCTTCAACTGGTTGCCCACCACCAGCGCCGCGAAAATACCCAACGGCACATTGATCAGGAAGATCCATTCCCAGCTGTAGTTGTCGGTGATCCAGCCGCCAAGGATCGGACCGCAGATCGGCGCCACCACTGTGATCATCGCCAGCAGCGCCAGCGCCTGGCCGCGTTTCTCGCGTGGATAGATCGACACCAGCAGCGACTGCGTGATCGGATACATCGGACCGGCCACGAAACCCTGCAGCGCGCGCGAGACCACCAGCATGCCCATGCTCTGGGCCAGCCCGCACAGCAGCGACGCGATCACGAACGACAGCGTGGCCCAGATGAACAGCTTGGTTTCGCCGAAACGGCGACTCAGCCAGCCGGTCAGCGGCAACGCGATCGCCGTGCTGACCGCGAACGACGTGATGACCCAGGTCGCCTGCTGCGAACTGGCACCCAGGTTGCCGGCGATGGTCGGCAGCGACACATTGGCGATGGTGGTGTCGAGCACCTGCATGAACGAGGCCATGGCCAGGCCTGCCGTGCACAGCGCGACATTGGCCGGCCGGAAGGCGCCGGTCGCACCTGGCGCCGACGGCGCACCCGGCTGACCGGGTGCGGCGGGAGCTTGGGCGGACATGGGGACCTCAGCTTGCCTTTGCCGAACGCGGCAGGTTGTTCTGGATGATCTCGTGGATCGCGTCGTCAGCCTTGTGCAGCTGCTTGGCATACACGTCGGTGTCGAACACCTGGCCCTTGGCCGCAGCGGTCGGCAGCACGGTGCCCTTCTGGTCGCGCAGGCTCACCTCGGCCTTCATCGACAGGCCGATGCGCAGCGGGTGTTCGGCCAGCTGCTTGGCATCGATGGCGATACGCACCGGCACGCGCTGCACGATCTTGATCCAGTTGCCGCTGGCGTTCTGCGCCGGCAGCAGCGAGAAAGCCGAGCCGGTGCCCAGGCCCAGGCTGTCGATGCGGCCCTTGTAGTGCACGTCACCGCCGTACAGGTCCGAGCGCAGCTCCACTTCCTGGCCCAGGCGCATATGGCGCAGCTGGGTTTCCTTGAAGTTCGCTTCCACCCACATCTGCTCGGTCGGCACCACCGCCATCAGCGCGGTACCCGGCTGCACGCGCTGGCCCACCTGCACCGAACGACGCGCCACGTAACCGCTGACCGGCGCCACGATGCCGGCACGGGCGTTGTTGAGGTACGCCTGGCGCAGTTGCGCGGCGGCCGCCTGCACGTCCGGCTGGGTGGCGATCACCGTATCGTCGACCAGCGCGTTGCTGCGCTCGAAGGTTTCGCGCGACCCGGCCACGGCCGCTTCGGCCGCGGCCAGCTCGGTGCGCGCGTGGGCCAGCTCTTCGTCGGAGATGGCGCCGGTGGAGGCCAGGCCCTTGCGGCGCGCGAAGTCTTCGCGCACGCGGTTGAGGGTGACCTGGCGCGCGTTCAGTTCCGCCTGCGCGCCTTCCACACTGCGGTACAGGCCACGGGTCTGGCGCACGGTCCGGGCCAGGTTGGCCTGGGCCTGCTGCAGCGCCACCTCGGTGTCGGCCGGGTCCAGCTGCACCAGCAGCTGGCCGCGCTCGACGCGCATGCCGTCGTCAGCATTGATCGCCACCACCGTGCCGGTCACCAACGGGGTGATCTGCACCTGGTTGCCCTGCACATAGGCATCGTCGGTGTCTTCGAACCAGCGGCCGAACATGAAGTACCACAGCGCCGCGGCGGCCAGCAGCAGCACCACGATGGCCAGCAGGCCACGCAGCAGCTTGCCGCGACGGGAAGGAGCTGCCGGTGCGGCAGCGGGAGCGGAAGTCTGGCTCATGGAAGGTATCTCAGGAATGCGTGGAATCAGGGGCGGTGGCGAGCGTGGCGGCGTCCGCGGACGGGGTGAACCCACCGCCGAGTGCCTGGCTCAGCCGGACCGAAGCAAGGATCTGCCGGGACTGCAGCGCGGCCAGCTGCTGCTGCGACTGCAGCAGCTGCGCTTCCACGCTGAGCACGTCCAGGTAACTGCCGATGCCGGCCGTGTAGCGCTGCTGGGCCAGATCGTGGGCCGCGCGGGCGGTGGCCACCGCCTGGTCCTGCGCGGCGGCCTGCTCGGCCAGCGAGCGCACGGCGTTGACCTGGTCGGCCACCTCGCGCAGCGCGTCGATGACGGACTGGTTGTAGCTGGCCACGGCCAGGTCGTACTGCGCGTCGGTCTTGTCCAGATTGGCGCGCAGGCGACCGCCGTCGAAGATCGGCAGGCTCAGGGCCGGGCCGATGAAGGCGAAGGTCGAGCCGCTCTTCAGCAGCTGATCCACTTCGCTCGACACCACCCCGCCCAACGCGGTGAGGTTGAGGCTGGGATAGAACTTCGCCTTGGCGGCGTCGATCTCGCGACCGGCCGCTTCCACCCGCCAGCGCGCAGCCACCACGTCCGGGCGTCGGCCGAGCAGTTCGCTCGGCAGCACGCCGGGCAATTGCAGCGCCAGCGGGTTCAGCGGATGCGGGCGCTCGATCTGCAGCCCGCGGTCCGGCCCCTGCCCGACCAGCGCGGCCAGCGCGGTGCGGGCCTCGTCGATCTGCTGCTGGGCCGCCTGCAGCTGCTGCTGCGCGGCTGGAATGCGGGCTTCGGCCTGACGCGTCTGCAGGTCGCTGTCGATGCCCGCCGCACGGCGCTGACGGGTCAGCGTCAGGGTCTTCTGCGAGCGCTCCAGCTCTTCGCCGGCCACGTCGTGCAGCTGCCAGGCATAGCCCAGCTGTGCGTAGGCTTCGGCGATGCCGGCCGAGAGGTTCAGGCGCGCGGCCTGCGCGTCCACCGCAGCGGCGTGGCCACTGTCCACCGCCGCTTCCCAGGCGGCGCGCTTGCCGCCCCACAGGTCGATGCCGTAGCTGACGCTCAGGTAAGCCTGGCCGCTGCCGGCGTAGCTGCCGCCGAGTTCGTCGCCGACCATCGATTCGGGCAGGCGCACGCCGGTGTACCCACCGGATGCGTTGACGCTCGGCAAGCGGTCGGCACGCGCGGTGCCGATCTGGGCGCGGGCCTGGCGCAGGCGCGCGTCGGCCGCCTCCAGGCTCGGGTTGCGCTGCAGACCTTCAGCGATCAGGGCGTCCAGCTGCGGATCGTTCAGTGCCCGCCACCAGTCGGTGGCCGGCCATGCGGCCGGGCTCAGGGCATGCCCGGCAAGGGTCTGCCGGGTCTGCAGACTGTCGGCGTCGAGCAGCTGGCCGCGCGGCTGCAGCCCGCCGGTGCTGGCGCACGCGGCCAGCGCGAGGGCCAGCACGGACAGCAGCGCCGGCCGCAGGGGGCGCAGCGGGGAAATGCGATCGGTTTGAGGAGTCATGGCGTAATGAGGGAGTCGCGAACACGGGTCAACAGGGAAAGCAGCAGGGTGCGCTCGTCGTCGGACAGGTCGCGCATGGCGTCGTCCATCACGGCGTCGCCCCGCTGCTTCAGGCGGGCCCACAGCTGGCGGCCCTGGTCGGTCAGCACGATCTGCAGCGCACGCCGGTCCTGCGCGTGCGGCTCACGGCGCACGCAGCCCAGCGCCTCCAGCCGGTCCAGCAGCCGGGTCACCGCGCTGGGCACCTGGTCCAGCGCCTGGGCCAGCTCGTTGGCGGTGCAGGGCGCGCGGAACGACAGCACCTTCAGGCCCAGGTAATGGGTGAAGCCGATATCGAGGTTTTCCTCGGCCATGGACAGGTCCAGCTGGCGCATCAGGCCGTCACGGACCTGGCGCAGCAGAAGGCCCAGGCTGGGGGGCGCGGTGTCGGGGCAGATCATCATGGGCGGGCACTTTACTTCCCAAAAATATATTTCTCAATGGAAATATTCGATCTGGAAGCAAATACAGTGTTGTCGCGTTCAGAACAATGCGCCGACCGGCGGTCATCCCCAACACGCGGCTTGGCATCCCGGGCCGCATCCGGATAATCGACCGCCTGCTAGGGCGACAGCCGTCGCCGTCCCTTGCCACAGGTAACAATCCCGCATGACCGATCTTGCCCGCCCCGCTTTCCACGGCTTTGAACAGCTGCCCCTGCGCGAGTACGCCGAACGGGCGTACCTGGACTACTCGATGTACGTGGTGCTCGACCGTGCGCTGCCGTTCATCGGCGACGGCCTCAAGCCGGTGCAGCGCCGCATCATCTACGCGATGAGCGAGCTGGGACTGAATGCCGCCTCCAAGCCGAAGAAGTCCGCGCGTACCGTCGGTGACGTGATCGGCAAGTACCATCCCCACGGCGACAGCGCCTGCTACGAAGCGCTGGTGCTGATGGCGCAGCCGTTCTCGTACCGCTACCCGCTGATCGAAGGCCAGGGCAACTTCGGTTCGACCGACGATCCCAAGTCGTTCGCGGCGATGCGTTACACCGAATCCAAGCTGACCCCGATCGCCGAAGTGCTGCTGGGCGAAATCAACCAGGGCACCACCGACTGGACCCCGAACTTCGACGGCACCCTGGAAGAGCCGACCTGGATGCCGGCGCGCCTGCCGCACCTGCTGCTCAACGGCACCACCGGCATCGCCGTGGGCATGGCCACCGACGTGCCGCCGCACAACCTCAACGAGATCGTCAGCGCGCTGCTGCACCTGCTCGACGACCCCGACGCCAGCCTGGACGCGCTGCTCGAGCACGTGAAGGGCCCGGACTACCCGAGCGCCGCGGAGATCATCACCCCGTCCGCCGACCTGCGCACCATGTACGAGACCGGCTACGGCAGCGTGCGCGCGCGTTCGACCTTCCTCAAGGAAGGCACCAACATCGTGATCAACGCGCTGCCGTTCCAAGTCTCGCCCTCCAAGGTGATCGAGCAGATCGCCGCGCAGATGCGCGCCAAGAAGCTGCCGTGGCTGGAAGACATCCGCGACGAATCCGACCATGCCAACCCGGTGCGGGTGGTGCTGGTGCCGCGTTCCAACCGCGTCGATGCCGAACAGCTGATGGGCCACCTGTTCGCGACCACCGACCTGGAGCGCAGCTACCGGGTCAATCTCAACGTGATCGGTCTGGACGGGCGTCCACAGGTGAAGAACCTGAAGACGCTGCTGAGCGAATGGCTGCAGTTCCGGCAGGCCACGGTCACCCGCCGCCTCAACCACCGCCTGGAGAAGGTGGAGCGTCGCCTGCACCTGTTGGAAGGCCTGCTGGTGGCCTTCCTCAACCTGGATGAAGTGATCCGCATCATCCGGACCGAGGACGAGCCCAAGGCCGCGCTGATTGCCCGCTTCGGGCTGAGCGACGACCAGGCCGACTACATCCTGGAAACCAAGCTGCGGCAGCTGGCGCGCCTGGAAGAGATGAAGATCCGGGGCGAGCAGGACGAGCTGGCCAAGGAGCGCGACAAGATCCTGGCGATCCTGGACAGCAAGGCCAAGCTGAAGAAGCTGATCCGCGACGAGCTCACCGCCGATGCGAAGAAGTTCGGTGACGCACGCCGTTCGCCGCTGGTGCAGCGCGGTGCGGCCCAGGCGATCGACGAATCCGAGCTGGTGCCAAGCGAGCCGATGACCGTGGTGCTGTCCGAAAAGGGCTGGATCCGTGCCGCGAAGGGTCACGACATGGACCCGTCCACGCTGTCCTACCGTGACGGCGACGCGCTGCTGGGTTCGGTGCGCGCGCGCAGCACCCAGCAGGTCGCGTTCCTGGACAGCGAAGGGCGCGCGTACTCCACGCTGATCCACACGCTTCCCTCGGCGCGTGGCAATGGCGAGCCGCTGACCGGCCGCTTCTCACCGGCGCCGGGCAGTGCCTTCATGACCCTGGCCAGCGGCGAGAACGACACCCGCTTCGTGCTGGCGTCCACGCATGGGTATGGCTTCGTGACCCGCTTCGAGAACCTGACCGGGCGCAACAAGGCCGGCAAGGCGATGCTCAACCTGACCTCCGGTTCTAAGGTGCTGACCCCGGCCATGGTCGCCAACCCCGCCACGGATCGGATCGTGGCGGTGACCAGTTCGGGCAACCTGCTGGCGATCCCGGCCAGCGAGCTGCCGGAACTGGACAAGGGCAAGGGCAACAAGATCATCGACATTCCCAAGGCCAAGCTCGCCACCGAGCGCGTGGTCGCGGTGGTGGCGGTGGGCCCGGGCAACACGCTGCTGGTGCGCAGCGGCGCGCGCACCATGAACCTGTCCTACAAGGATCTGGAGACCTACATCGGCTCGCGTGCCACGCGCGGGCATCTGCTGCCGCGTGGGTGGCAGAAGGTGGATGCGTTGGCGGTGGAGTGAGGGTCGACGCCTTACAGATATGAGAACGGCCGGGATTTCCCGGCCGTTTTTATTTCTGGGCGTCTGGTGTGTGGCTTCGGCGGGTTTTCAGCGCCGGTGGGGTGCGCGGCACGTCGGGTACCCGTGCCGGAAGGCTTGGGCCGCGCGTTGCGCGGTTGCCGACTGACAGTCGGCACTACGAATTGTTACGGGCGCAGGACGATTTGGATACGTCGCACCGGCATCAATGCGCTGGCAGTTGATTCCGCCCGACCAACGGTCGGGCGCTACCGGTAGGTGCCGACCGTTGGTCGGCACACGGCGCGTCAATGCGCGGGCGTGCCCTTCGAATCCATCTTGCTGGTCTGGTATAGGGCCAGGCCGATGCGCTTGATCAGGCCGAGCTGCTGTTCCAGCCACCAGGCGTGATCTTCTTCGGTGTCCTTCAGCTGCACCAGCAGCATGTCGCGGCTGACGTAGTCCTGGTGCTGTTCGCACAGCTTCATGCCGGCGGCGAGGTTGTCGCGCACGCTGTACTCGGTTTCCAGGTCCTTCTGCAGCATTTCCTCCACGGTCACGCCGGGCTCGAACGGGTGCGGACGCATGTCCGGAGTGCCCCCAAGGAACAGGATGCGGCGCAGCAGTGCGTCGGCATGCTGGGTCTCCTCTTCCATCTCGTGGTTCAGGCGTTCGTACAGCGCGAACAGGCCCTGGTCTTCGTAGCGGCGCGAATGGATGAAGTACTGGTCGCGTGCCGCCAGCTCGCCGCGCAACAGTTCCTTCAGGCAGGCGATGACATCGGGATGGCCTTTCATGGGGGAAGCTCCTGTGAATCGATGCGCGCATGGTGCCCCATCCGGCACAACGATGATCGAACCGGAATCAGTCGCAGTTGCGCTCGCAACCCTGGCACCTCCGTTCACGCGCCTTCCACAGCCCCTACAATCCGGACATCACCGGAGGGGAGGACGCGGGATGCGGGGTTGGCTCAGGCGGGTGCTGTGGGGGCTGCTGTTCGTCGTGGTGGTGGCGGCCGGTACGCTCTGGTGGCTGTTGCGCGGCAGCCTGGCGCCGCTGGAGGGAGAGCAACCGCTGGCCAATCTGCAGGCGCCGGTGACCGTGCAGCGCGACGCGCTGGGCGTGGTCACCATCGACGCGGCCAGCCAGGTCGATGCGATGCGCGCGCTCGGCCTGGTGCATGCGCAGGAGCGCTACTTCGAGATGGACCTGATGCGCCGCGCTGCGGCGGGCGAACTCGCCGAGCTGTTCGGGCCTGCCGCGCTGGACGCCGACCAGCGCATGCGCGTGCACCGCCTGCGCGCGCGCACCGACGCCCACCTGGACACGGCGATGGGGACGCAGGCCGCGGTGCTGCAGGCCTACGTCGATGGAGTGAACCAGGGCGTTGGCGGCCTGCGGGTGCGTCCGTGGCCCTACCTGATGCTGCGCCAGTCGCCGGCCGCGTGGACCCGCACCGACTCGGTGCTGACCGCGATGGCGATGTATGCCGACCTGCAGGACCCGGACAACCAGAACGAACTGGCGATGCGCCGCATCCGTGAGGTGGTCCCGCCCGCGCTGTATGCCCTGCTCAGCCACGACGGCAGCGAATGGGATGCGCCGCTGTTCGGTGCCGCGCGCGGCAATGCGGTGCTGCCCGGGCGCGACACGCTGGCCCTGCGCGGCGAACGGCCCGCCTTGCCGCCGGGCGAGGCGGCGCCGCCGCCGGACGTGCACGGCAGCAACAACTTCGCGGTGGCCGGCGCACTGACCGCCGACGGCCGCGCGATCGTGGCCGACGACATGCACCTGGGCCTGCGCGCACCCGGCATCTGGTTCCGGGTGCGGCTGCGCTACGCCGACCCGGCGGCACCGGGTGGAAGGGTGGATGTGAGTGGCTTCTCGCTGCCGGGACTGCCGGCCATCGTGGTCGGCAGCAACGGCCACGTAGCCTGGGGGTTCACCAACAGCTACATCGACACCGCCGACTTCCGGCCCGTGCCGGCAGGCGCTGCAGGCGTGCGCCGCCATGTAGAGCAGATCCGCGTGGCCGGTCAGGCACCGGTGGCCTTCGAGGTGCGCGAGACCGACTGGGGCCCGATCCTGCACGCCCGCCCCGACGGCAGTGGCGAGGCGCTGCGCTGGACCGCGCACCTGCCCGGCGCGGTGCGGCTGGACTTCGCCGACATGGCACGCGCCGGCAACCTCGACCAGGCCCTGGCCGTGGCCGACCGCGCGGGCATTCCCACCCAGAACCTGCTCGTCGCCGACAGCCACGGCCGCATCGCGTGGCGCCTGATCGGTGCGCGACCCGACCGCGGCCCCGGGTGCCCGCCCGAAGGGTTCAGCACCGCCCTGCCCGCCGCCTGTGCCCCGTGGCCGGTCCGCAGCGATGGCGCACCCGCGCAGGTCGATCCGCCCACGCATCGGCTGTGGACCGCCAATGGGCGGGTGCTCGATGGCGCGGACCTGGCCGTGGCCGGCAACGCGGGGTACGACCTGGGCGCGCGCGGGCGGCAGATCCGCGATGACCTCAACGCCCGGGAACGCTTCACCGAGCAGGATCTGCTGGCGATCCAGCTGGATGACCGCGCCGTGTTCCTGGAACGCTGGTACCGGCTGCTGCGGCAGGTGGTGAGCAACAGCAGCGACCCGGCGCTGCAGCGACTGGAAGCGGCTACGCGGACATGGGAGGGCCGCGCGTCGAGCGCATCGGTGAGCTACCGCATCACCCGCGCATTCCGCGGCCGGGTGCAGAAGGCGGTGGAAGCGGCGCTGCTCGCACCGGCCCGCGACGCGCTTGGCGACGCCTACATCGAACCGCGGCTGGCGCAGCTGGAAGGCGTGTTGTGGCCGCTGGTGAGCGAGCGCCCCGACCATCTGCTGCCCGCGCCCTACACGAGCTGGGACGCGCTGCTGGCCGACGCGGCAATCGGGGTGGACGGCGCGCTGGGCGAACAGGGGCCGTTGAGCGCGCGCAGCTGGGGTGAAATGAACACCGCTGCAGTGTGTCACCCGATCAGTCGTGCGTTGCCGGCCGTGGCCAGACGGTGGTTGTGCATGCCCGCCGACGCCCTGCCCGGCGACCGCGACATGCCCCGGGTGCAGGGACCGTCCTTCGGCGCATCCCAGCGCATGGTGGTGTCGCCCGGGCATGAGGCCGACGGCATCATCCACATGCCGGGCGGCCAGAGCGGGCACCCGTTGTCCCCGTTCTGGGGCGCAGGCCACGAGGACTGGGTGCAGGGCAAGCCGACCCCCTTCCTGCCGGGGGCGACGCGGTACACCCTGCGATTGGAACCAAAAGCACAATGAAGCATGACCCGGCGATGCGCCCACGGCATAGAGCAACCCACCGGTAGAGCGGACTGTCAGTCCGCTGCTCTCGCCGACCCACAGGTAGAGCGGACTGTCAGTCCGCTGCTCTTGGCAGGCGCAGCAAACTCCGCTGACCGTGCGGCGCGTTGCGCAATCAACCGCGGGTCTTCCAGCGCTCCATCCAACTGAGCAGCGGGCCGGTCATGGCGGTGGTCACCAACGCCATGATCACCAGCACGGCGAACAGGCGGTCGCCCAGGAAGCCCAGTTCATAGCCCAGGTTGAGCACGATCAGCTCCATCAGGCCACGGGTGTTCATCAGCGCGCCCAGCCGCCACGCTTCGTGGTTGCCCATGCCGGCACTGCGCGCCGCGCTCCAGGTGCCGAACAGCTTGCCCAGCGTGGCCACCGCGATCACCACCGCGCACAGCAGCAGGTCGCTGCCCTGCAGCGCGTCGGCGCGCATGCGCAGGCCGGTCATGGCAAAGAACAGCGGCAGCAGCAGGGTCACCGCGAACGGTTCCACCCTGGCAATCAGCAGCGCGCGCAGCTGCGCGTTCGACGACACCGCCACGCCGGCAGCGAACGCACCGAACAGCGCGTGGATGCCCAGCACTTCGGTGACCAGCGCGCTGGCCAGCGCCAGCAGCAGCATGCCCAGCAGCCAGCGGCCTTCGCTGCCCGGCTGGACCACCTGGCGTGCGAACCACGGCTTGACCGCGCCCAGCATCAACGCGATGAATGCCACCACGCACAGCAGGCTGAGGCTGGCCGGCACCCAGCCGGTGGCCTGCGCCGCCGCCACGATCAGCGCCAGCAGGCACCACGCGGTCGCATCGCCGAGCGCCGCGCAGGCGATGGCGGTCTGCCCGAGCGGGGTGTGGGTGATCCCGCAGTCGGCGAGGATGCGCAGCAGCACCGGGAACGCGGTGATGCTCAGCGAAATCCCGACAAACAGCGCGAATGCCGTGAAGCCGACGCCCTGTGGACCATGCTCGGGGTACAGCCAGATCGCCAGCAGTACGCCCAGCACGAACGGCACGGCGATACCGGCGTGGCTGACGGTGAAGGCAAACCGGCGGCGGCCGCGCAGCCCGCCCAGGTCCAGTTCAGCGCCGGCCACCAGCAGGAACATCAGCACGCCCAGTTGGCTGAGCATGCCCAGCGGCCCCAGCGAGCTGGCCGGGAACAGCGCGCCATGCAGGCCGGGCAGCAGAGCGCCGAGCACCAGCGGACCCATCATCAGGCCAGCGGCCATCTCGCCGATCACCGCCGGCTGGCCGAGCCGCTTCAACAGCGCGCCGGCGCCCTTGGCGACCACCAGCAGCACCAGCAGCTGCAGCAGGAACAGACCCAGCGGCGATGCGAGATGGTGCGCCCAGTCGCTGCCCACCACCGGTTCGGCCTTCGCCGCCACGGCGGGCAGCTCCGGACCCGCATAGCGTGCCAGCGCCAGGCCGATCACCAGCGGAATCCCGGCCCAGGCCAGGTAATGCCAACCCCACTTCATCCGCGGCACGTCGCCTCCGGTCTGTACATCCATGAACATTCCCCAATGCATGAGAGGGGAATGGTACCCGGTAGCGCCGGTTGTTGGCCGGCCCACGGCCGGCGCTACCCTGCCAATGCCTGCTCGTGCACGCCCGCCACGGCGCGGCCGGAGGGGTCGGCCATGCTGGCGAAGCTGGCGTCCCAGGCGATGGCGGCCGGTGAGGAGCAGGCGATCGACTTGCCGCCCGGTACGGTTTCGGCCGCGGCCTGGGTCGGGAAGTACTGCTCGAACACGTGGCGGTAGTAATACGCTTCCTTGGTCTGCGGCGGGTTGTGCACGAAGCGCTTGTCCGCCGCCGCCATCACCCGGTCGCTGATCTGCGCATCGGCATGGGCCTTGAGGCCATCGATCCAGCCGTAGCCGACGCCATCGCTGAACTGCTCCTTCTGCCGCCACAGGATCGAGTCGGGCAGGTAGCCCTCGAAGGCTTCACGCAGCACCGCCTTCTCGATCCGGCGCGCACCGTTGGCACCCTGCCCGACCATCTTGTGGCGGGCGTCGATGCGCATGGCCACATCCAGGAACTCGCGGTCCAGGAACGGCACGCGCGGTTCAACGCCCCAGGCCATCATCGACTTGTTCGCGCGCAGGCAGTCGTAGTTGTTGAGCGCATCGAGTTTGCGCACCAGCTCTTCATGGAACTCGCGCGCGTTGGGCGCCTTGTGGAAATACAGATAGCCGCCGAAGATTTCGTCGCTGCCTTCGCCGGAAAGCACCATCTTCACCCCCATCGCCTTGATCCGGCGCGCCAGCAGGAACATCGGGGTGGAGGCGCGGATGGTGGTGACGTCGTAGGTTTCTACATGGCGGATCACGTCGGGGAGCGCATCCAGTCCTTCCTCGAAGGTGTACTCGAAGCCGTGATGCACGGTACCCAGGGCCTCGGCGGCAACGGCGGCAGCGGCCAGGTCCGGCGAGCCCTTCAGGCCGATGGCGAACGAGTGCAGGCGCGGCCACCACGCTTCGCTCTGGTCGCCGTCCTCGATGCGGTGGCGCGCATAGCGTGCCGCCACGGCGGCCACCAGCGAGGAATCCAGCCCACCGGAAAGCAGCACGCCGTACGGCACGTCGGTCATCAACTGGCGGTGCACGGCGCGTTCAAATGCCTCCCGCAGCGCAGCGCGGTCGGCTTCGACGCCTTCCACGGCCGCGTAGTCGCGCCACGGGCGCTCGTAGTACCGGGTGAGGGTGTCAGTGGCGCTGTCGTACCAGTGTCCCGGCGGGAACTGGGCCGCATCGGCACAGGTGTCCACCAGCGACTTCAATTCCGAAGCAACCAGCAGCCGGCCGTCCTTGTCGTGCCCCCAGTACAGCGGCACCACGCCGATCGGGTCACGCGCGATCAGCACCCGCTGCTGCGTGCGATCCCACAGGGCAAAGGCGAAGATGCCGTTGAGGCGGTTGAGGAACGATGCCGGTGCGTCCTGCCGGTACAGCGCGTTGATCACCTCGCAGTCCGAGCCGGTCTGGAATGCATAGGGCTCGGCCAGTTCGGCCTTGAGCTCGCGGTGGTTGTAGATTTCGCCGTTGACCGCCAGCGCCAGGCTGCCGTCGTCGGACAGCAGCGGCTGCGAACCGCCGGCGGGGTCGACGATGGCCAGGCGCTCGTGGACCAGGATGGCGCCAGCATCGACATACACCCCGCTCCAGTCGGGGCCACGATGGCGTTGGCGCTGCGACAGATCCAGCGCGTGGCGGCGCAGGGCCGGCAGGTCGTCACCGGCCTGAAGGCCGAACATTCCAAAAATCGAACACATGGGAACCGCTCCTGATGATGGGGGAATACACGTAACGCCTGCATTCGACCGGCCACCCATCCCGGGCCTGAGCTGCACCCGGAAAACAAAAAACCCGCATCGGCCGATGCGGGTTTTCTGGGGTCCGGGCGTTTGTTGCTTTTTACTTGCCCTGGTCGCAGTCCCGCATTGGCCGCGCACGATTATTCGCGCGCAGATTATTGCGGTTGTTGTTGTTGACGGCGGTGGCCAGGAGCGTGGACATGGACCGACCGTAACCCGCTTTTGCGGGCCGCGCAACTGTTGCGCGCGCAACCGATTCAGCCCGGGGCGCCGGCTGCACGCGATGCGGTGGTCGAAGGCGGCAGCCTGCGCAACGCGCAGACGCGGCTGACCCGTTTCGAAGGCGCCGACCTGCGCGGCACCGACATCACCGGCCTCAACGTGATGGACGGGAAGCATTTCAGGAAGGCGGTGGTTTCGCAGCGGCAGGCCGCCGCCGCGCTGGCCTCGTTTGGCTTGATCGTGGCCTGATGCCGGCGGAGCCGAAGGCAGCGCCGACTGTTAGTCGGCTGCCGGCCGCCACGGAGACCTTGGTTCTGCGCGGAGAGCAGCCGACTAACAGTCGGCTCTACCATCGGCGAGAAGGCGTTCGATCAGGCGCCGGTACAGGTCCGGCAGCTTCTCCAGGTCGGCCACCGACACATTCTCATCCACCTGGTGGATGCTGGCGTTCACCGGCCCCACTTCGATGCACTGCGCGCCCAGCGGCGCGATGAAACGTGCATCGGAGGTGCCGCCACCGGTGCTTTCCTCCGGCGCCGCGCCGGAAAATTCCCCCAGCACCTCGCGGGCAACGCGACGCAGCATGCCTTCCGGGGTGTAGAACGGCTCGCCGCTGCGGTGCCACTTCAGGCGATACTCCAGCCCATGGCGGTCGAGCAGTGCGACGATTTCCTGTTCCAGCGCCGGCGCATTCCAGTGCGGGTTGTAGCGCAGGTTGAACAGCACCTGCAGTTCACCGGGGATGACGTTGTTGGCACCGGTGCCCGCGTGGATGTTGGACACCTGCAGGCTGGTCGGCGGGAAGCTTTCAAAGCCGTCATCCCACTGCCGCGCAGTCAGCTCGGCCAGTGCCGCCGCCGCCAGGTGGATCGGGTTGCGCGCCTTGTGCGGGTAGGCCACGTGGCCCTGCACGCCCTGCACGGTCAGCGTAGCCGACAGGCTGCCGCGGCGGCCGACCCGCAGCAGATCGCCGAGCACCGCGGTGGACGACGGTTCGCCGGTGATGCACCAGTCGATCCCCTGCCCGCGTTCGCGGAACAGGTCCGCGACCCGGCGAACGCCGTCGATGGCATCGCCTTCCTCGTCGCTGGTCAGCAGCACCGCCAGCGTACCGGGATGCTGCGAATGCGCGGCCACGAACTGCTCGGCCGCCACCACGAACGCGGCCACGCTGCCCTTCATGTCTGCCGCACCGCGCCCGTACAACACCCCGTCACGGATCTGCGGCACGAACGGATCGCTGTGCCAGGCGTCCAGCGGTCCACTCGGGACCACGTCGGTGTGGCCGAGCAGTACCAGCACCGGCGCGCCCTGCCCATGCGTGGCCCAGAGGTTGTCGACCTCGCCCAGGCGCAGGTGTTCGCAGGCGAAACCGGCACGCTGCAGGCGGGCGGCCAGCAGGGCCTGGCAGCCGGCGTCGTCCGGGGTCACCGACGGCCGGGCGATCAGATCGCAGGTCAGCGCCACTACATCGTTCACGCGCCCACCCCGAACCGCTGCTTGAAGCCGTTGTCGGAAAAGCCCTGGCTCATCACGCCGTCAGCGGTGACCACCAGCGGTCGCTTGATCAGCTGCGGGTACTCGCGCAGCAGCAGCTTCCATTCGGCATCGGAGGCGGCGGCCTTGCGGTTCTCGGGCAGCTGCCGCCAGGTGGTGGAGGAGCGGTTGACCAGCGCCGGGAAGCCACCGGCCTGCCCGGCCCAGTCCATCAGGGTTTCCGGGCTCGGCTTGACCTCGCGGTAGTCGACGAAGGTGTACGGCACCTGGAAGCGGTCCAGCCACTTGCTGGCCTTGCGGCAGGTGTCGCAGTTCTTGAGTCCGTAAAGGGTGGTGGTCATGGCCGACAGATACTCATACGCGGGCGCAACGGCGGGGCTGGGAGTATAGCCCCGCCCTGCGCCCGGCCCAGGCGCCCGCTCATTCATCGTCCCGCTGGCGGAGCACATTGAGCAGGGTCCGTTGCCATGACGAGAGGCCGCTGTCGAAGGGGACGTCGGTGCCCATCAGCGGTCTGCCCTCGGGCCCCACCAGCAGGGCCAGCTGCGAGGACAGGAAGCCGCGCATGCTCGACAGCTGCCAGCCGTAGTGCGATGCACCGACCGGATCGGCCGCATGCAGGTGCCGGCATACCGCATCCATGTCGATCAGCATCTGCACACGCCGCGTTTCATTCAACGGCGTGCGCCCTGCTGCAATGGAGGCGATGAGCGCATTGCTCGCGTGGATGACGGCTTCGCGATCGAACCGATCGGCATCCTCGCCCAGTCGCAGCAGGGTGGCGACCGCGCCGCTGAACCTGTCCAACAGGGTATGCGGCCCCGGCCGCGCGACCGCGCGCGATGCCGGGCCGGGCACGGGCGATGGCGTGGGTGCCATCACGGAGGCGCCGTCATCCAACGCAGATGCGGGCCCTGGCAGGTGCCCGTTGCCCACCACGGCGGCAAAACCGCGTCCGTCGTACGGGTTGTCTGCCAGCGGCCCGCGCTCGGCTTCCTGCAGCGCGAAGCGGGCCTGCACGTTCACCGGCTGCCTGGCCAACCATTTGCAGTAATAGCGTGTGCTGTAGGCCAGGTAGTCCCTCAGCCGCTTTTCCCCGACAAACCCGCGGTACGCGCTGTCGCGCTGATTCCAGACGCCCCGGGCAAGAAGTCGCGCTTCGTCGATGATCGGCTTGAGCGCGCAGGCCGCGTTGAGCTGGAGCGCGTCGACCGGAAATCGACTGCCGTGGCGTCGACCAAGGTGGTCAAGCAGGCCAAGGTACTTCACCCCGTAGTGGGACAACAGCGCCAGCGTGCGGTTTTCCCAGGTGCGCAACAGGCCCGGGTTCGCCTCCAGCAGCCTCGGCAGAATGAGCAGCAGGCTGTCGGCCGCCGGCCGTGGCAATGCGCCGCCGGATGGATGGGCCAACTGGCTTTCCGAGGCCCGCAGCACGCTCACCAGGCCCAGCGCGAAGGTGGCGCCTTCCATCGCCTGCAGAGGATGCCGGCGCAGCGTTGCTTCAAAAATCGGGGCAAGGTGATCGGTGATGATCCGCCTGCACACGTCCTGCAGCGGCGGATGATTGATCAGCTCCCCAAAGTGGAACATGACCAGGCTGAGGTTGACCAGATTGAACTCACGACGTTCGGCGATCGCCATTGCGCAACGCTCAACCGCGCGAACCAGCAGCGCGCCGTCGCATGGCGGCGGCCCGTCCCTGCGCAGCAGGTGGCACAGGATGTTGAGCGCCTTGCCGACGTAGACGTTGGATGCGCGCTGCGCGTTGTCGCCATCGCCGAAGCCGACACTGTTCGCCATCACCCGGCTGAGCTGTCGCAGATCCGCATTGATCGTGGAAAGATCGCCGGTCTTCACGATCCGGTGGTAGAGCGCCGCGAGGATGTTGTCCGCCTCGGTCAATCGCGTGCTGTGCTCACCGGCCACAACGGTGGGCATGCCGAAGAAGCCCGGGCTGTTGAAGATATCGGTCGGCCCGGCGCGTTCACGGGGCTGCGCGGCGGCGCCGGCAATGGGCACTGAAGGGGGCATTGCCGCGCGGGACGCGGTAACCCGGTTGTCGTTGTCCACACGCGACGCTCATCTGCCAGGAGAGCGGCAGCATAGCCATGCCCCGGCGATGCCGGGACGATGGACCGGTCAAGCTGTGACAAGGTTTGCGAAGTGGACGGCCGTCACGTGCCGAATGCGTCACGGGGCATCGATCGATGCCCCGTTGCCCGGCACACAGCGCTGCCGACGATCAGTCGGCCAGGCCACGCAGCAGATCGTTGACGCTGGTCTTGCTGCGGGTCTTGGCATCGACCTGCTTGACGATCACCGCGCAGTACAGCGAGTGCGAACCGTCCTTGGACGGCAGCTGGCCGGACACCACCACGCTGTACGGCGGCACCGAACCATAGCTGATCTCGCCGGTGGCACGGTTGTACACGCGCGTGCTCTGGCCCAGGAACACGCCCATGCCGATCACGCTGTGGTGGCCGACCACGAAACCTTCAACCACTTCCGACCGCGCGCCGATGAAGCAGTGGTCTTCGATGATGGTCGGGCTGGCCTGCAGCGGCTCGAGCACCCCGCCGATGCCGGCGCCGCCGGACAGGTGGCAATGCTTGCCGATCTGCGCGCACGAGCCCACCGTGGCCCAGGTATCGACCATGCTGCCCTCGCCCACATGGGCACCGATGTTGGTGAAGCTGGGCATCAGCACCACGTCCTTGCCGAAGTAGCTGCCACGGCGCGCGATCGCACCGGGCACCACGCGCACGCCGGCGCGGCGGAACTTCGCTTCATCGAAGCCGGCAAAGCGCGATTCCACCTTGTCCCAGAACGGCGCCGGGCGCGCGTCGACCACGGCCATGTCATTGACGCGGAAATACAGCAGCACCGCCTTCTTGAGCCATTCGTTGACCTTCCAGCCACCGTGCCCGTCCGGCTCGGCGACGCGGAACTCGCCGGTCTCCAGGCCGTCGATGACCCGGCCGACCAGCGGCTTGGTCGAGCCTTCGATCTCGTGCAGGGTCAGCGTGGCGCGGCGCTCGAAGGCGCTTTCGATGCCAAACTTCAGTTCTTCCACGCCCGGCGTGGCCGGCTTGCGCAGCGACTTGCGGGCGATGTTCTCGGCGCGCTTGGCGGCGGTCTCGGCGGCGCTGGTGGCGGCGCTTTTCTTCGCCGGCGCCTTCTTCGCGGCCGGCAGTTTCTTCGCGGCCGGCACGGTCTTCTTCACGGCGCTCTTGTTCGCGGCCGGGGCGGCGGCAGCCGTCTTACGGGCCGCCGGGGTCTTCGCGGCGGTCTTCTTGGCAGGCTTGGTGGCCATCAGTGGGGGTCTCCGGCTTTTCGATCAGGGTCCAGGCAGGACAGCATGGCGTCGCGCAGCTGCTGCCTGGCGGTTTCAGTAAGGGGGCGGTCGTGCTCATCGCTGATCACGAACATGTCTTCGGCGCGTTCGCCGAAGGTGGCAATGCGCGCGTCGTGCACGCGCAGGCCCTGGTTGCGCAGCACGAAGGCCACATCGGCCAGCAGCCCGGGCCGGTCGGGGGCGACCAGGCTGAAGCGGGTGCCGCCGGTGTCGTTGTCGTTGGCGTCGCGGAATTCGATGCGCGGGGCGAAGCGGAAATGCCGCAGCTGGCGCGGCACCACCCTTCGCGAAGGACGCAGCCGGGCCAGGTCGCCGGCCAGTGCGTCGCGCAGCGCCGCTTCCAGGCGCGGCGCATCGCCGTCGGCGAAGCTGTCGGCCGGCGTGACTTCGAAGGTATCGAAGATGGTGTCGACCGGGCCGTCGAGCACGCGCGCGCGATGGATGCCATAGCCCTTGCGGTCCAGGGTCATCACGATGGCAGCGAACAGGCCATCGCGGTCGGGCGAATGCACGAACACTTCCAGCGCGTCGTCGTCGGCGGTGATCCGGCGCACCTTGACCAGCGTCTGCCCCTGCTTGACCGGCACCAGCGCGGCGGCCTGCCAGGCCAGCTGTTCGGGACGCAGACGGATGAAGCTTTCGTCCGGCATCACCGTGAACTGGCGGTCGATGGTGGCATCGTCGTAGCCGCGCTCGCGGACCAGCGCGCGCACCGCCTCGCGTGCCTCAAGCACACGCTCGGCGGCCGGCATCTGGTTCTCCAGCCCATCGCGCAGCGCGCGGCGGGCGGCGAAATACAGATCGGCCAGCAACCGGTCCTTCCACGTGTTCCACAATTTGGGGCTGGTCCCGGCGATGTCCGCACAGGTCAGCAGGTACAGATAATCGAGCCGTTCGCGGCCACCGACCAGGGTGGCGAAGCGGTGGATCACATCCGGGTCGGAGATGTCCTGCTTCTGCGCGGTCACCGACATGCGCAGGTGCTGTTCGACCAGCCAGGCCACCAGCTCGGTGTCGGTGCTGCTCAGGCCATGCGCCTGGCAGAACGCGCGCGCGTCGACCGCACCGAGCTCGGAGTGGTCGCCGCCCCGGCCCTTGGCGATGTCGTGGAAGAGACCGGCCAGCAGCAGCAGTTCCGGCTTGCGCAGGCGCGGCCAGACTTCATGCGCGATGGAGAACCGTTCGTCGGCACGGCTGCTGGCAAACAGGCCCATGTTGCGCAGGACCATCAGCGTGTGCTGGTCCACGGTGTAGACGTGGAACAGGTCGAACTGCATGCGCCCGGACACCTGCGCGAACGCCGGAATCCACTGCCCCAGCACACCCAGCCGCGCCATGCGGGCCAGCGTGTCGACCGCGCGCGGGCTGCGCAGCAGCGCCATGAACTGTTCGCGCGCGGCGGTACCGGCGTCGGTGTAGGCCGGCAGCTCGGCCAGCGACTCGGCCAGCGCGCGCGCGGTCAGCGAATGCAGGCCGCGCACGTCGGGGTTGTATGCCCAGCTGGCGAACAGCGCGAACACCTGCTCGATGTCGCCCTGCGGCCACTGCGGATCGTTGGCGGCCAGGTAGCCACGGCGCAGCGAGAAACCCACGCTGACCGGTTCGGGCACCGCCTCGCCATCGAACTGTTCTTCAAAGCGCTGCAGCAGGCGGTCGCTGATCCGCCGCACCACGGTGGCGCTGCGGTAGAAGCCCTGCATCATCTTTTCGACGGCCAGGCTTTCCACGTCATCGACGAAGCCCAGCCGCGCTGCCAGGGTTTTCTGGTAATCGAAGCGCAGGCGCTCTTCGGGACGGTTGGCGACCAGGTGCAGGCCGAAGCGCAGGCGCGCCAGCGCGCAGCGTTCGCGGCGCAAGGCGGCCGCCTCGTCCGGCCCCAGATGCCCCAGCCCGACCAGGGCTTCCAGTTCGCGCACACCGAAGGCGCGCAGCGCCATCCAGCCCAGCGTATTGAGATCGCGCAGGCCGCCCGGGCCATCCTTGATGTCCGGTTCCAGGTTGTCGGCGGTATCGCCGAACCGCTGGTGGCGGGCCAGCAGCTCCTCGCGCTTGGCCAGGAAGAACTCGCGCGGCGGCCACAGGCCCTCGGTGCCGACCACCTGCTTCAACGCCTGGCGTGCGGCCTCGTCAGCCACCAGCGGACGCGACTCGATCAGCGCGGTCAGCACGGTCTGGTCGGCGCTGGCCTGCACGCATTCCTGCGCCGACCGCACCGCATGACTGGCCGGCAGCCCGCAATCCCAGAGCAGCGCGAACAGGCGCGCGAGCGAGGCTTCATGCGTGCGCTGGGCGGCGGTCGGCCCCAGCACCAGCAGATCGATGTCCGAGCGCGGGAACAGCTCCCCGCGGCCATAGCCACCAACGGCGAACAGCGCCAGACCGGCATCGGCGGGCACGCAGCGCTGCCACGCCAGCCGGATCAGGTGGTCGGCCGCACGCGCACGCAGGGCGAGCAGGCGCTCGATGTTGTCGCCCTGGTCGAAGCGGCGGTACAGGCGCGCGTCGGCCTGCTGCAGGCTCTGGCGTGCTTCCGCCGCCCACTCGGGGTCGGCGACGGCGTCGGCCGGCGCGTCCAGGGTCGGGCTCGCCGGCAGCATGCTCAGACCTGCGATTCGCCGGGCGACAGGGTCAGCACGTCCACGCCGGTCTCGGTGACCGCGATCATGTGCTCCCACTGCGCCGACAGCTTGCGGTCCTTGGTGACCACGGTCCAGCCGTCCGGAAGCACCTTGTTGTAGCGGGTGCCCTCGTTGATCATCGGTTCGATGGTGAAGGTCATGCCCGGCTGCAGCACCAGGCCCTGGCCGGGCCGCCCGTAGTGCACCACCTGCGGTTCGTCGTGGTAGACCTTGCCGATGCCATGCCCGCAGTACTCGCGCACCACGCTGAAGCGCTCGGCTTCGGCCAGCGACTGGATGGCGTGGCCGATGTCGCCCAGCGTCGCACCCGGCTTGACCGCGCGGATGCCGGCCCACATCGCCTGGTAGGTGGTATCCACCAGGCGCCGGGCCATCGTCGACGGCGTGCCGACGAAATACATGCGGCTGGTGTCGCCGTGCCAGCCGTCCTTGATCACGGTGACATCGATGTTGACGATGTCGCCTTCCTTCAGGACCTTGGCTTCGCTCGGAATGCCGTGGCAGATGACGTTGTTGACCGACGTGCACACCGTCTTCGGGAAGCCCCGGTAGCCGACATTGGCCGGCGTGGCCTTCTGCACGTTGATGATGTGGTCGTGGCAGATGCGGTCCAGCTCTTCAGTGGTCACGCCCGGCTTGACATGCGGGGTGACGATGTCGAGCACCTCGCTGGCCAGTCGGCCGGCGATGCGCATCAGTTCGATTTCCTCGGGGGTTTTCAGATTCACGCTCATGCCGGCCATTATCGCCGATCCCGGGCCATTCTGAACGGAAGCCGCTGGAACGCTGACAGCTCAGGTTCGGTGCGGGGAGGCCAGTTCTCCCGCCCCAGGGAGGCCGCAGAACGTAAAAACTGTGAAAACTGGCCACTTTCCGTCACATCTCGACCACAAGGCCGCTCCTATAAGGGACCCAGCGCCCCCTCGCGCCCTCCCCCTGCAGTACGCCGGCATCGATCCGTTCATCCAGGACCCCCGTCCAAGGAGAAGACCATGCGATACCTTCGCGCCCCGCGTCCCCTGCTGTTCAGCCTTGGCCTGGTGGCCCTGGCCTCGCCCGCCCTGGCGGCCGACACCACCACCTTCAACGTCCGCATCGTGATCACCAAGGCCTGCACGATCACCGCAGCGGCCGCCACCGATGTCGATTTCGGCACCGCGCTGTCCACCGCGACCACCCCGTCCAACGCACAGGGCTCGGTCACCGCCCAGTGTTCGGCGCTGACCCCCTACTCCATCGCGCTCAATGCCGGCTCCAATGCCGCCACCGCGAATGATGTGACCACCCGGCGCATGCGCAACACCGACGCCGCGGTGACCACCAACAATTTCGTGGGTTACCAGCTGTACTCCGACGCCGGTCGCACCAGCATCTGGGGCGCCACCACCGGCACCAATACGGTGGCCGGCACCGGCACCGGGCTGGCCCAGGCCTATCCGATCTACGGCCAGGTGGCCAACCCCAGCGTTTACAACGCCGCCACCGGTAATTACCAGGACACGGTCACCGCGACCATCTCGTACTGAGGCCGTCATGCCAGCACTCCAACGGGGGCGCGTGCAGCGCCCCGCGGCGGCTGTCTGCGCCTGTCTGTTGTCCGCCCTGGCTGGCGTGGCGCCAAGCCGCGCCGCCAGCCTGCAGGTGGCGCCGACCTCGCTGCAGCTGACCGCACGCCAGAATGCCGAAGCCCTCTGGGTCAGCAACAGCGGAACCGCGCCGGTCAGCGTGCAGGCGCGGGTCTTCAGCTGGACCCAGCGCGATGGCCGCGACCAGCTCGAACCCACCAGCGAGCTGGTGGTCAGCCCGCCGATGCAGGCGCTGGCGGCGGGGCAGCAGCAGTTGATCCGGGTGGTGCGCGCCGATCCGACGGCGCCGATGACACAGCGCGCGTACCGGGTGATCGTCGACGAAGTGCCCGAATTGAATCCCCGCCGCGAGGGCATGCAGTTCGTGCTGCGGTACTCGCTGCCGGTATTCGTGCAGCCCGAAGGCAGCGGCGCGCGTGAACCGGTGCTGCAGGCCAGCGTGATCACCCCGGCCGACGGCAAGCCGGTGCTGGAGGTGCACAACCGGGGCGACGGGTATGCCCAACTGGCCGATCTGGCGCTGGGCACGCCGGAGCGTCCGCAGATCATCCAGCCTGGACTGGTGGGATATGTGCTCAGCGGCCAGACCATGCGCTGGCCGTTGGACGTCCCCGCATCGCGCCTGGCTGGCGCGACGCTATCGGCGAAGATCAATGGCGGCTCAGAAGCCACGCCACTGTCTCCGACGCCACCGGCTCGCTGAGGCCAGCGTGCGCGTGATGCTGGCGGCCGGCGCGGTCACGTCTGGGGCGTGCGGCCCGGTCGCATGGGCGGCCGGGCTGCCGGCACCGGACCTGGCCGGGGTTGGCGCCACCGGCGCCGCCGACGAGGTGATGCTGCCCGCCCCCACGCCGTTGACCGCGCCGCAGACCCTGTACCTGGACGTGACCCTCAACGGCAGCCCGCGCGGGCTGCTGCCATTCACGGAGCTGGCCGGCCAACTGCGCGCCGACCCGGGCGTGCTGCGCCAGCTGGGTTTCGGGGCGCGCGACGGTGCACCGGTGCCGCTGGAACAGATCAGCGGCGTGGTCGTGCGGTATGACGCGGCCCTGCAGACGCTGGCCCTGGAGGTGCCGCTGGACCAGCTCACCCTGCCGGTCACCCAGGTCGGCGCGGCGGCACCGACGGCGCCGGTCGCCACCGCCTCGCCCGGCGCCCTGCTGAACTACGATCTCTACGCAAGCCACAACCTGGACGCAGACAACCTGGCGCTGACCACCGAATGGCGGGCTTTCGGCATCGGTCGCGGCGTGCTGCACAGCAGCCAGCTGCTGCGCACCTACCGGGACGACCGCAGGGGCGACTGGCGCGGCGAAAGTGTCCGACTGGACAGCGCCTGGGAGCTGGATTTTCCCGACAGCGCGGTCACCCTTACCGTCGGCGACTTTTTCAGCGGGTTCGTCGACTGGAGCCGGCCGGTGCGCATGGGCGGCATCCAGATCGGGCGCAACTACGGCCTGCAGCCCTATCGTGTGCTGACCCCGACCCCGAGCTTTCTGGGCGAGGCGGTGGTGCCATCCAACGTCGAGCTGTACGTCGACGGACTGCGCCAGTACAACGGCGAGGTACCGGTGGGACCGTTCCAGCTGGCCGCGCAGCCGGGCATCAGCGGCACCGGCAACGCACAGGTGGTGATCACCGATGCCTACGGGCGGATGCAGACGCTGGATTTCGCCTTCTACGGCACCCAGCAACTGCTCGCCGAGGGTCTGTCGGACTGGTCGGCCGGCGTTGGACGCATGCGTCGCGACTACGGCATCCGCTCGTTCGCCTATGACAGCGCCACCGTCGGCAGCGCGACCTGGCGGCGCGGGGTCAGCAACCGTTTCACCGCCGAACTGCACGCCGAAGGCGGCGGCGGCGTGGCCAGCGGCGGTGCCGGAGGGTGGTGGCAGCTCGGCCAGGCGGGCGTGTTCAACGCCTCCTATGCACACAGCCGCCGCGAGGGACGCCAGGGCGGCCAGTGGGCGCTGGGCTACAGCTGGAACAACCGGGTGTTCAACCTCAATGCCGCCACCCGGCGCACGCATGGGGATTATCAGGACCTGGGCAGCCTGCAGGGCGCGCCGCCGCCGGACGTCACCGACCAGGTCACCACGGGCGCCAGCCTTGGCCGCCTGGGGGCGCTCAGCGCCAGTTACCTGCGCCTGTCCTATCCCGAGGGCGACGACCGTCGCTACGCCAGCGTGTTCTGGAACCGGACGTTCTCCGAACGCTGGTCGGCCTATGCCTCGTTCAACCAGAACCTGGACGACAGTGCCGACCGCAGCGTCTATCTGTCGGTCTCGGTCAGCCTTGGCCAGAACCGCCAGAGCAGCGTGGCCGCCCAGCGCAACGGCGACCGCAACCTCTACACCGTGGACGTGTCGCAACCGGTGCCGGGCGACGGCAGCCAGGGCGGTTACGGGTGGCGCGTGCAGGCGCGCCACGGCGACGACGGTACCGGTGGACTGGCCGAGCTGGGCTGGTTGAACCGGGTGGGGCGCTATTCGCTGGGCGCGGCGCGCCAGGGGGATGCCAACTTCGCCTACGCCAATGCCAGCGGCAGCGTGGTGTGGATGGGCGGTCATCTGTTCGCCGCACGCGATATCCCCGACGCGTTCGCGGTGGTTTCCACCAATGGCGTGGGCGGGGTGCCGGTGCGCCTGGAAAACCGCCTGATCGGGGTGACCGATCCGGACGGGCTGCTGCTGGTCACGCCATTGCTGTCGTGGCAGCGCAACCGGATTTCGATCGACACTCTGGACCTGCCCGCCGACATGCGCGCCGACCGGGTCGATACGCAGGTAACACCGCGGCAGAGCGCCGGGCTCGGCGTCGCGTTCGGGCTGCGCCGGGTGCGTTCCATCACCTTGGTGCTGCACGATTCACAGGACCAGCCCATGGCGGCCGGCAGCGTGGTGCGGTTGCCCGACAACCGCACCGCCACGGTCGGCTATGGGGGCGAGGTGTACCTGGAGGACCTGCCCGCACAGGCCCGCCTGCAGGTTGAAAGCGATAACGGCCACTGCAGTGTGCGCGTGCCGGTCGCCGAAACATCGGGAAGTACTCCGCTGCGACTGGGACCGCTGCGCTGCACGAGCGGGGCCGGGCCGTGAACGCGCTCTGCCGATGGGCCGCGACCGGGGTGCTGATGCTGGCGGCATTGCTCGCCACCGGGGTAGCCCGTGCCGACACGACCTGCACCACCACCACGCCGGTCACCGCCGCCTTCGGCAATATCGGCAACGCCGCGACCACGCCGACGTTCACCACGACCAGCTTCACCATCACCTGCAGCACCACGGCGCTCAGCCTGCTGGCCACCGCCTCGGTGCGGGCCTGCCTGGGCGTCGGCGTCGGCAGTACCGGCAGCGTGATCTCGCCGCTGCGCCGGATGACCAATGCCACCGCCGACCCGATGGCCTTCCAGCTGTTCACCAGCGCGGCCTACAGCACCATTCTGGGACTTACCCCCGGCACCACGCCCGGCCCACTGGTGGTCGACCTGAACTACCAGGTGCCGCTGCTCACCGGCGGCAGCGGCGCGGTCACGGTGACCTTCTACGGGCGTATCCCCGGCGGGCAGACCCTGGCCGCCGGCAGCTACAGCAGCGCCTTCAGCGGCGGCGATGTCCGCCTGGAATACGCCTACAACGAAGTGCTTCTGGGCACCGCGCAGGCGCCGGCGGCCTGCACCACCGCCACCGGCGTGAGCGGGCACAAGACCGCCACCGGGGGCTTTCCCTTCACCGTCACCGCCACCGTGCTGCCGCAGTGCAGTGCCTACGTCACCACCGACATGGATTTCGGCAGCAACGTCGGGGCGATCACCGCCAACATCGACCGTACCTCGACCATCGGCCTGACCTGCCTGAACCGCACGGCCTACACCATCGCGCTGGACAATGGCCTGTATGCCAACGGCACGGTCCGGCGAATGCGACACACCACCAACCCGGCCTGGTTCATCCCCTACGCGCTGTACCGCGAGAGCACCCGCACCCAGCGCTGGGGCAGCACCCCCACGGTCGACCTGGTGTCCGGCACCGGCACCGGCACGGCGCAGACGCTGACCGTGTACGGACGGGCACCGCCGACCACCGGCGCGGTGGCCGCCGGCAGCTACAGCGACCAGATCAAGGTCACGATCACGTATTGAGGCCGCAACGCGGCTCAAGTCCCGCGCCGGACCGCCGCTAACCTCAGCGACTCCCTGCTGTCGCTCCGGATGACCCTTCGCACCTGTGCCCGTATCGCGCTGAGCGCAGCCCTGCTCGCCAGCCTCACCCACACGGCCAAAGCCCGTGAGGCACTGCCGTTACGCGTCCACCTGCGCATCGTCGACAGCTGTGCACTGGAACGCTCCAGCGCGTCGGCCCCCTGCACCACCGCGCATCAGCGCAGCGACGCCGACCGCGTGCCGCCGCCTCAGGTGCAGTCCCTCACCCCGCCACCGGAAGGCGACGACGACCTCCGGCGGCCATGGCTTACGCTCACCTTCTGACCCGGATCGCGCCGTGGCTGGCGCTGCTCATCCCCGTTGCCACCGCGCATGCACTGGAAGTCTCGCCGCTGCGCATCACGCTGCCGCCGCAACAACGCGACGGCGAGCTGTGGCTGTACAACGACACTGCCGCGCCCTGGTCCGGCCAGGCCCGGTTGTACCGATGGGAGCAACGTCTGGACGCGGAAGTGCTGGAACCCGCAGAGGACCTGGCACTCAGCCCCTCCCAGCTGCGGATTGCCGGCCATGCCCGGCAGCGCCTCCGGATCGTGCGGCTGGGGCAACCTCCACACAGGGAACAGGGCTACCGGCTGGTGATCCGCCCGGGCCCGGACACCCCCGCGGTGCAGGTCTCACTGCCCGTCTTCCTGGCCCCGACCGGCGCCGCCGCCGCGCCCGCCCTGACCGTGGCCCTGCGCGAAGTGGCCGGAACCCCCGTGCTCGAGCTGTACAATGCGGGCCACAGCCACGCACGGCTGTCCGAGCTGGTATTCACCGATTCCAGCGGCCGGTCGCAGTTGCTGCTGCCGGACCTGGCCGGCTACGTGCTGGCGCAGCGCACCCGCCAGTGGCCCTTGCCGGGCAACGTTTCCGCCTACGCCGGGGGCCGGTTCAGCGCCCGGGTGGGCGATGACGCCCCGGCAGCGCTGCCGCCCGCCTCCCCGCCAATTGCGCCACCCGCCGCCGGCGGGCTATAATCGACCGGATTCCTCTGCGCCCTGCGTGCAGGAACCCGTCAACACCGGACGTCACCGGTGAATCCACACCTGCCGCCCATATCCGTGCCGGGGTGCTCCGCGAGGAGTTCGGACACGGAAGCGACAGGGAAGCCAAACCCCGGAACCTCCCGCCTCACGGCGGACCGCCCTTCTATTACCCGTGGCGGCCGGTTCCCCATCAGGAGTATTGCAATGCCCCAGGTCACCATGCGTCAGATGCTGGAAGCCGGCGTCCACTTCGGCCACCAGACCCGTTACTGGAACCCCAAGATGGGCCAGTACATCTTCGGCGCCCGCGGCAAGATCCACATCATCAACCTGGAAAAGACCGTTCCGCTCTTCAATGACGCGATGAACTTCATTTCCAGCATCGCGCAGAAGCGCGGCACCATCCTGTTCCTGGGCACCAAGCGCAGCGCCCGCGAGTCGATCCGCGAAGAAGCCGAGCGTTGCGGCATGCCGTTCATGAACCAGCGTTGGCTGGGCGGCACCCTGACCAACTTCCGTACCGTCAAGCAGTCGGTTGCCCGCCTGAAGGAACTGGAAGCCGGTGAAACCGACGGCACCTTCGA
>Ga0209050_1001261_pt1 | contig 29214 bp, 33 predicted proteins | sample Araplavi_mTSA_r2_FD_184276 | JGI IMG/M metagenome (GOLD analysis project Ga0209050, IMG submission 184276) | Arabidopsis root microbial communities from North Carolina, USA - plate scrape MF_Cvi_mTSA_r2 (SPAdes) (version 2) | ecosystem: Host-associated > Plants > Roots > Endosphere | place: USA... | reverse complement strand
GACGGCCTGCTGCTGCCGCGCAACCTGATCACCCGCTTCAGCTGCCGCTACAACGGCGAGCTGGTGTTCAGCGCCGATCTGCATGCGGCAACGGCCGCCAATCCGTACATCGCGTTCTTCACCGTCGCCACCGAGAGCGGCACGCTGAGCTTCAGCTGGGAAGGCGACCACGGCTTTGCGCAGACCGAGACCGTGTCGCTCAGCGTCACCTGACCGGCCCGGGCGATGCGGCACCTGCTGTGGCTGATGCTGGGGGTCGCGCTGCACGCGGTGGCGCAGCCGGCGCGCCGCTCCGGCTTCGACGACATGAGCCCGTCGACGCAGGCGATGCAGCGCGACGATGCGCAGAACCCGGCGATGCTGTGGGCGCAGGACGGCGCGGCGCTGTGGGCGCGCGCGCCGTCGCCGTCGGTCCCGGCTTGCGCCGGCTGCCACGGCGACGCACGCGAATCGATGCGCGGCGTCGCGGCGCGCTACCCGGCATACGACGAAGCACTGGCGCGGCCGATCGACCTCGCGACGCGCATCAACCGCTGCCGCGAGGCGCGCCAGGGCGCGCCGCGGTGGGCGCCCGACAGCCAGGAGCTGCTGTCGCTGGAAAGCCATCTCGCGTTGCAGTCGCGCGGCCTGCCGATCGAGCCGCCGGCCGATGCGCGCCTGCTGCCGTGGCGCGAGCGCGGCGAGGCGGTGTACCGCGCGCGCATCGGCCAGCTGAACCTGTCGTGCGCGCAGTGCCATGACGAACGGGCCGGGCTGCGGCTCGGCGGCGGCCTGATCCCGCAAGGGCACGCGAACGGCTACCCGCTGTACCGGCTGGAGTGGCAAGGCGTCGGTTCGCTGCTGCGGCGCATCCGCAACTGCATGACCGGCGTGCGCGCCCAGCCCGTGCCGGCGGAGTCGCCGGAGCTCGCCGCGCTCGCGACCTACCTGGCGTGGCGCGACCGCGGCATGCCGATGGAGTCGCCCGCGGTGCGGCCGTGAAGGCTCAGCGTGCCGTGCTGCGCAGCGACGCGACCAGCGCCGCCAACGCCATCAGCACCAGCAGGCTGCCGTAGGCGAGCGTCGTGGCATGCAGCCCGACCAGCCCGGCGAACAAGCCCGCGAGGATCGCCGGCACGCTGAACGCCAGGTAGCTGAGCGCGAAGAAGCCCGCCATCAACCCGGCGCGCTCGTGCGGCGCCGCCAGCGGCACCAGGCTGCGCACCGCGCCGTTGAAGCCGGCACCGAAGCCGAGACCGGCCAGCAGCGTGCCGCCGAAGAACGCGAGGCCCGAGCCGGCGTGCACGCCGGCGAGCGTCAGCGACAGGCCGAGCGCCAGCGCCAGCGCGCTGCCGGTCAGCACCGGGCGTGCCGGCCGCAGCCGCACCGCGCCGATCGCGGCGGCCCCGGCCAGCACCAGCGTCGCGATCAGCGCGCCGCCGGTCAGCGGGGCCGGTGTGCGGGTGACCAGCTTCGCGAGCGTCGGCCCGAGCGACAGGTAGAAGCCGCCGAGCGCCCAGCTCGCAGTGTTGAGCGGCAGGATGCGCCACAGCGTGGCACGCGCCGCCGGCGGGATCGCGATGCGCGGACGCAGCGATTGCCAGGCGCCCGGCCGGCGCGTCACGGTGTCGGGCAGGAACGCGGCGGCCAGCGTTTGCAGCGCGAGGATGGCCAGCAGCACGTCGAACACCAGCCGCGTCGGCGCCGGCGCGTACTGCACCAGCGCGCTGGCACCGAGCGCACCGACGGCCATGCCGAACATCGGCGCGACGCTGTTGAACAGCGCGCCGCGCGACGGGCTCAGGTCGAGCAGTGTCGCGCTCAGCGCGCTGGTCGCGGTGCCGGTTGCGAAGCCCTGGACGATGCGTGCCGCGAGCAGCCAGCCGGCCGATTCGGCGCGCCAGAACAGCACGATCGACAGCAATTCGATCAGCAGCGACGCGACGATCAAGGTACGGCGGCCCAGGTGGTCGGACAGCGCGCCGAACACCAGCAGCGCGCCGAGCAGCGCGAAGGCGTAGCTGGAGAAGATCACCGTCAGCGCCAGCGGGCTGAAGCCCCAGGCCTCGCGGTACAGCGCGTACAGTGGCGATGGCGCGCTGGAGGCGGCAAGGAAGCTGACGACCAGCGAGACCGTCAGCCACAGCGAGGCCGTGGGCCCGAGGCGCAGTCCGGGCGCGCGGAGAGGGGCGGGCGCGGTGGCGAGTGCAGGGGGGGTCATGTCGGCTCCTTCGACTAACGCAAAAAAGTTGCGTTAGCGGATTCTGAGCCCGCTTTCAAACTAAAGCAAATACTTTGCGTTAGCATGGTTTCATGACTGCCACCACCACCCCGCGGCCGGGCGGCCGCAGCGCCCGCGTCCAGGCCGCGGTCCACCGCGCCACGCGTGAGCTGATCGAACTGCACGGGCGCGCCGAGCTGACCGTCCCGATGATCGCGGCCCGTGCCGAGGTCACGCCGTCGACGATCTACCGACGCTGGGGCGACCTCGGCGAGCTGCTGGCCGACGTGTCGGTCGAGCGGATGAAACCGGATGCGCAGCCGGCCGACACCGGTTCGGTGGCCGGTGACCTGCTGGCCTGGGCGCAGCAGTTCCACGAGGAGATGTCGTCGCCGGTCGGGCTGGCGATGATGAAGGACGTGCTGTCGACCGAGGCCCATGGGGAAGGCGCCGCGTCGTGCCAGTGCGCGCAGTTCACCGCGGCGCAGATCGAGGTCATCTTCGAGCGCGGCGTGGCCCGCGGCGAGGCGGTGCCGCCGGTGCAGCGGGCGATGGATGTCGTCGTCGCGCCGATCATCTACCGCGCGTTGTGGGGGCCGGTGCCGGCCGATGCGGCCGCGGTGGCTGGCTGGGTCGGCGAGTGCCTGGCGGGGGGCGCCATGCGCTAACGCGCGGTGCGGCTCAGCGGCCCGCGTCGGGCTCGCTGCGCCAGACCGGCAGGGCCTGCTCGAACGGCGTGGCGGCCGCGCCGAACACCGCCGGGTCCTTCGCGCGTTTCAGCCAGGCGCGGGTGTCGTGGTGCGCGCCGGGCAGCGGCTGGTCGGCGCGGAACTGCTCGAACCAGCCGTGCACCGCGCGGTAGCGCTCGGGATGCTGCGTGCGGGTCCACGCGAGCCCGACCAGGTCGGCAAAGCCTTCCTCCCAGCGTGTCGCGCGCATGTCGCGCTCCTGGTCGGCCTGCGGGGCATCGCTGGTGTCGAGGGCGTCGGTGAAACCGGCCACCGGCGGCGTGTGCCACGCCCCTTGCACGTAGCGCCAGCAGTGGCCGAGTTCGTGTGCCGTCATCGCTTCGACGACGGTGTCGCGCAGTTCGGCGGGGATCTTGTCCAGCGTGGACTCGGCTTCGGGGTTGCCGCGCATCGTCAGCACCAGCTTGCAGCGGCCGTCGACATAGCCCATCGCAATCGGCGGCTCGCCGCCCTGGGCCACCGGCTGGGCCACGATGTCCAGCGGCAGGCCTTGCGCCCGCGCGTAGGTGATCACCGGCCAGGCTGCCTGCATCCAGCGGGTTTCGAGCGGCGTCAAAGCCGCGGCGCTGGCGATCAACGGAACAAGGGCGGCCGGGATCCAGCCGAAGAAGAGAACAGCACGCTTCCACATGGTTTCCCATTGAATCGGGAACTGCCCGTGCCGTGGGCCCGATCAACGTCGGGAAAGCGCGCCAGTTTGCACGCCGCAGCGGATTTCGATCAGTCGTCGGCGTCCGCAGCCGGCATCACGCCGCTGCCGGGCGGCGGCGGCGCGGCGACGCGGTAGCTCTCGCTGGCCCAGGCGCCGAAGTCGACGTTCTTGCAGCGTTCGCTGCAGAACGGCCGGTACGGGTTGTCGCTGGCGTAGACGCTGTCGCCGCCGCAGGTCGGACAGCGTACGAGGCGGGGCTTGGTGGCGGTGTTGTTCATGCGCACAGCGTCAGTTCGAAGGTGGCATCGACCGCCGCGGGCTTCAGCCGGCCCTCGGCGTCCTGCTTCATCAGCCGCACCATCACCATCAGCCGGTGGCCGCTGATCTCGGGCACCAGCTGCCGGCTGCCGTTGTCGATGCGGACCCGCAGCAGCTGGTACACGCGACCGGCCGGCAGGCTCTGCTGGTACTGCCCGCCCTGCGTGACGACCTTGTGCGGCACGCCGGCATCGCGCAGCAGCCCGAGCAGCACGCTCAGGGCCTCGGCCAGCGGGGTCAGCGTCGCGATCCAGCCGGACAGGTCGGCGCGCCGGCTCGCGGCGTCGTGCTGCTGCCAGGCGTAGTAGGCCGGCAGGTCGAACTCGCAGGTGCCGCCCGGGATGCTGATGCGGCTGCGGATGCTCATCAGCCATTCGTTGGTGGTCAGCACGTGGCCCGCCTTGCCGGGCAGCTGGTTCAGTCCGTTGAAGGCATGGTCGACGCGTGCCATCACCTCGAGCAGCGCACCCTCGGAGATCGCCGGGTTGCCGCGGTAGCTCTGCAGCAGCCCGCGCTGGCGCTCGAGCTCCTTCAGCAGGTCGGACTTCAGGTCGGCACGCGACGCGACATCGATGATCTCGAACATCGTCGCGAGCGCGTAATGGTGGTCGACGGCTTCGTCGCGCGGCAGCAGGCGCCCGAGGCGGTCGAACAAGTGTTCGAGCCGGAGCATCGTGCGAATGCTCTCGTTGAACGGGTATTCGTACAGGACCAAAACGGGGGCTTTCCGGGCGATCAATGTGACAACGTGACGCCGGATTGTTCCACAGGGTGGCGCTTCAGCGCGATCCGATCCAGCTTGTCCACAGACTGCGCACGTCGGCAGCAAGTTCCGCCAAGCTCAGGGTCTCGTTGAAGATCACCGCATCGGCGGCCGCGCGGCGCGCCTCGCGGCTGGCCTGCTGGTCGATCACGGCCTGCACCGCGGCCACCGCCCAGCCGGAGCGCTGCGTGACGCGGGCCACCTGCGTCGCGGCGCTGCAGTCGACCACCAGCACCCGGTCGACCCGCGCACGCCAGCGCCCGGATTCCACCAGCAACGGCACGTCGAAGACCCGCGGGCGATCGCCTGCCGCGGCGGCCTGGCGGTCGCTCTCGATGCCGATCAGCGGGTGCAGGATGGCTTCGAGCCGCGATTTCGCAGCGGGGTCGGCGAATGCGATCTGACGCATGCGGGCGCGGTCGAGGCCGCCATCGGCGTCGATCGCCTCGGCGCCGAATTGCGCGCGCAACGCATCAATGGCCGCGCCGCCCGGGGCGGCCAGCGAACGGGCGATGGCATCGGTGTCGATCAGCGCCGCGCCCAGGTCGGCCAGCATGCCGGCGACCGTGCTCTTGCCGCTGCCGATGCCGCCGGTCAGGCCGATGCGCAGCGCGGCCATGCGATGGCGCCGGCGATCAGGCCCAGCCGAGCCAGCCGAGCACGCGGGGCTGGCCTGCGAGCAGCACGACGATGCCGCCGCCGGCCAGGAAGGGGCCGAAGGGCACGTAGCGCCCTTCGCGCAACGAACTCATCGCCTTCATGCCGATGCCGACCACCGCACCGAGCACCGAGGCCCCCAGCACGATCGGCAGCACCATCTGCCAGCCCAGCCAGGCGCCCAGCGCGGCGAGCAGCTTGAAGTCGCCGAAGCCCATGCCCTCCTTGCCGGTGGTCAGCTTGAACAGCCAGTAGACCGACCACAGCGACAGGTAGCCGGCCACCGCGCCCCACACCGCCTGCGGCAGCGGGATCGTCCAGCCGAGCTGGCTGGCCACGAGCCCGGCCCACAGCAGCGGCAGCGTCATGTTGTCGGGCAGCAGCGTGGTGTCCCAGTCGATGCCGGCCAGCGCGATCAGCACCGCCACCATGCCGCACCACAGCAGGGCCACCGGCTGCACGCCGAAGCGCCAGCCGACGGCCGCGAACAGCGCGCCGGTCAGGATCTCGATGAACGGATAGCGCGCGGAGATGCGTGTCTTGCACGCCGAACAGCGCCCGCGCAGCCACAGCCAGCTCAGCACGGGAATGTTCTCGTACCAGGTGATCATGTGGCCGCACGACGGGCAGCGCGAGCGCGGCTTCGACAGCGTGATCGGCTCGGGCACGTCGATCTTGACGCCGAGCATCTCGGCGCTGTCGATCTTCCAGCCACGCTCCAGCGCCATCGGCAGGCGATGGATCACGACGTTCAGGAAGCTGCCGATGCACAGGCCGAAGACGGCCAGTGCAACGGGGTTCAGGAAGATGTCAAGCAGGTCCTTTTCCATCGCGACCGGTCACACCACTTGACCGATCTTGAAGATGGGCAGGTACATCGACACGACGATGCCGCCGATCAGGACGCCCAGGATCACGATGATGAACGGCTCCATCAGGCTCGACAGGCCCTTGACGGCCTCGTCGACCTCGTCCTCGAAGAACTCGGCGGACTTGCCGAGCATGCCGTCGAGCGAGCCGGATTCTTCGCCGATGGCGCACATCTGCAGGACCATGCTCGGGAAGATGCCGGTGGTCGACATCGAGTTCGTCAGGCTGGCGCCGGTCGACACATCCTTCTGGATCTGTTCGGTGGCCTCCTTGAAGACCGCATTGCCGGAAGCACCGCCGACCGAGTCGAGCGCCTCGACCAGCGGCACACCGGCTGCGAACATGGTCGACAGCGTGCGGGTCCAGCGGGCGACGGCCGACTTGTAGACCAGGTCGCCGAACACCGGCACCTTCAGCATCAGCCGGTCCATCGCCTTCTGCATCTTCTCGGAACGCTTCCACGATTCGAGGAAGAAATAGATGCCGCCACCCAGGAAGCCGAAGATCGCCCACCAGTAGCTGACGAAGAACTTCGACAACGCGATCACGACGAGGGTCGGCGCAGGAAGATCGGCACCGAAGGACTTGAAGACTTCCTCGAAGGCCGGGATCACGAAGATCATGATCACGGCGATCACGACGAAGGCCACGACCAGCACGGCCACCGGGTACATCAGCGCCGACTTGATCTTGTTCTTGATCGCCATCGTCTTTTCCTGATAGATGGCCAGTCGCTCGAGCAGCGCTTCGAGGATACCGCCGGCTTCACCGGCCTCCACCAGGTTGCAGTACAGCGAGTCGAAGTACAGCGGATGCTTGCGGAACGCCGACGACAGGCTGGTACCCGTCTCGACGTCGGTGCGGATTTCGGTCAGCAGCTTGGTCAGGCGGGGATTGGCACTGCCGCGCGCGACGATGTCGAAGGCCTGCAGCAACGGGACGCCGGCACGCATCATCGTGGCCAGCTGGCGCGTGAAGATCGCGATGTCCTTCTGCTTGATCGCGCGGCCACCGCCCATGCGGCGCTTCTTGACCTTGCTGACCAGGATGCCCTGGCGGCGCAGGCTGGCGCTGACCACGGCCTCGCCGCCCGCGCGAATCTCGCCGCGGACGATCTTGCCGTTCTTGTCCTTGCCTTCCCACTCGAAGACGAATTCGCGGACGTTGCTCTTCGACGCAGTTGCAGTTGCCATGGTGCCTGCGAGGACACGCCGGTCCTCGTCCCGTTGAATAGTTGTTCGACACGTGCCGCCAGCGGCACGGATTGCATCACTCGTTGGTGACGGAAATGACCTCTTCCAGCGTCGTGGCGCCGGCACGGACCTTGATCAGGCCGGACTGCCGCAGATCGCGGATGCCGTCCTTCTGGGCCTGTGCCGCGATGTCCATCGCCGTACCTTCGGACAGGATGATGCGCTGAATCTCTTCGCTGATGGGCATCACTTGGTAAATGCCGACCCGACCCTTGTAGCCGTTGCTGCAAGCCGAGCAGCCGACCGCGCGGTACGGCTTCCAGCTGCCGTCGATGTCCTTTTCAGCGTAGCCGGCCTTCAGCATGGCTTCGCGCGGATACTCGGCGGGTGCCTTGCACACCTCGCACAGGCGACGAGCCAGCCGCTGGGCGGTGATCAGCAACACGCTCGACGCGATGTTGAACGGTGCGACGCCCATGTTCAGCAAGCGGGTCAGCGTGGTGGGAGCGTCGTTTGTGTGCAACGTCGACATCACCATGTGACCGGTCTGCGCTGCCTTGATCGCGATGTCGGCGGTTTCGAGGTCGCGGATTTCGCCGACCATGATGACGTCGGGATCCTGGCGCAGGAACGACTTCAGCGCGGCCGAGAAGGTGAGCCCGGCCTTGTCGTTGACGTTGACCTGGTTGATGCCCGGGAGGTTGATTTCCGCGGGGTCTTCGACGGTCGAGATGTTGACGCCCGGCTGGTTCAGGATGTTCAGGCAGGTGTAGAGCGACACGGTCTTGCCGCTGCCGGTCGGGCCGGTGACGAGGATCATGCCGTAGGGACGGCCGATGCATTTCAGCAGGCGGTCCTTTTCGATCTTCTCGTAGCCGAGGGCCTCGATGCCGAGCTTGGCGCTGGACGGGTCGAGAATCCGGATCACGATCTTCTCGCCGAACAGCGTCGGCAAGGTGCTGACCCGGAAGTCGATCGCCTTGTTGCCGAACTTCAGCTTCATCCGGCCGTCTTGTGGCACGCGCTTCTCGGAGATGTCGAGGCGCGAGATCACCTTGATGCGCGATGCGAGCTTTTCCTTGATCGCGATCGGCGGCTGCGTGATTTCACGCAGCTCGCCGTCGACGCGGAAGCGCACGCGGTAGTGGTATTCGTAGGGCTCGAAATGCAGGTCGGAAGCGCGCGCGTTGATCGCATCGATCAGCATCTTCTGCAGGAAGCGCACCACCGGGGCGTCTTCGACGTCCGTCGTGACTTCCTGGCTCTCGGGGGCCGCCGACGTGTCTTCGTCGGTGACGTCGAACTCGAACTCGCCGCCGACGATGTTCTCGAGGGATTCGCTGGCGCTGGTGTTGCTCGCTTCGAGGATCTTCGCGAGCTTGTCGTGCTCGACGATGATCCATTCCGGCGACAGCTGCGTCGCGAACTTGATGCGCTCGGCGGCCTCCTGGTCGGTCGGGTCGGCACCGCCGATGAACAGCCGGTTGCCGCGCTTGCCTAGTACCAGCACCTGGTACTGCACGGTCAGCTTGCCGTCGATGACGTTCTTCGGCAGCTTCTGCGGATCGACCGCATTCAGGTCGAGCAGCGGCAGTGCGAGTGCCGTGGCCAGGGTATGGGCCAGATCCGACGGGGAGACCGCACCGGCGGCGATGGCCGCAGCCACGAAGCTGGCCTTCTTGTCCTTCGACGTCTTGACCAGGTCTTCAGCGGTCTTCGCATTCAGCTTGCCTGCATGCACCAGGACCCGCGCAACGCCGGAGAGTGCAGATTGGGGGGCTTCGGCAAGAGTGTCCACAGGCAGGTTTCGTGCAAAAAAGACTAGTCGGCGATCAAACGATGATCGCCGATCCACGTGGCACTGTAAACCGAAGCCGGCCCTGGAGCGGTCAAGAAGTCACACCGAGCAGCCTGATGCCTTGCAACAGATTGCGTCAGGACGACAAAGGACGGCGGATGGACTGCGGGAAAACTGGTCGGGGTGAGAGGATTCGAACCTCCGGCCTCTACGTCCCGAACGTAGCGCTCTACCAGGCTAAGCTACACCCCGATCTTTCGGTGCGAACCCGCGAGCATCGCGAGGCACCTGATGACAACAAGCCGCAGTGTTCTGATTCGGGGGTCTCAGAACGACCTGTCGATCGATCGAAAACACAATTCTAGCAGAGCTTCGCGGTGTTTCGAGTCCGGCAGCAACAAGAGACTTTCACGCGCCTTGTCGGCTTCATCGCGGGCGGCTTGCCGCGTGGCATCGAGGGCCCCGGTGAGGCGGACGATCTCGACGATTTCCGCCAGCCGGGCGACCTCGCCATGCTCGATCGCGTGACGCACCACGGCGCGTTGTCCGGCAGTGCCCCGTTCCATCGCCAGCAGCAGCGGCAGCGTCGGTTTTCCTTCGCGCAGATCGTCGCCGACGTTCTTGCCCAGTTGCTCGGTCGCACCCTCGTAATCAAGCAGGTCGTCGACCAGTTGGAACGCGGTGCCGAGCGCCCGGCCGTAACTCGCGCAGGCATCCTCGATGTGAGGCGGCGCGTCAGACAGCACCGCACCGAGCCGCGCGCTGGCTTCGAACAGCTTGGCGGTCTTGAAGCGGATGACGCGCAGGTAGTCTTCCACCGCGAGGTCCGGGTCGTGCATGTTCATCAGCTGCAGCACCTCGCCCTCGGCGATCACGTTTGTTGCATCGGCCAGAACTTCGAGCACCCGCATGCGGTTGACCGACACCATCATCTGGAAGGCACGCGAATACAGGAAGTCACCGACCAGCACGCTGGCGGCGTTGCCGAACAGTGCGTTGGCCGTGGCGCGTCCTCGGCGCAGCTCGGATTCGTCGACGACATCGTCGTGCAGCAGCGTGGCCGTGTGGATGAATTCGACGGTCGCGGCCAGGTCGAATCGCTCCGGCCCGCGGAAGCCCAGTGCGTTGGCAAACAGCAACACGAGCATCGGGCGGATCCGTTTCCCGCCAGCGCTGATGATGTAGTTGGAGATCTGGTTGATCAGCACGACGTCGGATGACAGGCGCTGCCGGATCACCTGATCGACCTCGCTCATTTCCGGAGCCATGAGTTGCGCAAAACCTGGCGCGGGACTGGTGGGTTGAGGGATGGAGGTCTGCACGGAGGGCTCAGGTGTTTGCGCCAAATTATAGGAAGCGGGGACGCACCATCGATTTGTGCAGGATTGCCGGCTTCGCCGAGGCGACGCCGGCCGGCGCGGGCTTCCCTGGGTCTGGATGAGCGTGCTAGACTCGCGGGCTCTGCATTTCCTGCAGGGTTCGCCCATGGGTGCCGCTACTCGAGCAGATCGAGAGCCGAGGCCCTGGCGGAATTCATTGAAAGGGCTGATATGTACGCGGTCATAAAAACCGGCGGCAAACAATACAAGGTTGCTGCAGGCGAAAAGATCAAGATAGAACAGATTGCTGCGGATGTTGGCCAAGAGATCACGATCGACCAGGTGCTTGCCGTCGGAAATGGCGCAGATCTGAAAGTCGGGACTCCCTTGGTGACGGGCGCAAGCGTGAAGGCCACCGTGGTGGCGCAAGGCAGGCACGACAAGGTGCGCATTTTCAAGATGCGTCGTCGCAAGCACTACCAGAAGCGGCAAGGTCACCGCCAGAACTTCACCGAGATCGAGATCAGCGCGGTTTCCGCCTGATCGAAGCCTGACCTGCTTCCCCAAGCTTCCAGGAGTTAAACCATGGCACAGAAAAAGGGCGGCGGTTCCACACGGAACGGCCGCGATTCCCAACCCAAGATGCTCGGCGTCAAGGCCTTCGGTGGCCAGATGATTCCGGCCGGTTCGATCATCGTCCGCCAGCGCGGCACGAAGTTCCATGCCGGTCAGAACGTCGGCATCGGCAAGGACCACACGCTGTTCGCATTGGTCGAGGGCGAAGTCAGCTTCGCCGTCAAGGGACCGCGCAACCGCCAGACGGTCAGCGTCAAGACGGCAGCGTGAGCTGCGGCTGCCTCGCGCAGCTGGCGTTGATCCCGAGCCCCGGTCACCCGGGGCTTTTGTTTTTTCCGGTCGCCGGTCGACCGGTGGCCTACCATGCAGCCTCTGGCGGTGCGGTGGCCTGTGGGCGAGATCATGAAATTCGTAGACGAAGCGACCATCGATGTGGCGGCAGGCAATGGCGGCAATGGCTGCATGAGCTTTCGCCGCGAGAAGTTCATTCCCTTCGGCGGGCCGAACGGGGGTGACGGCGGGCGCGGCGGCAGCGTCTACGCCGTCGGCGACCGCAACCTGAACACGCTGATCGACTTCCGCTATGCGCGCCGGCACGAAGCGCGCAGCGGCGAGAACGGCCGCGGCTCCGACCAGTACGGCGCGGCCGCCGAAGACATCGTGCTGCGCATGCCGATGGGCACGATCATCACCGACACCGAAAGCGGCCAGGTGCTGGCCGAGCTGCTGGTGCCCGATGAGCGGGTGCTGCTGGTGAAGGGCGGTGATGGCGGTTTCGGCAACTTGCACTTCAAGACCAGCACCAACCGTGCGCCGCGCCAGAAGACGCCCGGCTGGCCCGGCGAGCAGAAGAAGCTGAAGCTCGAACTGCGCGTGCTGGCCGACGTCGGCCTGCTCGGTATGCCGAACGCAGGCAAGTCGACGCTGATCGCCGCGATCTCGAACGCGAAACCGAAGATCGCCGACTACCCGTTCACGACCTTGCATCCGAACCTGGGCGTGGTGCGCGTGGCGCCGGAGCAGAGCTTCGTCGTCGCCGACATCCCCGGGCTGATCGAAGGCGCGGCCGAAGGTGCCGGCCTTGGCCACTATTTCCTGCGCCACCTGCAGCGCACCCACCTGCTGCTGCACTTGGTCGACATGGCGCCGTTCGACGATGCGGTCGACCCGGTCGCGCAGGCGAAGGCCATCGTCACCGAGCTGAAGAAATACGACCAGTCGCTGCACGACAAGCCGCGCTGGCTGGTGCTGAACAAGCTCGACATGGTGCCGCTCGACGAGCGCGAGAAGCGCGTGAAGGACTTCGTCAAGCGCTTCAAGTGGAAGGGGCCGGTGTTCCAGATCTCCGCGCTGACGCGCGAAGGCTGCGAGCACCTGGTGCATGCGATCTACCAGCACGTGGCGGCGTTGAAGAACGTCGTGCCGGACGATCCCGATCCCCGTTTCGACGCGCCGGCGCAAGACCAGGGGTCCGCCGCCGCTGCCCATGAGTGAAGCAGACGAGTGAAGCAGATGAGTGAAGCGCTGAAGAACGCCCGTCGCATCGTCGTCAAGGTCGGCTCCAGCCTCGTGACGAACGAAGGCCGGGGCGTCGATGCCGAGGCGGTCGGCAACTGGTGCCGGCAGATGGCGCACATCGCCGGGCAGGGGCGCGAGATCGTGATGGTCTCGAGCGGCGCGATCGCCGAAGGCATGAAGCGGCTCGGCTGGGCGGCGCGCCCGAAGGCGATCCACGAGCTGCAGGCCGCTGCCGCGGTCGGGCAGATGGGCCTGGCGCAGATCTACGAAACCCAGTTGCGCGCCTACGGGATGGGCAGCGCGCAGGTGCTGCTCACCCATGCCGACCTGGCCGACCGCGAGCGCTACCTGAATGCGCGCTCGACGCTGCTCACCTTGCTGCGCCTGCGCGTCGTGCCGGTCATCAACGAGAACGACACCGTCGTCAACGACGAGATCAAGTTCGGCGACAACGACACGCTGGGCGCGCTGGTGGCCAACCTCATCGAGGCGGACGCGCTGGTGATCCTCACCGACCAGAAGGGCCTGTACTCCGCCGACCCGCGCAAGGATGAATCCGCCACCTTCATCCATGAGGCGCAGGCCGGGGCGCCCGAGCTGGAGCGCATGGCGGGCGGGGCCGGCTCGAGCCTCGGCCGCGGCGGCATGATCACGAAGATCCTGGCCGCCAAGCGGGCCGCGCGCAGCGGCGCGTCGACGGTGATCGCCTGGGGCCGCGAGCCCGACGTGCTGATGCGCCTGGTGCAAGGCGAGGCGATCGGCACCGCGCTCAACGCGCCGACGCAGAAGATGGCGGCGCGCAAGCAGTGGATGGCCGACCACCTGCAGTTGCGCGGTGCCGTCGTGATCGACGACGGTGCGGTTGGGAAGCTGCGCGACGAAGGCAAGAGCCTGCTGCCGATCGGCATGGTCGAGGTGCATGGCGAGTTCGCGCGCGGCGACGTGATCGCGGTGCGCTCGGGCGCGGGCCTCGAGATCGCCCGCGGCCTGGCGAACTATTCAAGTTCCGAGGCGCGCCTGATCGCGCGCAAGCCGTCGAGCGAGTTCGAGCGGCTGCTCGGCTTCACCGGCGAGCCGGAGATGATCCACCGCGACAACCTGGTGCGCGGCTGATCAGTCCTTCGGCGTGCCGGGTTCGTCGTCGAGCGCCTGCGGCTCGGTCGCCGGCCGCGATTCCTCGAAGCCGTCGTCGCGATGATGGGGCCGCATGCCCGAGCGCAGGTAGCGGTTGTGGTGATTGCCTCGCGGCAGGAAGCGCGCGAGCTCGGTCAGCGCCATCTGGTAGACGTCGCGCTTGAACTCGATCACGACCTCGAGCGGTACCCAATACTCGTTCCAGCGCCAGGCGTCGAACTCCGGGTGGTCGGTGGCGCGCAGGTTCATGTCGGTGTCGCGGCCGACCAGCTGCAGCAGGAACCAGATCTGCTTCTGCCCGCGGTAGTGGCCGCGGGCATCGCGCCGGATGAAATGATCCGGCACTTCATAGCGCAGCCAGTCGCGCGTGCGCGCGATGATGCGAACATGGTCCGACGTCAGCCCCACCTCCTCGTGAAGCTCGCGGAACATCGCCTGCTCGGGCGTCTCGCCGTATTTGATGCCCCCTTGCGGGAACTGCCAGGAGTGGGTCCGGATCCGTTTGCCCCAGAAAACCTGGTTCTTCGTATTGAGCAGGATGATGCCGACGTTGGGTCTGAACCCTTCTCGGTCGAGCATAATCAACCTCAAATTCCTTAGTTGAAATCATTATTGCACCGGCATGACGGGAATCAACCCCGTGGCTTTCCCTCAAGGCCTGCCGACTGCTGTTTTCTTCAGCGTTCTTTTTCGGCGTTCTTCCCCGCATCCCCATGAAAGCCTCCCAGTTCTTCGTCTCGACCCTCAAGGAAGCGCCCGCCGACGCGGAAGTCATGAGCCACAAGCTGATGCTGCGCGCCGGCTTCATCAAACGGCTCGGCGCCGGCATCTACACCTACATGCCGATGGGGCTGCGGGTGATTCGCAAGGTCGAGGCCATCATCCGCGACGAGATGAACCGGGCGGGCGCCGTCGAGCTGCTGATGCCGGTCGTGCAACCGGCCGAGCTGTGGCAGGAAACGGGGCGCTTCCAGAAGATGGGGCCGGAGCTGCTGCGGGTGAAAGACCGGCACGACCGCGACTTCATCATCCAGCCGACCTCTGAAGAGGTCATCACCGACATCGCGCGCCAGGAGCTGCGCAGCTACCGCGCGTTGCCGAAGAATTTCTATCACATCCAGACCAAGTTCCGCGACGAGCGCCGTCCGCGCTTCGGCGTGATGCGCGGCCGCGAATTCACGATGAAGGATGCCTACTCCTTCGACCGCGACCTCGACTCCGCCCGCAAGAGCTACCAGGCGATGTTCGACGCCTACGTGCGCATCTTCGAGCGCCTGGGCCTGCAGTTCCGCGCGGTCGCCGCCGACACCGGCGCGATCGGCGGCGAGGTCTCGCAGGAGTTCCAGGTCATCGCCGACACCGGCGAGGACGCGCTGGTCTACTGCCCGACCTCCGACTTCGCCGCCAACATCGAGCTCGCCGAAGCGCTGCCTGCCGTCGCGCAGCGCGCTGCCGCCACGGCCGCGCTGCAGCGCACGCCGACCCCGAAGGCCAGCACCTGTGCCGACGTGGCCGCATTGCTCGGCGTGCCGCTGCAGACCACCGTGAAATCGCTGGTGCTCGCCACTGACGAAACGGACGATGCCGGCGACCTGAAGCAGACGACGATCTGGCTGCTGATGGTGCGCGGCGATCATTCGCTGAACGAGGTCAAGGCCGGCAAGCTGGCCGGCCTGAAGGCGGGCTACCGCTTTGCCACCGCGTCGGAAATCGAGGACCACTTCGGCTGCAAGCCCGGCTTCCTCGGCCCGATCGGCCTGCGCAAGCCGGTCAAGATCGTCGCCGACCGCACCGTCGCGAACATGAGCGACTTCATCTGCGGCGCCAACGAACCCGACATGCACATCACCGGCGTCAACTGGGGTCGCGACCTGCCCGAGCCCGACCTGGTCGCCGACATCCGCAACGTGCTCGAAGGCGATCCGTCGCCCGACGGCAAGGGCGTGCTGGCGATCCAGCGCGGCATCGAGGTCGGCCACGTGTTCCTGCTCGGCACGAACTACACGAAGGCGATGAATGCGACCTACCTCGATGAATCGGGCAAGCCGCAGCTGATGATGATGGGCTGCTACGGCATCGGCGTGACCCGCATCCTGGGCGCCGCGATCGAGCAGCGCCACGACGAACGCGGCATGCTGTGGCCGACCGCGATCGCACCGTTCAGCGTCGTGATCTGCCCGATCGGATACGACCGCTCGGCTGAGGTGCAGGCCGCTGCCGACAAGCTTCACGAGCAGCTCGAAGCGCTCGGCATCGACGTGATGCTCGACAACCGCGGCGAGCGCCCGGGCGCGATGTTCGCCGACTGGGAACTGATCGGCGTTCCGCACCGCGTGGTGCTGTCCGACCGCGGCCTGAAGGAAGGCAAGGTCGAGTACCAGGGCCGCGCCGACGCGCAGGCCACGGCGGTCGCTGCCACCGAGGTGCTCGACTTCGTGAAGGCGAAGCTGGCGTCATGACCGCCGCGAGGCCCGCGGTGGCGCCGCGCGCCGCGGGGGCCATCCGGCGGCGATCGCTGCTGGCGGCCGCGGCCGCCCCGTGGCTGGCCTGGCCGATGCGCGAGGCCGTGGCCGGCGCGCAGGTCGAGGAGCCGCTCGCCGATGCGGTGCGCGGGGCGTTGGCAGCCGCGATCGCGAACAGCGCGCCGCCGAAGCCCATCTTCGCTAGCACCGAGGCCCGGCTGGCCTACCTGCGCTGGCTCGGCGAGATGAGCGCGCGCCTGAAGAAGCGCAAGGCCGAGCACGTCACCCGCATCGAGTTCCTCGACACGCTGTGGTACGAGAGCACGCGCGCCGGGCTGGAGCCGGCGTTGATGCTGGGGCTGGTGCAGGTGGAGAGCGGTTTCCGCAAGTACGCGATCAGCAGCGTCGGGGCGCGCGGCTACATGCAGGTGATGCCGTTCTGGGCGCGCCTGATCGGCAACGGCGACGTGAGCCGGCTGTTCCACATGCAGACCAACCTGCGCTTCGGCTGCGTGATCATGCGGCACTACCTTGATGTCGAGCGCGGTGACCTCTACATGGCGCTGGGCCGCTACAACGGCAGCCGCGGCAAGCCGGAGTACCCGAACCTGGTGTTCGGCGCGAAGCGCTACTGGGACTACAAGGCCTGATCGGGCGTCAAAGCCCGGGCCAGGCGGTCGGCGTCGCGGCATCGACCCCCAGCAGCGACAGCACCCGCTCCACCGTGTCGTTGACCATCTCGTCGATCGTCGTCGGCCGGTGATAGAACGCCGGCAGCGGCGGGAAGATCACGCCGCCCATCTCGGTCACCGCGGTCATGTTGCGCAGGTGCGCCAGGTTGAACGGCGTCTCGCGCACCATCAGCACGAGGCGGCGGCGCTCCTTCAGCGTCACGTCGGCGGCGCGCGCCAGCAGGCTGTCGGAGAAGCCGTGCGCCACCGCGGCCAGCGTCTTCATCGAGCACGGCACGATGACCATCGCCGCGCTCGGGAACGAGCCGCTCGCGATCGCGGCGCCGATGTCGGCCGGGTTGTACGCGGTGTGGGCCAGCGCTTCGAGCGCGCGCCGGTCGAGGCCGAGTTCGTGGTGCACGTTCAGCACGCCGGCCGGGCTCGCCACCAGGTGGGTCTCGCGGCCGAGGGCCTTCAGCCGTTCGAGCAGCCGCACGGCATGGACCGCGCCGCTGGCGCCGGTCACGCCGACGACGATACGCTGCGGCGCGCTCACCCGATCAGGCTTTGACGCCCAGCACCTGCTGCAGCTCGCCCGCCTGGTACATCTCCATCATGATGTCCGAGCCGCCGACGAACTCGCCGTTCACGTACAGCTGCGGAATGGTCGGCCAGTTCGCGTAGTCCTTGATGCCCTGGCGCACGCCCTCGTCCTCGAGGACGTTGACGGTCTTCAGGTCGGTCACGCCGCAGGCCTTCAGCACCTGCACCGCGCGGCCGGAGAAACCGCACATCGGGAATTGCGCCGTCCCCTTCATGAACAGGACCACGCGGTTCTGCTTGACGAGGTCATCGATGCGTTGCTGTACGTCGCTCATGGTCTGGCGCCGGCGGGCCCGGCAGAGTTCAGGGTGGAAGGACCGACGTTATACGGCAAAGCGGGGGCCGCCCGTGCCGACCCCCGGCATGCCCCCGGGAGAAATGCGACTTCGCTGACGCAGCGACCCGGTGTCAGAACGAATACGACACGCCAAGCTGCAGCACCGGCTGCAGGCGCAGTTCGCGCACCTGGTCGTCCAGGCTCTGGCCGAGGCTGCGCCCGAAACGGCCGGCCAGCACGCCGACATCGGCCGAGAAGCCCCAGCCGCCCTTCAGCGACAGCCCGGTGTAGCCGATGCCGACGTACGGCGAGGTGATGCTGTCGGTGCTGCCGTCCGGGGTGGGATTCACGCGGCGGTCGATGCTGAACTGCGCACCGGTGCCGGGGCCGCTCCACGGCGACGAGCGCGGCCCGAACAGCACGCCGCTGGTGGCACGCAGCCCGCCGGCGGGGACGCCCTGGCTGAAGGCGGGCATCAGGTAGTAGTCGGCCATCAGGCTCAGGCTGCTGAGCTTCAGGCCGGCGCTGTCGAAGCCGGGGGTGTCGTTGCGCAGGCCGGGGCTGGTGCTGGCGGTGCCGAGGCTCATCCGACCTTGCAGGTTGCGCCACCCGAGCCCGTTGCCGCCGACCTCGAGGGCCACCGCAGCCTGTGCGCTGGCGAGCGCCAGCGCGCCGATGCCGATCCACTTCCACCTGGGGTTCCACATGGCGACTCTCCTTGCGACGGGTGTGACGGGAGACGAACCTGCGGCCCGCTGAAGGCCTCGGGACCATGCTACGCCGGCCGCGCCGGCTTGGGGGCCGCCACCCCGCGATCCAATGGCAACAGTCGTCAGCGCGTGCAGTCCTGCCGGTAACAAGCTCAGTGCGTGGCCTGTCGCCAACGGCCGCCGGTGCAGCGCTCGTTGCCGCCGAGGTCGCGCCGCGTGGCCACCTCGTGCAGGCCGGCGGCGGCCAGCAAGGCTTGCACCTCCCGCGCCTGGTCGTGGCCGTGCTCCAGCAACAGCCAGCTTCCGTCGCGCAAGTGGGCACTGGCACCCGAGATGATTTCGCGCAGCGAATCCAGGCCGTCTCCGCCGGGCGTCAGCGCGAGCCGCGGTTCGTGCCGCAGTGCGTCGAGGTGGTGGTCGTCGCCGGCGACGTAAGGCGGGTTGCTGACGACCAGGTCGAAGCGGCGGCCGGCGACTGGTGCCCACCAGTGGCCTCGCAGCAACGTGAGCGGCAGGCCGAGCGCACGGGCGTTGACGTCGGCGACCGCCAGCGCGTCGGGGCTGGTGTCAACGGCGCTGAGGTCCGCGCGCGGGCAGCGGTGCTTGATCGCCAGTGCGATCGCGCCGGAGCCGGTGCCGAGGTCGAGCACCTGCGGCGCACCGGAGCCGGCGAGTTCGCCACCGAGCAGTTCCAGCGCCCAGTCGACCAGCGTCTCGGTGTCCGGCCGCGGCACCAGCACCGCGGACGACACCTGCAGCGCCAGGCCGTGGAAATCCTTCCGGCCCAGCAGGTAGGCGACCGGCTCGCCGGCGAGGCGGCGCGCGACCAGCGCATCGAAACGCGCGGCCTGCTCCGGCGCCAGCGCGTCGTCGCCATGCGCGATCAGCCAGCTGCGGTCGCGTCCGAGCACCGCACCGAGCAGCAGCTGCGCATCGAGCCGGTCCAGCCCCGCGCCGCGGGCGCCGGCTAGCGCAGCGTCGACGGTGGCTGCGCTCACGCGCCGCGCCCTTCGAGCTCGGCCAGTTGCTCGGCGGCGCTGGCGGCCTGCAACGCGGCCACCACGTCGTCGAGCTCGCCTTCCATCACCGACTGCAGCTTGTACAGCGTCAGGTTGATGCGGTGGTCGGTCAGCCGGCCCTGCGGAAAGTTGTAGGTGCGGATGCGGTCGCTGCGGTCGCCGCTGCCGATCAGCCCCTTGCGCGTCGCGGCTTCCTTGGCGGCGCGCTCGCTGCGGTCTTTCTCGCGCAGCCGCGCGGCCAGCACCGCCATCGCCTTCGCCTTGTTGCGGTGCTGCGAGCGGTCGTCCTGGCATTCGGCGACCAGCCCGGTCGGCAGGTGGGTGATGCGGATCGCGCTGTCGGTCTTGTTGACGTGCTGGCCGCCGGCGCCGCTGGCGCGGAAGGTGTCGATGCGCAGCTCGGCGGGGTTCAGCTGGATCTCTTCGGCCTCGTCCGGCTCCGGCATCGCCGCGACGGTGCAGGCGCTGGTGTGGATGCGCCCCTGCGTCTCGGTCTGCGGCACGCGCTGCACGCGGTGGCCGCCCGATTCGAACTTCAGCCGCGCATACACGTCGTCGCCGTCGACGCGCAGCACCACTTCCTTGTAGCCGCCGAGGTCGGACATGCTCTCCGACATCAGCTCGGTGCGCCAGCCGCAGCGCTCCGCATAGCGGGTGTACATGCGCAGCAGGTCGGCCGCGAACAGTGCCGATTCGTCGCCGCCGGTGCCGGCGCGGATCTCGAGGAAGGCATTGCGGCCGTCGTCCGGGTCCCGCGGCAGCAGGGCGGTCTGCAGCTCGTTCTGCAGGCGTTCGAGGTCGGCCTCGGCGGCGGCGATCTCGTCGCGCGCCATCTCGGCCAGGTCGGCGTCGCCCAGCATGTCGCGCGCGGCCAGCAGGTCGCGCTCGCGCTGCTGGTAGCGGCGAAAGCGCTGCACCACGCCGTCGACCTCGGCATGTTCGCGCGTCAGCGCGCGGAAGCGGTTCATGTCGCCGACCACCGACGGGTCGGCGAGCGTCGCGTCGAGTTCGCTCAGCCGCATCGCGAGGCGTTCGAACTGCTGGCGGAGGGTGTCTTTCATCGGGACTCCGGAAAAGGTTCGCGGAGCCGGCGCGCGGCCGAAGCCGCAACAGGATGCGCCCGCTCCGCCGTGATGCGGCGGACGACGGGGCGTCGCTAGTGATGGTCGCCGGGCTTGCGCGGCGCGCCGCGCAGGAACAGCCGCGACACCGTCTGCGCGAGCGCGGCGCGGTGTTCGCCGTCGGCCGCGTGCAGTTCGGCCAGCGTGCCATGCAGCATCTTCTGCGTCAGGCCGCGGGTCAGCGCTTCCAGCACCGCGTCGAGGTCCTCGCCCTTCGCGAGCATCTTGCGGGCGCGCGCGATCTCGGCGGCACGCCAGTCGTCGGCCTGCGCGTTCAGCGCCTGGATCAGCGGCACCGTGCCGCGCTGGTCGAGCCAGTGCACGAAGCTCTGCACGCCGCTCTCGATGATGACCTCGGCCTGCTCGACCGCGGCCTGGCGCTTCTCGCCGGCCGTCTGCACCAGCGCCGACAGGTCGTCGACGGTGTAGAGGTAGACGTCGTTCAGCCGCGACACCTCGGGTTCGATGTCGCGCGGCACGGCCAGGTCGACCATGAACATCGGGCGGTGCTTGCGGGCCTTCAGGGCGCGCTCGACGGCGCCCAGGCCGATGATCGGCAGCGAGCTCGCGGTGCACGAGATCACCGCATCGAACTCGCCGAGCCGGGCCGGCAAGTCGGACAGCCGGATCGCCTCGGCGCCGAAACGCCCGGCCAGCTTCTCGCCGCGCTCCAGCGTGCGGTTGGCCACCGCCATCGCCCGCGGCACCCGGGCCGCGAAGTGCGTCGCGACCAGCTCGATCATCTCGCCGGCGCCGACGAACAGCACCTTGGTCTCGCGCAGGTCTTCGAACAGCTGCGACGCGAGGCGCACCGCAGCGGCGGCCATGCTGATCGAATGCGAGCCGATCTCGGTGGAGGTGCGCACGTCTTTCGCGACCGCGAACGAGCGCTGGAACATCTGGTGCAGCGTCGTGCCCAGCGTGCCGGCGCTGCTGGCTTCGCGCACCGCCTGCTTCATCTGGCCGAGGATCTGCGGCTCGCCGAGCACCATCGAATCGAGGCCGCTCGCGACGCGGAAGGCATGGCGCGCCGCGGCGCCGCCTTCGAGCACGTAGGCATGGTCCATGAAGTGCTGGCTCGCGACGCCGCCGACGCCGGCCAGCCAGTCGATCGCCGGGCGCACCAGCGCCGGTTCGGCCGCGCAATACAGCTCGGTGCGGTTGCAGGTGGAGAGGATCGCGGCTTCGGGGCTGCCGCTCGGGCGCGAGACCCGCTCGCGAAAACCCTGCAGCGTCGGTGCCAGCTGCTCGAGCGTGAACGCAAAACGGCCCCGCAAATCCAGCGGAGCCGTCGTGTGGTTCAGTCCGAGGGCAAAAACACTCATGGTCGGATTATAAAATTCGAAGTCGGCCCAGGTGTCTGTCGAATCGCAAGCCCTTGCGAGCGAACCCTCGGCTGACGACTCGACACACCTTCCGGCTTATCGGCAATTCCCGGACCAGCTTTTGAGAGACCACCGATGGGACCCCTGGACGCGTTGTGGCATCTGCTGAATTTTCTGGGCCCCGCCTTCGGCGTCACCGCGCTGGCATCGGCGCTGACCAAGCTGCTGTGGCGGCGTGAACTGGCCAACATCCGCTGGGCCCGCTTGTGGCTGTGGTCGGCCGGCGTCGCCAGCGTCGTGACCATCGTCGGCCTCGCCTGGCTGGGGCGCGACGGCAAGATGGCCACCTATGGCGCGATGGTCGTCGGCTGCGCGCTCACGCTCTGGTGGGCCGGCTTCGGCCCCGGCAGAAGGTGACGCCCACCCCCGGAGGCGCTGCGCGCCACCCCCAAAAGGGGGCAACCCCAGTGGCCCGGCAAAGCCGGTTCCACGGGGTTCGCTGGATCAGGCCGGCACTTCCTCTTTCCGTGTGACGACCTCTGCCCGCAGCGAATGCGGGTAGGCCTGCGTGATGGTCACGTCGATCATCTGCCCGACCAGCCGTGCCGGCCCGGCGAAGTTGACGATGCGGTTGCATTCGGTGCGGCCCATCAGCTCGTTCGCATCCTTGCGCGACGGCCCTTCGACCAGGATGCGCTGCACCGTGCCGACGCGCGACTGCCCGATGCGCCGCTGGTTGTCCTCGATCGCCGCCTGCAGGTGCTGCAGCCGCGCCAGCTTGGTCTCGTGCGGCGTGCCGTCGGCCAGCGCCGCGGCCGGCGTGCCGGGGCGCGGGCTGTAGATGAAGCTGAAGCTCGAATCGAAGCCGACGTCGTCGATCAGCTTCATCATCTTCGTGAAATCGTCCTCGGTCTCTCCGGGGAAGCCGACGATGAAGTCGCTCGACAGGCTGATGTCCGGCCGCACCGCGCGCAGCTTGCGGATCGTGCTCTTGTACTCGAGCACCGTGTAGCCGCGCTTCATCGCCATCAGGATGCGGTCGCTGCCGTGCTGTACCGGCAGGTGCAGGTGGTTGACGAGCTGCGGCACGCGGCCATACACCTCGACCAGCCGGTTCGTGAACTCGTTCGGATGGCTGGTGGTGTAGCGGATGCGCTGGATGCCCGGGATCGCGGCGACGTACTCGATCAGCAGCGCGAAGTCGGCGATCTCGGCGGTGTCGCCCATCGCGCCGCGGTAGGCGTTGACGTTCTGGCCGAGCAGCGTCACTTCCTTGACGCCCTGGTCGGCCAGGCCCGCCACCTCGACCAGCACGTCGTCGAACGGCCGCGAGACCTCTTCGCCGCGGGTGTACGGCACGACGCAGTAGCTGCAGTACTTCGAGCAGCCTTCCATGATCGACACGAAGGCGGTGGCGCCGTCGACCCGCGCCGGCGGCAGGTGGTCGAACTTCTCGATCTCGGGGAAGCTGATGTCGACCTGCTGGCGCTGCTGCCGCTGGCGCTGCTTCAGCAGCTCGGGCAGGCGGTGCAGCGTCTGCGGACCGAACACCACGTCGACATACGGCGCGCGCTCGATGATGGCCGCGCCTTCCTGGCTGGCCACGCAGCCGCCGACGCCGATCATCACGCCCTTGGCCTTCAGGTGCTTGACGCGGCCGAGGTCGCTGAACACCTTCTCCTGCGCCTTCTCGCGCACCGAGCAGGTGTTGAACAGGATCAGGTCGGCCTGCTCCGGGTCTTGCGTCGGTTCGTAGCCTTCGGCCGCGTGCATGACGTCGGACATCTTGTCCGAGTCATACTCGTTCATCTGGCAGCCGAAGGTCTTGATGTAGACCTTCTTGGTGCGCTCTTCCATCACGGCCTCGTCACGGCTTGGTCCAGACCTGGGCGGCCTGGTCGAAGCTCCAGGCCTGCGTCTGTTCGACCGTGGTCGGCCACGGCACGACCTTGATCTCTTCGTCGCGCAGGATCCACACGTCCTTGATCAGGCCGGTGAATTCGGTGGTGTAGTGCACGACCAGCTTGCTGCCGACCAGCGGGCCGGTCAGCACCAGCAGGTTGTTCTGGCCGCGGATGCGAACGCCCGGCGCGAGCTGCGCCGGCTTGCCGTTCAGCGTGACCTGCGGCGGGTTGTCGAAGGCGATCACGCCACGCAGCGCGTTCTGCGGGAACGGGCGCTGCGCCTGGGCCGGGGCCTGGGACTGGACCTGGGCGGAAGCGGGGAGGGCGGCGCAGGCGAAGGCGAGGGCTGCGGTGGCAGCGATCACACAGCGGTACATGGTGTTGATCCAGTGGCTGTCGGTCAGACGGAAGGTCGATTCTAGGTCAGGCCTCACACTCGGGCCCCATGATCGAACCCCTGCTGCTGACCACCGCCCGCGTCTCCACCTTCGACGGCACCCGGCCGCTGACCGGGGCGAGCGGCTTCTTCTTCGAGCGCGACCAGCGGCTCTTCCTCGTCACCAGCCGCCATGTGCTGGTCGATGCGCCGAGCAAGCACTACCCGAGCCGCGTCGAGATCGAGCTGCACACCGACGCCGTCAACCTGACCCGCTCGATCGGGTTGTCGATGCTGCTGTACCGCGACGGCCGGAGCGTGTGGCGCCAGGGGCGCGATGCCGGCGGCGAGATCGACGTCGCGGTGCTCGAGGTCGAGCGCGCGGCCCTGCCGGCCGGCGTCGCGATGGTGCCCTTCACGACCGACCACCTGCAGCATTCGCTCGACGAGGTGGAGGTCGGCAGCTCGCTGCTGGTGGTCGGCTTCCCGCTCGGCTTCCACGACACGCTGCACCACCTGCCGGTCGCACGGCAGGCGGCGATCGCGTCGTCGTTCGGGCTGCGCTTCCAGGGCCAGGGCTGTTTCCTGACCGATGCGCGCACCCACCGCGGTACCAGCGGCGCGCCGGTCGTGATGCGGCACCCGCAGGGCGGCGCGCTGCCGTGGAAGCTGCTGGGGATCCACTCGTCGCGCCTGGACATGGGCGGGCGCGACCTCGAGCACGACGAGTCGCTGGGCCTGAACTGCGCCTGGTACGCCGACATCCTGATGACGCTGACCGACGACGACGCGGACGTCGCTCCGGCGGCGTGATCCGCCTCGTGCGGGCGAATCACCTTGAAATCGTCACAGGTATGTCGGATCGGGGTGGTACTGTCGGAGAGTTCGCCGTTCAAAGTCGTTCACGAAAGGCCTCATGAGCATGACCCGTTCCGCGCCTCGCCGACCCTCGACCGAAGCGCCCGCCCGCCCCCCCGCTACCTCCGTGACCCCCGCGGCACTCAAACGACAGGCGCTGCGCAACGCGTTGCTCGGCACGGTGGAACTGCTGCAGCACCGGCAGGCCGAACAGATCAATGCGACGTTGATCGACGAATACGTGGCGCTCGACTGGTTCGAGTGGCGCGGCGGTGCGCTGCAGATCACGCTCACCGGCCAGAACATCTGCAAGCAGATCCGCAGCGGCCTGGTCTGAGCCTGGCGAGTGGCGACCTGCGCAAAGGATCCAGCGGCGCCTGACACACCACGGCAGTCCTGAACCAGGGCAGTCAGCGATGTGACGGATTTCGCACCGGATGACCTGCCGCGTCAGGTCCGCTGCCGGGCGGGGCGCCGACCCGGTCCCTGGTCCGCAACTTGCCATCTGGAGCCTGTCGCCGCCCCGCGCGGCCCCGCGAAAGGCATCCGATGTCAGCACCCGAATCGTCGACCGCAGAAGTGGCCAAGCTGCTGCACCGCCTGTGGATGCGCGTGAGCCGCGGCGACACCGGCCATGGCGACGACCTGCAGGACACCGTGGTCGATCCCGACCGCGACTTCGGCTTCGCCGACACCGAGGTCGAAGACCGCTTCCGCTTCAAGCCGTCCTACGACCTGAACTGACACCAGCCGATCACGATCAGGACCATCCCGCGTCGACGACGAAGCTCTGCGCGGTGCACATCTTCGAATCGTCGGCCGCGAGGAACAGCGCCATCGTCGCGATGTCTTCCGACTGAAGCCGCCCCGGCAGGCACTGGTTCGCGTCGAGCTCCTTCTCGGACTCCGGCGTGACCCACAGGCGCAGCTGCTTGTCCGTCATCACCCAGCCCGGCACCAACGCATTGACGCGGATGTTGCGCTTGCCCAGGTCTTTCGCGAGCGATCGGGTCAGCCCATGGATTGCTGCCTTGGTCGTCGCATACGCCGGGTAGCCGGCGCCCTTGATCATCCAGCTGATCGAGCCGAGGTTGATGATCGATCCCCCGCCCAGGCCGACCATGTCGTCGACCACCGCCTGCGCCGCGAAGAACTGGTGGCGCAGGTTGACGTTCATGCAGTGATCCCAGAACTCCGGCGTCACCGCCTCGACCTGGTGGCGCTGGTCGTTGGCCGCGTTGTTGACCAGCGCACCGATCGGGCCGAACGCGCTGCGCGTCTGCGCGATGGCCGCCTGCAGCGCCGCGATGTCGGTCACGTCGCACGGGATGAACAGCGGCGTCGGCGCGCCGTGCGGGTTCGGCCGGGCGGCGATGCCGGCCAGCAACTCGTCGGCCGCCTCGCGGTTGCGGCCGACGAAGCCGACCTTCGCGCCCTGCGCATGGAAGTGCTCGACGAAGGCGGTGCCGATGCCGGTGGTGCCGCCGCTGATGAAGACGGTGCGGCCTTCGAGGCTCGGGTAGTGGGCGAAACGGGGAGTGGTCATCGACAGCTTCCTTCGGGGTTCAGCCGACCAGCCCGCGCGCGCGGGCCAGCCGGTGCAGGCCGCGCGCGGTCAGCGCTTCGGCATGGGCGATCGCCTGCAGGCCGCGCACCGCCAGCGCGCGCTCGTAGCGGCGGGTCAGCGCGGCGCTGCCGATCAGGTGGACCGTGCCGTTCGCCGGCGCCAGCCCGTTCAGCTCGTGGCCGACCAGCAGGCCGGACAGGTACGACGGCGCCGCCGCGCCGCTCAGCTCGCCGAACAGCCCGAGCGTGCGCACGCTGAAAAGCTGGTTCGGCAGCCCGCCGCTGCCGCGGCTGGCCTCGAGCCCGCGTGCGAACGCGGCTTCGTCGTCGCCGGCGTCCTTGTCCATCAGCGCGCCGAGCAGGCTGTGCTGCGTCATCAGCGCGTAGAGCTCGCCGGTCATCGCGGTGTGGATGCGGGTGATGCGCCCCTGCTCGACGGTGATCCACTTGCTGTGCGTGCCCGGCAGGCACAGCGTGTGCGGGCCGGGGCCGGCCAGGTCGTCGAGCAGGCCCAGCACCTGGGTCTCCTCGCCGCGCATCACCTCGGGCGCAGCTTGCGCGGGCCGGTCGCTCATGCCGGGGGCGATGAAGAGCTCGCGGCCCGGCAGCGCCGGCGCCTCGAAGGCCAGCATGCCGGCGGCGATCGCGTCGGCGCCGGCCGGGCAGGCGACGTACGGCACCTCGCGCCAGCCGTTGCGGCTGCCGATCATGCCGGCCATCACGATGTGGCGGTCGGCCCAGCCGTCGATCTGCTCGGCCAGCACCGCCTCGAAGCGGCCCTGGCAGGCCAGCAGCGCGGCCGAGCTGCTGCGTTGCGCGAGCACCTGGCCGGCGGCGTCGAGTCGGTAGGCGCGCAGGCTGCTCGTGCCCCAGTCGATGGCGATCATCTTGTCCGTGTCTCCGTGGTGCGGGTCGCCTCGGCGACGCGCGCGTGTGTTCTTCAGCCGCGAGCGGCTTGCCATGCAGCGACGAATGCGCGCGCCATCTCGCTGGTGCGCGACACGTCCTGGCCCGGCTTGTAGAGGTCGCTGCCGAGCCCGGCGCCGATGCAGCCGGCCGCCAGGTACTCGCCCAGGTTGGCCGGCGTGACGCCGCCCACCGCGAACAGCGGCACGCCGGCCGGCAGCACCGCCTTCAGCGCCTTCACGTGGCCGGTGCCGTAGGTGGTGGCCGGGAACAGCTTCAGCGCCTGCGCGCCGGCATCGAGTGCATCGAAGGCCTCGCTGGCGGTCGCGAAGCCGGCGGCCACCTGCAGGCCGCGCTTCGTCGCGTACTCGATCAGCGACGGCCGGGTGTTCGGCGTCACGACCAGCTTGGCGCCGACGTCCACCAGCGCATCGACATCGGCCGGCTTCAGCACCGTGCCGCCGCCGATCAGCGCCTTGCTGCCGAAGCGCTGCACGATGTCGTCGACGCTCTTCTGCCATTGCGGCGAGTTCAGCGGGACTTCGATCGCATCGAAGCCGGCGTCGATCAGCGCCTGCGCATGGGGCAGGGCTTCGTCGGGACGGATGCCGCGCAGGATCGCGATCAGCGGCAGGGAGGTCGGCCAGGTCATGGGGCGACAGCGTAGCGAGGGCTCCCGCCGGGCACAAATGAAATTTTGCGCCCCCGCCATAGCAAAATTGCGCCCCCCAGTCGCTTTGCTCTGTATGGACCGGGGACCTGGGTGACAGGTGTGCGAAGACCTAGGTAACACTTTTTCCCGATGCGACATCGGGAGCAAACGTGCCCTGGAGAGAAGCCACCGTGAAGGAGCAGAGAGCGGAGTTCGTGCGACTGGCGCGAGCGGAGTCGGCCAACGTGAGCGAGTTGTGCAGGCGCTTCGGCATCAGTCGCAAGACGGGATACAAGCTGATCAAGCGCTGGCAGCAAGAGGGTGACGAGGGGTTGGGCAACCGCTCGTGCCGCCCGAAGACCTCGCCGGCCCGAACCGCCGCACCGCTGGAGCAGCAGGTGCTGGAAGTGCGCACCGAGCACCCGGCCTGGGGTGCACGCAAGATCGCACACGTGTTGCAGCGTGACCGCGGTGTGGAGTTGGCCACGAGCACGGTCAACTCCATCCTGCGCCGCCACGGGCGCATCAGCCAAGCCGCGAGCGAGGCGGCCACTGGCTGGCAGCGCTTCGAGCACGACAAGCCCAACGAGCTGTGGCAGATGGACTTCAAGGGCCACTTTGCGCTCGATTCGGGGCGCTGCCACCCGCTGACGGTGCTCGACGATCACTCGCGCTACAACCTGGTGCTGCAAGCCTCGGACAGCGAAAGCTTCGAGTTCGTGCAGAACCGGCTGCAGAGCTGCTTCGAGCGCTATGGGTTGCCCCGGCGCATCAACACCGACAACGGTGCGCCTTGGCGCATGCCAGGCCAACCGATCGTCACCCGGCTGGGCCTGTGGCTGATCCACCTGGGCATCAGGCTGTCGCACAGCCGTCCCGCACATCCCCAGACCAACGGCAAGGATGAGCGCTTCCACCGCTCGCTCAAGGCCGAGGCGCTGGGCACCCGCAGGTTCGCTGACATGCACGATGCCCAGCGCTGCCTGGACGCGTGGCGGCACGTCTACAACCACCAGC
>Ga0209050_1001260_pt1 | contig 29222 bp, 26 predicted proteins | sample Araplavi_mTSA_r2_FD_184276 | JGI IMG/M metagenome (GOLD analysis project Ga0209050, IMG submission 184276) | Arabidopsis root microbial communities from North Carolina, USA - plate scrape MF_Cvi_mTSA_r2 (SPAdes) (version 2) | ecosystem: Host-associated > Plants > Roots > Endosphere | place: USA... | reverse complement strand
GGGGATGACGGCGATTTCCAGCGGTTCCAGGTCGATAAGACCCAGTTCGGTGGCCAGGCGCAGGCGCCCCTCTTGCGGCACCAGCAGCAGTTCGCCGTCGGCGTTGTAGAAGAAGCGGCCTTGCATCGAGCGGTTGGCGGCATACAGATGGATGCCCACGCCGCCCTGTTCGTCGGGGCCGCCATTGCCGCCCCATGTCTTCACGCCTTCCAGAAAATCCGTGGGGGCATCGGGAATCGGCATCGGGCTCCAGCGCAGCTGGTTCGGCGTGACCGGGCCGTGGCCGAAGGTGCTCAGCCAGCCGGCGGCGCCGCCGAACGCTTCAAAGGGCTTGTGCTGCGCGCCCGGACGGATGCGGTACAGCCACGAACGGCGGTTTTCCGCGCGCGGCGCCGTGAAGGCGGTGCCGGACAGCTGCTCGGCGTACAGGCCGTAAGGACATTGCTGCGGTGAATTGCGGCCGGCGGGCAGGGCGCCGGGCAAGGCCTCGGTTGCGCATTCGTTGCCGAAGCCGGACTGATATTGCAGTTCCATGGAATCCTCCTGGGTGGCGGGCGCGGTGCTTGGCCGCGCAGCTTGGTGTGGTGGCGGGACGGGCGCCGCCCGAGCCGATGTGCCATTGTCGGAAAAAATCCCTATTGCGGCTACGGGAATGCAAAAATAGCGACTATAAATTTCGTGAATAGTAGGGGGGCGCCGATGGCCGAACTGCGCGATGTCGATCTGAACCTGTTGCTGCTGTTTCAACACCTGCTGGAAGACCGCAACCTGTCAGCGGTGGCGCGGCGCATGGACCTGTCGCAACCCGCGGTGAGCAATGCGCTGCGGCGCCTGCGCGTGGCATTCGGCGATGAACTCTTCGTACGTACCGCGCAGGGCATGCTGCCGACGCCGCGCGCCCAGCGCCTGGCCGGACCCGTCAGTGAAGCGCTGGGGTTGCTTTCGCAGGCCTTGCAGGACCAGGACGAGTTCGATGCGACGACCAGCACCCGGCGCTTTCGTGTGGCCATGACCGACGTCGGCGAAATCCACTTCATGCCGCGCCTCATGGAAGTCTGCGTGCAGAAGGCGCCGCACGTGCGCATCGACTCGGTGCGGGTGCTGGGGCCGGATCTGCCGCGCGAGATGGAGTCGGGCAGGGTGGACCTGGCAATCGGCGCGTTCGATGAAATGGGGGCCGGCACGCTGCAGCGGATGCTGTTTCGCCAGGGCTACGCCACGCTCTTCCGCCAGGCGCATCCCACCGCGCATGCGGGCATGGGGATCAAGGCGTTTCGCGCGGAGCGTCATCTGATCGTGTCGCGCGCGGCGCCTTATGGCCAGGTGAATCAGTCGATGGAGCGGGCCGGGGTGGACCTGGCCGAGCATTTCAGCGTGCCGCATTTTTCCGCGGTGCCCTATATCGTCAGCGCGACGGATCTGCTGGCGACCGTGCCGGAGAAGCTGGCGGCCAGCGCCGCCGCACCGTTCGGCCTGCGCTTCATGACCCCGCCGCTGAAAGTGCCCGCGCTGCAGACCAACATGTACTGGCAGCGCAGGGTGGATCGCGACGGCGGCAATCAGTGGCTGCGCGCGTTGATCGTCAACACCTTCGCGGTGGGCTCATGAAGGTCCGCGCGGCGCGTTGACGCCGACGCGGACCCGCGCCGCTTGAATCGGACGCCTTGTCTTGAATTGCCGCCTTAAACCGCCTGCGTCACGGACGCGCGCGCATGTTGCAACGCTTCCTTCAGCAGGGGCAGGTCGCCCAGGTGGTTCGCCAGCAGCAGGATCAGCGCCGCATTCAGCTCCTGGCTCTGCTCGTTCGTCAGGTCGCGATGGGCGTCGATCAGCGCTTCATAGAAGTCGTCCGGCGCGCTCAGGTTGGTTTCGGTGATAAGCATGGTGACAACCTCGGGAATCACGCGCGGCCCGTCGCGCGCTGAACGGCGGCGGCAACGGCGTCGGGATTGAAAACGCGCCAGCGCGCGGCGATGTGCTGGTCGGGGCGGATCAGGTAGGCGGTGCCGTCCTGCGCGTCGTAGCGCTTGGCCAGGCAGCCTTCGCTGTCGCGCACCACGGGCACGTCCGCGGCCACGGCGGACAGGTCGCACTGCATATCGGCCACCAGCACGGCTTTGACGGGCACCGGCGCCATCCGCAGCGCCTGCAACGCCATCAGCGTGTCGTGGCCGGGCAGCGCGCCAGCGCAGAACACCGCCAGCACGAACTCGCCATCCAGTTGCGACAGCCACCAGCCCGCTTCGCCCTGAACCTGCAACGGCGCATCCAGCGCCACCGCGCCCGGCATCATGCGGCCGGTGAAGGCGTCGGCATCCGGCGTGTTCAGGGGCGATCCGGCGTACGTGGCCGGCAGCGAAAGCCGCCCACTGTTCACGAGCGATCGCGCAAATGGGTGGTCTTTCGCCAGATTCAGCACCGCATTGCGGAAGCTGCGGCTGATGTCGCTCTTGGGCGTAATGAAGTCGGTGGCGCGCGACGAGTTCAGGATGTTCTCGTCGGCCGCGAATTCACGCTCGGCGCTGTAGCTGTCGATCAGCGTATCGGGCGCCAGGCCGGCCACGACAAGCTTGAGCTTCCACGCCAGGTTCTCGGCATCCTGCACGCCGCTGTTGGCGCCGCGCGCACCGAACGGCGACACGCGATGCGCGGAGTCGCCCGCGAACACGATGCGGCCGTGGCGGAACTTGTCCATGCGTTCGCACGCAAACGTGTAGACGCTGACCCATTCCAGTTCGAATTGCGCGTCCGGACCCAGCAGCGCCCGGATGCGCGGCAGCACGTTCTCGGGCTTGACCGCTTCAACGGGGTCGGCGTTCCAGCCGAGCTGGAAATCGATGCGCCAGACGTTGTCGGGCTGCCGGTGCAGCAGCACGGATTGATTCGGGTGAAAAGGCGGATCGAACCAGAACCAGCGTTCGGACGGAAAATCCGCGGTCATCTTGACGTCGGCGATCAGGAAGCGGTCGCGGAAGATGCGGCCGTGGCTTTCCTGGCCGATCAGCTTGCGCACCGGCGATCGTGCGCCGTCGCAGGCGATCAGCCAATCGGCATGCAGCGTGTACGGGCCGTCGGGCGTTTCGACGGTAAGCGTCACGCCGTCATTGCCCTGCATGACGCCGGCGACCTTGTTCTTCCAGCGCAGCTCGATGTTGGGCTGCTGGCGGGCCTGCTCGTATAGATAGCCTTCGGCGTAGTACTGCTGCAGATTGATGAATGCCGGCCGGCGGTGGCCGGGTTCGGGCAGCAGGTCGAAGCGCCAGACTTCCTGTTCGCGGAAGAAAATCTTGCCGACGTTCCACGACACGCCCTTGTCGATCATGCGCTGGCCAACGCCCAGGCGATCCCAGATTTCGAGCGTGCGCTTGGAAAAGCAGATGGCGCGCGACCCTGTGGACAAGCGGTAGTCGTCGTCCAGCACCACCACGCGCACGCCCTGGCGCGCCAGGTCCAGCGCCGTGGTCAGGCCGACGGGGCCGGCGCCCACCACCACGACCTGATGGCGCGCCGGGTCGGCCGCCGTCTGGTCCGCGTGCTTTTCATAGGCGAACTCCATCGCCTGAAAGTCGATGTCTCCCACGGTTGTCTCCTGTGTGGGTCATTTTTTTATTTATGCGGACACGCTGCGCCGCAAGGGTCGCGAGTGTCCGGTTCTTGCTTGTCAGGTCAGGGGTAGGGTCAGCCTTCCAGCTGGGCCCACATCTCCAGGTCGCGCTTGTCCGTCCAGATGCGCGGATGCGTGTGGCCCGAGGCCTCGTCATAGGCGCGCGACACGTCAAACGGCATGCAGTGGTCGAAGATGACCCAGTCGCTGTAGCGCGGCTTCATGAAGTCGTAGACCTCGCGGTAGATCGTCTTCAGGTCCTTGCCCTCGGCCACGCCGCGGTTCACGGCGCCGTACAGGTCCGTCAGGAAGGCGCGCGTGCCGGCCAGGCCCTGGCGCACTTCGGTGGCGTTCTTGAGCGCCGGGCCGCGGCCGGGCACCATCTTCTCGGCTTCAAAGCCCGACAGTGCGTCCAGCGTGGTGGGCCAGTCGCGGAAGTAGGCGTCGCCGCAGTAGGGCGTGGACTGGTACTCGACCAGGTCGCCCGCGAACAGGATCTTCTGCTCGGGCAGCCAGGCGATGGTGTCGCCCTTGGTGTGGCCGCGGCCGACCTGCAGCAGCTTGACTTCCAGGTTGCCCAGGTTGACCGTCATTTCGCCCTTGAACGTCATGGTCGGCCAGACGAGACCCGGCGGAATCGATTCGGCGTTGCGGAACAGGCGGGGGAATCGGCCGATTTCGCTGGCCTTGTCCTGCTCGCCGCGTTCGGCGATCAGGTCGAAGGTGTCGCGGCTGGCCAGGATTTCCTGGGCGTTGTAGGCCGACGCACCGAACACGCGCACGGCGTGGTAGTGCGACAGCAGGATGTACTTGATGGGCTTGTCCGTGACTTCGCGAATGCGGCGGATCACGTCCTGGGCCATGACGGGGGTGGCCTGGGTGTCGATCACCATGACGGCCTCGTCGCCGATGATCACACCCGTGTTGGGATCGCCTTCGGCGGTGTATGCATAGGCGTTGTCGGACAGTTTTTCGAACGAGACGACCTTGTCGTCCATGTCCGCGTGCGAGGCGAATTGCTTGCTCATGGAGGCTCCTTCCACTTTTATAGGAATAGGGTGTGTGGAAGGAAATATAGCCCCGCGTTAGTTTTCGTGCAATACGTTTGCTATAAACGAATTCCCCAGTTGTAACGGTGATTTCCCCAGGCGCGGCGGACCGGCCCGAGTCAATTCCGCTGGCATTTCGGGCAGTAGTAAGTGGCTCGCTGCCCCTGGACGAAACGGCGGATGGGCGTGGCGCAGACCCGGCAGGGCTGGCCTTCGCGTTCGTACACGGCCGCGTGGATCTCGAAATAGGCCCCCGGCTCGCCGCTGGCGCCCACGTAGTCGCGCAGCGTGCTGCCGCCGGAGGTCAGCGCGTCGGCCAGCGTGGCGCGCACCATGTCTGCCAGCCGCTCGCAGCGGGCCAGCGACAGCTTGTTTGCGGGCGTCTTGGGATTGATCCGGGCGCGGAACAGGCTTTCGGACGCATAGATATTGCCCACGCCGACCACCGCCATACCGGCCAGCAGCACCTGCTTGATGGCGGCGGAATGGTTCTGGAAATGTCGGTGCAGCCAGGCCCCGTCGAACCGCGGATCGAAGGGTTCGATGCCCAGCTTGGCCAGCAACGGGTGCGCCTCGATGGGCCCCGCTTCGGCGGCGTGCCACAGCACCGCGCCGAAGCGCCGCGGATCGTGCAGGCGCAGGACCGCGCCGTCGAAGATCCATTCGACATGATCGTGCTTGCGCAGGAATTCACCCGGCGCCACGCTGCGCAGCGAGCCCGACATGCCCAGATGCACGATCTGGGTGCCATGTTCGAAGCGCAGGAGCAGGTACTTGCCGCGCCGCGCGCATTCCAGCACCGTGCGTCCGCCGATCAGGGACGGCAGCTCCGGCGGGATGGGCCAACGCATGCGGGGTTCGTGAACGACCAGTCGCGAGAGCGTCTGGCCGGTGATGATGGCGTCGATTCCTCGGCGCGTGGTTTCGACTTCAGGCAGTTCCGGCATGAGCCAGTGTAAGATCATCAATTGCGTGTACGAAGATTGTGCCATCAACCGGACGGGCCGCGTGAAGTCGTCTTTTAAACAAATGAATATCGGGATCGCCGCGTTGGGGCTTGCGCTGGCAGCAATCATGGCCCCGCCGGCCCAGGCCGCCGACGGCCGGACGCGTGACGCGACGGGCCCCCGGATGGCTCCCCAAAGCCGCCAGCCTGAAACCGAAGTCATCCGCCTGCGCCCAGGTCAACTGCCTTATGTGTCGCTGACCGGCGATATCTTCTACCGCGTACTGGCTTCCGAAATCGCCGCCCAGCGGGGCATGTACGGCACCGCCGCCACCACCATGGTCGGTCTGGCCCGTGACACCGGCGATCCCCGTCTTGCCCGCCGCGGCCTTGAATTCCAGCTTGCCGGCGGCAACCTGCCCGGCGCGCTGGACGCGGCCCGCGTTTGGGCCCGCCTGGCTCCCAACGACGTCGAAGCCAGCTCTACCGAGCTGGCGCTGGCGGCTGCCAATGGCCAGACCAAGGGCTTGGCCCAGGCCCTGCGCAAACGCATCGATTCCTCGCGCGACAAGCCCGCCGCCATCGGCCAGGCGCTTGCCGTGCTCAGCCGCCTGAACGACCGGCGCCTGGCGCTGCGCATCCTGGACGAATCCCTGAGCGACAGCGTGCGCAAGCTGCCCGCCGCCCATCTGGCGCTGGCCGATGTGGCCTCCGCCGCCGGCGACTACGAGCGTGCCGCGCAGGAATCCCGCGCCGCGCTGGCCGCCGATCCCAAATCCGAAGGCGCCGCCCAGCGCGTGCTGGAGTACGGCTCCAAGGTCGACCCCAAGCGCGCGCAGACTGAAGCCCGCACTTTCATCAACCGCAATCCGGGCGCCCGCAAGGTGCGCCTGATGCTGGCCGGTCAACTGGCCGACAGCGGCGACTACGACGCCGCGCTGGCCGAACTGCAAGCCATGTCGCGCCGGTCGCCTGAAGACTTCGACCTGCTCTTCATGCAGGCGCAACTGGCTTACAAGTCCGGGCAGCTTCCGCAGGCCAAGACTTTGCTGCAGCAGTATCTGGACGTCCAGAACCAGCGCCAGCGGGCCACGGTCCCGGGCGCCACCGACGCCGGCGCCGCCGCCGCCGATGCCCACGTGCTGCTGGCGCGCATCGCCGAAGACCAGGGCCATTACGACGAAGCCATCGCCGAACTCGGCCGCATCGACGACCCCACGCTGCGCTATTCCGTGCGCATGCGCCAGGCTGCGCTGCGCGCAAAGAGCGGCCGCGTGGATGACGCGCTGGCCATGATCGACTCGGCCGGCCCGCAGGACGAAGAAGAACGCGCCCTGGGCGCGCTGACCAAGGCGCAGATCCTGCGCGACGCCGACCGCATCGGCCAGGCGGTCACCGCCCTGGAAGCCGCCGACCAGGCGCTGCCGGACACGGTCGAAATCAAGTACGAACTGGCGATGCTGTACGAACGCCAGAACCGCCTGGCTGACCTGGAGCGCATGCTGCGTCAGGTCATCGCGCTGGATCCGGACCACGCCCATGCGTACAACGCGCTGGGCTACACGCTGGCGGACCACAATCAGCGCCTGCCCGAGGCCCTGGACCTGATCACGCAGGCGCTGGAGTTGTCGCCCAACGATCCGTTCATTCTCGACAGCATGGGCTGGGTCAAATTCCGCATGGGCGACACCACCGCCGCCGCGGATTATCTGCGCCGCGCCTACAGCGTGCGTCCCGAAGCCGACATCGCCGCGCATCTGGCCGAGGTGCTTTGGGCGCAAGGCAAGCGCGATCAGGCCATGGACCTGCTGCGCGCGGCCCTGCAGAAAGATCCCAAGAACAAGACGGTTCAGGACGTCGTGAAGCGTCTGGGGGTCAGCCTGTGACGGCAGTATTTGCAGGATTGCGCGGCGCCGCGGCCAGCGTGCGCTGGATGGCAATGGCGCTGTTGGCCTTCACCCTGGCGGCATGCACGTCCTTGCCCAAGCCGATCGAAGGCGCCAGCGCCGATGCGTTTTCCCGCATCGGGCGCTTTGCCATTACCGTCAACGAAGAAAGCGGCAAGCAAAACGCGGTGCAGGGCGGCTTTTCCTGGTCCGACGATGGCCGCCGTTATGTGTTGGACCTGACCAACCCGCTCGGCTCGACCGAAGCCCGCGTGGAAGGCACCCCCGGCGCCGCCAGCCTTACCAAGGCAGACGGCACCCGGTTGGTCGCCGACAGCCCGGATGCGCTTGCCGAAGACGCACTGGGCAGCAGCATGCCGGTGTCCGGATTGCGCGACTGGCTGCGCGGCAAGCTGCCCGCAGACCCCGAGGCCACCGACGTCACCCGTGACGAACTGGGCCGCCCCGTGGCATTCGAACAGGGCGGCTGGCGCGCCAAGCTTTCCCGCTACGACGAGAAAGGCCCGCAACTGCTGGTGCTGGAGCGCCAGGAACCCGGACGCCGCATCCTCGTTCGGCTGGTCGTCAACCAGTCGTGAGCGCGCGCGGCGTCAGGCGCCGCACTAGGTGATTCGGGTAAACCCTTATCACATCGCCTTCATTCCAATCAAGCGAACAACCGCCGCAAATCCAGGCGTGTTACCGCTTGAAATATATTGACTTCACTGAATAATTCTCCCTGCCCGCGCCCGGTTCGTGCGCGGCGCAGCAATTCGGGGTCGACGCTCGTCTGCCGCCACCCTTTTGGAGAATGGCCAATGTTCAGGAACACACGCATCGCGACGGTGCTATTGGGAATCATCGCGATATTTTTCACTTTCCAGTTGGTGATTGGCGGCATGGGCTTCGTTGCCCTGCGGCAGACCAATCACGATGTCGAGCAGCTTTATCGCCTGTCGGCGCAACAGGTCAATGCGGTCAATTCCGCGTCGCTGTCGCTCGTCGCGGCCCGCACGGACCTGAGCCGCTACGCCACGCGCGTCGCGCAGGGCAATACCGACGACAAGAGCTCGCTCCAGGCCGCGCGCCAGCGCATCGTGTCGGCCGATCGCGCCTTCCAAGGGTTCTCCGGCAGCCTGTCCGCCGAGGAAAAGGCCGAGTCCGCCGGCATCATCGATGCCTACACCAAGCTCAGCACCAACCTGCAGAACGTGGGCCGCGTCCTCGAAGCCGGCGACATGGACGCCTACTTCAAGCAGGGTACGCAGGCCGTGCAAGAGCGTCTCGTAAGCGAGCGCGACGCCTTCGTGCTGCGTGCCGAGAACACCGGGCAGACAGTCATGGATGAAATCTCCATGTTCCACACGCTGTTCAGTTCGCTGCTGGCCGGCATTCTGGCGCTGGGCTTGTTGATGGCCGTCGGCGCGCATGTGTTGATCCGCCGCATGATCGTGCGTCCGCTGCTGGAAGCGGGCGAAGTCTTCCGCCGCATCGCCGAAGGCGACCTGACGCGCCGCGTGGCGGATATGGGCAAGAACGAAATCGGCGCGCTGATCGGCGCCCTCAAGGCCATGCAGGACAGCCTGGTGCGCACTGTGTCGGCCGTGCGCCGCGGCGTTGACGAGATCAACGTCGGTGCGCGCGAGATTTCTTCGGGCAACACCGATCTGTCCAGCCGCACCGAAGAGCAGGCTGCGTCGCTCGAAGAAACCGCGGCCAGCATGGAAGAGCTGGCCACCACCGTGAAGCAGAATGCCGACACCGCACGCGAGGCCAATCGCATGGTGGCCGCGTCGCAGGCGGTTGCACAGCGCGGCGGCGAGGCCGTGTCCAGCGTGGTCGAAACCATGCATGCGATTTCGGGCAGCTCGTCGCGCATCGCCGACATCGTGGGCGTGATCGACGGCATTGCTTTCCAGACCAACATCCTGGCGCTCAACGCCGCGGTCGAAGCCGCGCGCGCGGGCGAGCAGGGCAAGGGTTTTGCGGTCGTGGCCAGCGAAGTGCGCACGCTGGCACAGCGCAGCGCCGCCGCCGCCAAGGAAATCAAGCAGCTCATCGAGGATTCCGCGCAGAAGGTCGGCGTGGGTTCGGAGCAGGTTGAAAACGCCGGCGCCACGATGCGCGAGATCGTCGAATCCGTGCAGCGCGTGACCAGCCTGATGGCCGAGATCTCGGCCGCTTCGGAAGAGCAGGCCACCGGCATCGACCAGGTCAACCGCGCGGTGTCGCAGATGGATAGCGTGACGCAGCAGAACGCGGCCTTGGTCGAAGAAGCCGCCGCTGCTGCTGGCGCCCTGGAAGAACAGGCGCGCCAACTGGCCGGCGCCGTGTCGGTGTTCAAGCTGCCGGAGGGACAGGTCATCGACGCGCCTGCTGCACGACTTGGCGGGAGCGTGACGCCGCAGTTGGCGTAATGGCGCAGAACGTGTGAAGCCACGTGTCGCATGACGCCTCGCTTCGTATGACGCTACTGTTCGCGTAGCGCCTCTGCGCTTCGCAGGCGCGCGAACGAACACGCGACCTTTCACGGGCCGGCCCGCCGATTTCCACGGCGCGCCGGCCCGTCTCGCTAGAATGACGGATTCATCCGCACCGGTTGTCTTTCGTGACTCTCTACGACGTTCCCGCTCCCGCCAAGTTGAACCTCTTTCTGCACGTCGTGGGCCGCCGCGCCGACGGCTATCACCTGCTGCAGACCGTGTTCCGCTTCATCGACCTGTGCGACACGCTGCACTTCGATGTGCGTGCTGACGGCATCATCAGCCGCGCCACGGACCTGCCGGGTGTGCCTGAAGATCAGGACCTCACCGTGCGCGCGGCGCGCGCCCTGCAGAAGGCCACGGGCACGCGCCAGGGCGCGCAGATCAGCCTTGAAAAGCGCATTCCGCAAGGCGGCGGTCTGGGCGGCGGCTCCAGCGATGCGGCATCGGTGCTGATCGCCTTGAACAAGCTGTGGAACACGGGACTGTCGCGTCAGGATCTCATGGCGCTGGCGTTGCCGCTGGGCGCGGACGTGCCCGTCTTCGTCTTTGGACAGTCGGCGTTTGCGCAGGGAATCGGCGAAGATCTCACCGCCGTGACGCTGCCCGAACGTGCCTATCTGGTGGCGCAACCCGATGCCAGCGTGCCGACTGTTGGAATATTTTCCGCACCCGATTTGACAAGGGATTCTTCTTACATCACAATAGCGGACTTTCTTGCTTCGCAAACATTTTTGCCAAGCGGATCCCTAGGGAAACACCCCGGCGGTGAACACCGAAGTGGTGAAACCCCAAGCGGATGCGCGCTTTACGGAAAAAATGATTTGGAGCCGGTGGTCTACCGTCTTTATCCTGAAGTACTTGGGGCATCGCGGTGGCTTGCTGAGCGGGGTCTCCCTGTTCGCATGTCGGGATCAGGCGCGTGTTTATTCGCCGAATTTTCCGAAACATCGCAGGCCGTTTTGGCAGAACAAGAAATTACCGCTATAATGCGCGGCGCTGATAAAACATTCAGCCAAACGCATCCACGGTTTCGGTTAGTGCAGGCATGTACTGGGTTAGCTGAACATCCGTTGCGGAATTGGATTGCAAGATAGTTGGGGAGTCGCCAAGCTGGTTAAGGCACCGGATTTTGATTCCGGCATGCGAAGGTTCGAATCCTTCCTCCCCAGCCAACCGAATACATAAAAAAGCTGTTGAACACGCCTGTAAGACACTGGCCCGGGTTCAGCAGCTTTTTTATTTTCCGGATTCGCTGGTGCAAGTTGAACGTGCTTGTCCAAGTCACCCCGGGTATCACCCCGCATCATTCGCATCAATCGTTAGTGTCTCAAACGACCATCGCATCATCCATCATGGCAAACGATAGCTTCATGATTTTCACGGGCACCGCCAACACTCGGCTGGCCGTGGACGTAGTCAACCACCTCGACATGTCCCTGGGAAAGATGACCGTCGGTCGTTTTTCGGACGGCGAGGTGATGGTCGAGATCAACGAGAACGTGCGGGGTAAAGACGTCTTCGTCCTGCAGCCCACCTGTGCGCCTACGAACGACAACCTGATGGAAATCATGGTGATGGTCGATGCCCTGCGCCGCGCGTCGGCCGGCCGCATCACCGCCGCGATTCCCTATTTCGGCTATGCCCGCCAGGACCGCCGCCCGCGTTCGGCGCGCGTGGCCATCTCGGCCAAGGTCGTGGCCAACATGCTGCAGGTGGCTGGCGTTGACCGCGTCCTGACCATGGACCTGCACGCTGACCAGATCCAGGGTTTCTTCGACATTCCCGTGGACAACATCTACGCCGGTCCGATCTTGCTGGGCGACATCTGGCGCCGCAATTTCTCGAACCTGGTCGTGGTGTCCCCGGACATCGGCGGCGTGGTTCGTGCCCGCGCGTTGGCCAAGCAGCTTGAAGCCGACCTGGCCATCATCGACAAGCGCCGTCCGCGCGCCAACGTGTCGGAAGTGATGAACATCATCGGTGAAGTCGACGGCCGCACCTGCATCATCATGGACGACATGGTCGACACCGCCGGCACGCTGTGCAAGGCGGCCCAGGCCCTGAAGGACCGCGGCGCCGGCGCCGTTTACGCCTATTGCACGCACCCCGTGCTGTCGGGCGGCGCCATCGACCGCATCGAAGCGTCGGAACTCGACGAACTCGTCGTCACCGACACTATCCCGCTGTCCGAGCAAGGCCAGGCCAGCGGCAAGATCCGCCAGCTGTCGTGCGCCGCGCTGCTGGGCGAGACCATCCTGCGTATTTCCAACGCCGAATCGGTCAGCTCGCTGTTCGTCGATTGACGCGTAGGCGTTGATCGGGCCACAGCCCACATTTGCAGTTCTTTGCGCCTCGCTGGTCGCGGCAAGGCGCAAACAAGCACGGCGCGCCCTTTGCGCGCCGTGAATTCAACCGGTGAAGTCTCTTCACCTTTATCGTTTCGGAGTTATCCATGAAATTTACTGCCACTGCGCGTAGCGTCCAGGGTTCGAGTGCGAGCCGCCGCCTGCGCCGCGCGGGCCGCGTTCCCGCCATTGTTTATGGTGGTACGGCTGCCCCCCTGAACATCGAACTCGACCACAACGAGATCTACCACGCGCTGCGCAAGGAAGAATTCCACGCATCGATCCTGCAAATGCAGCTCGAAGGCGCCAAGGATGAGCAAGTTCTGCTGCGTTCGGTTCAATGGCACGCCTACAAGCCGCAAGTCCTGCACGTGGACTTCCAGCGCGTTGACGCCAACCAGGCCCTGCGTACCAAGGTGCCGCTGCACTTCGTGAACGCTGAAATCTCGCCGGCTGTGAAGCTGAGCGGCGCCATCATCAGCCACGTGACGACCGAACTGGAAATCACCTGCCTGCCGTCGGCTCTGCCCCAGTTCATCGAAGTGAACCTGGCTGACGTCCTGGCCGGCGGTTCGATCCACCTGGCCGACATCAAGCTGCCCATGGGCGTGACGTACGTCCCCCACGGCGGTGAAGACAACCCCCTGCTGGCCGCTGCGGTCACCAAGGGTGGCGCTGCCGCCGCCGACGACGCCGAAGAAGCTGCTCCGGCTGCCTAAGTCCTGCAGGAAAGCCCTTGCGGCTTTCCCGCGGCTTACGCCCGAAACCCTGCGTGTGCATTTGCATGCGCAGGGTTTTTTGGTTTAAACACCCCCATCATGTCTACTCCCATACGCCTCATCGTGGGACTGGGTAATCCAGGTCCCGACTACGAAACCACCCGGCACAACGCCGGCTTCTGGCTGGCCGACCATCTGGCGGACGATCTGCGCACTTCTTTTGCGCTCGAGAAATCCTTTTTCGGCATGGTGGCCAAATCGCGCCTGGGCGCGGACAACGTCCTGCTGCTCAAGCCCAACACCTACATGAACCGTTCCGGCCAGGCGGTCGGCGCGCTGGCGCGCTTCTACAAGCTGACGCCCGAAGAAGTGCTGGTGCTGCACGACGAACTGGATCTCATGCCCGGTCAGGTCAAGCTCAAGCAGGGCGGCGGCCACGCCGGCCACAACGGCCTGAAGGACATCCAGGCTGCGCTCGGCAGCCCCAACTTCTGGCGCCTGCGCATCGGCATCGGCCACCCGCGCACGCTGGGGCTGGCGCAGCAGGTCGCCGACTTCGTCCTGCATCCGCCGCGCCGCGAGGAACAAAAGGAAATCGAAGCCGTCATCGACCGCTGCCGCGCCGTCGTGCCGTCCATGCTGGCCGGTGACTTCGCACTCGCCACCCGCCAGCTGCATAGCGGCAACGAGTCCTGATGACAAAACGCCAGCCCAACGGGAAGATGCGTTTTCGCAGCGAGATCGCCGACTTCTGGCGCTTCATCCGCCATCCGCATCCGCTGTCGCGCCTGCCGAACCGGACCGGCGGCAGCGGGCTGGTCGCCGACTGGTGGCCGAGTATCGGACCGGGACGCCTTCTGGCCTGGGCCGCCGTGCTGTGGGTCATCAATCTTTTTGCGCTGGGGCCCGTGGCCGTCGTCGCGGCCGGACTCGGCGGCGTCTCGCATCGCCTGGATCCCCACAACATTCCGTGGCTGACCGCGGTGTTGTGGGCGCCGCTCGTCGAAGAGATGTTGTTCCGCTACGGCCTGCGCCGGCCACGTCAGGCGCTGTGGCTGATTCCCGCGCTGGTGCCCGTCGTGCTGTGGGGGCCAAAGCTCTGGACGGGGCTGCTGTTGGCGGCGTTCATTCTGCTGGCGGTGTGGGGGCTGCGCGCACGCCCTGAGCCCCTGAAAGGCTGGGACACGAGCTGGCGCAGGTATTACCTGCAGCACTATGGCGTCGTGTTTCATCTGATCGCACTGACGTTTGCGGCGGTTCACCTGACCAACTTTGTCTACAACAAGACGCCGTACTGGCTGCTGCCGCTGCTGGTGCTGCCGCAATGGCTGACCGGGCTGGTGCTGGGGTGGATGCGCGTGCGGCGCGGCATCGGGGCGGCGATCCTGCTGCATTCGGTGTTCAATGCCGGGCCGATCTTGATGATCTGGCTGGTCATGCGCTACGCGCCGACGGCGGCGGGGTAATGGTCATGCGCTACGCGCCCACGGCGGCGGGGTAAGTTTCGCGGCTGCGGCTGCGGCGCCCGGAGCGCGGCGCGCGGTCCGAAGGGACGCGGGCTGGGCGGTCTGATGATGGCAACCCGCGGGCTCCGATCTCCGGATCGCAGCGGGATCGCATCCAGGTCACTTCGGGGCCGCATCACCCCCGGCCCACAAGGCGTCGTTTCCCCCTGCCGGGGTAAACTACGCCGTTAACGCTCAATACCGTACTTACACAGGATTCCCATGGCTCTGCAATGCGGCATCGTCGGCCTGCCCAACGTTGGCAAATCGACACTCTTCAACGCTCTGACCCGCGCCGGCATCGCCGCCGAGAACTATCCGTTCTGCACCATCGAGCCCAACGTCGGCGTCGTCGAAGTGCCGGATCCGCGCCTGCAGAAGCTGGCTGAAATCGTCAAGCCCGAACGCATCCTGTCCGCCACCGTCGAATTCGTCGACATCGCGGGCCTGGTCGCCGGCGCGAGCAAGGGTGAAGGCCTGGGCAACCAGTTCCTCTCGCACATCCGCGAAACCGACGCCATCGTCAACGTCGTGCGCTGCTTCGAAGATCCCAACGTGATCCACGTTGCCGGCAAGGTCGACCCGATCGCCGACATCGAAGTCATCGAAACCGAGCTGGCCCTGGCCGACCTGCAGACCGCCGAAAAGGCCCTGCAACGCCACCAGAAGACCGCACGCTCGGGCGACAAGGAATCGCAACGCATCGTCGCCGTGCTGGAAAAGTGCATCGCCCAGCTCAACGAAGCCAAGCCCATCCGCGCGCTGGACCTGACCACCGAAGAAAAGGCCGACATCGCCCAGCTCTGCTTCATCACCGCCAAGCGCGCGATGTACGTGGGCAACGTCGCTGACGACGGCTTCACCAACAACCCGCTGCTCGACCGCCTGACCGAATTCGCCGCCGCCCGCAACGCGCCCGTCGTGGCCATCTGCGCCGCCATCGAATCCGAAATCGTCGACCTCGACGACGCCGACCGCGAAGCCTTCCTGAAAGACATGGGCATGGAAGAACCAGGCCTGAACCGCCTGATCCGCGCCGCCTTCAAGCTGCTGGGCCTGCAAACCTACTTCACCGCCGGCGTGAAGGAAGTCCGCGCCTGGACGGTGGCCATCGGCGCCACCGCGCCCCAAGCTGCCGGTGTCATCCACACCGACTTCGAACGCGGCTTCATCCGCGCGCAAACCATCTCGTACGAGGACTACATCACGTACAAGGGCGAGCAGGGCGCGAAGGAAGCCGGCAAGATGCGCGCGGAAGGCAAGGAATACATCGTGCAGGACGGCGATGTTATGAATTTCTTGTTTAACGTTTGATCTTTCTTCGTACGTTTGGATGCGCTGTTAAGCGCATGGCAGTCGCTCGGGCCGCGCCCGGGCGGCTGCCTCCGAAGTTGGAAATGGGTTGCCGTTGCCCACATCAACCGGGCCGCGCCCCGTCGATCAACTGCACTGTCTCATGCGATTGGCCCGCCGCGATCTGCGCCGGCACGTCATGGCGCAGCAATTGGTTGGTGCGCATGTTGGCCCGATAGGGAGTGATGCCGGTGACATCCACCGCGAGGGGCAGCACATCATTCCTCAGCGCCATCACCCATCGGCCTACCCAGTTCTCGCTCGATCTGTTCGATCGTCGGCAGGCCAGTTTGCAGCTCTTGCGGCAGGGACTCCACCAGCTTGTATTCGGCGATGCCCATTGGCTGCGACTTGTCACCCAGGGCGTACTCGGCCACCACCTTGTTCTTGCTTTTGCACAGCAGCAGGCCAATGCTCGGATTGTCCTGCGCGTGCTTCACCTGCCGATCCACCGCCGTCAGGTAAAAGCCCAATTGCCCCAGGTGTTCGGGCTGGAACTTGCCCGCCTTCAGTTCGATGACCACATAGCAGCGCAGCTTGAGGTGGTAGAACAACAGGTCGATGAAGAACTCCTCGCCACCCACGTTCAGCAACACCTGCCGCCCGACGAAAGCAAAGCCCGCGCCCAACTCCAGCAGGAAATCGGTGACGTGCTGCACCAGCGCTTTTTCGATCTCGCGTTCCTGTGCTTTCTCCCCCAGCCCAAGGAAATCGAAGCGGTACGGGTCTTTCAGCGACTCGATAGCCAAATCGGACTGCGGTGCAGGCAGGCGCTGATCGAAATTGGTGACGGCTTTGCCGGTGCGCTCCAGCAGGCGGGTTTCGATATGGATGTTCAACACGTTGCGCGACCAGCCATATTCGATGGCGGCGCGGGCATACGCTAGGCGCTCTGTCGGCGCTTTCAGGCGGTCCAGCAATACCAGGTTGTGCCCCCAGGGCAATTGTGCAGCAACCTGCTGCACAATTTCGGCGTCCGGCCAGGCCTCGGCAAACGCCCGCATGTACTTGAGATTGCGCGGCGAGAAGCCTTTCATCTCCGGGAAGGCGGTGCGTAAGTCATGCGCCAACCGATCGATCACCTTGGCTCCCCAACCCTGTTCTGCCTGTCGCGCCAGAATGTCGTGGCCGATTTGCCAGTACAGGCTTACCAGTTCCCGGTTGACCGCCAGCGCCGCACGTTGCTGTGCGGTGTGGATGCGCCCCTTCAGGTCGGCCAGCCAGTCGGCGTAGCCTTGTGGAGCAGGGGTGAGCGAGGTTGGTCTGTCGGCCATCGGCTTTCCATCTACCGTGTTATCCGTACGTCTCGACTTCTTCATGCGGTAGAACTCCTCAACGAGAAAATTCTACTTCCGACTTCATCGCTTTTACGGGAGGGATTGCCGGGGGAGTGGCAATTATGAACACACTCGGGACCGGGGCCGAGACACTTGAAGTCATCGTCCGCGTGTCATCGCCGGTGCTACCGATGTTGATGACTGCCGCCGCATTTTTGCTTGTGCAGCCTTTTTCCGCAGAGAAGAAGAACACGGTACGGTCGGCGCGGCACGACGATTTCGCGCAGTCGGAATGTTCACTGGGGTGGTCACTGTGGCGTCGCTTCTAAGGAATCTAGCGCTTGGCGCTGAAGTGCTCGCGCCCCAGCGATCTGCACGAGGCTGACGTCAAGACCTGATTACCAATGGAGGGGACTTATGAATAAAGTGCTGCGCGCGAGGAGGCGGCGTCCGTCAGGTGTTCCTTTCCCCCGCCGCCCTGACAAAATTCTCCTCCAACACGCTCAACACTCGATTCAACGTATCTACATCCGCGGCTGACAGCCCTTTAAGCGACTCCTCAAAAAACTGAGCCCGCTTCGGCAACGCCTCATTCACCACCGCCTGCCCGGCAGCGGTCAACGTCGCGTTCGTCAACCGGTTATCGTCCGCATCCACCGCCCGCGAAATCCACCCCAGCTTCTGCATCGCCTGCAACTGCCGCGTCAGTGACGCCGGATCCAGCCGGCAGCGCTCGGCCAGATGCTTTTGCGAGCACTGCCCGTTTTCATGGAGCGCCAGCAATATCCGCCACCGCGGCAGTGCGTGACCGACCTTGCTGCTGAAGGCGCTCTGCATCACGCGATACGTCTGGCCCATGTGCTGGATGACTTGAAGGCCTTGTTGTTGTTTGGGCAAAAGCTACTCTCCGACGCCGGCGGGCTCCGGTTTGGATGGCCGGACCAGTTGCACCAGGGGCACGCGCCGCACGCACCAGAGTGCGAAGACGGCGACGGCGAGGGCGATGAGTTGCCCTTCATGGATGGCGCCCACCAGCGCGATGCGCGCGATTTCGATGAGCGACGTTCCGTCCTGGCCTTGATGGGCCAATTGTGCCAGGAACTCGGTCTGGGCCGCCGGGTTGACCAGCATCTGCGGGTCGTTGAGCTTGGGCAGCCACTGCGCTGAAGCGCCGCGCAGGGTGGATTCGACGCCGCTGAAGTAGCTGTGGCTGACCATGGTGCCGACGACGGCGGTGCCCAGCATGCCGCCGATCATGCGCAGGGATTGCAGAAGCGCGGTGGCGATGCCCAGGTGGCTGCGGCCGGCGGTCTGCTGGGCGAAGACGGTGAGGTTGGGCATGATGAAGCCCATGCCCAGGCCGGCCATCGTCATGTAGGCGCCGATCAGCAGGTGCGACGTGTAGCTGTGGGTCGTGACGATGCCCAGGCACGAGAACGCCATGAGAATGAAGCCGGCGTACAGCATGCGGTTGGGGTTGCGGATGCGCGTGATGATGCGGCCGTTGACGATGCTGCCGACGGTGATGAAGACGACCATGGGCGTGATGAGCAGGCCCGCCTGCTGGGGCGACAGCCCGAAGCCACCTTGCAGGAGCAGGGGCGCGTAAAAGAGCAGGGAATACATCGTCACGCCGACCAGCAGGGCCAGAGTGAAGAGCATGGCCAGGCCGCGGTTGCGGAACATATCCAGGGGCAGGAGCGGATGCGGGCAGCGGCGTTCCCACCAGATCAGGGCAGCGAAGGCGGCGATGCTGCCGGCGCCCAGCATCACGAGGGAGGGCGTGAAGCCGTCCTTGGGCAGGAGTTCCACGAGCAACTGCATGGTCCCCAGCGCCACGGCGATCAAGATCGCACCCTGCCAGTCCAGCCGGACCTTGCCCGGACTCTGGTTGCGCAGGTGCGGCAGGTAGCGGGCGACGAACCACAGGCCCAGGATGCCGATGGGCAGGTTGACGTAGAAGACGGAGCGCCAGCCGTAGTGTTCCGTCAGGGCGCCGCCGAGCGTGGGACCGACCGCGTTGGCGATGCCGAAGGCGGCGCTGAGCATGACCTGCCAGCGCAGCCGGACGTGGGGATCCGGGAAAAGATCGGGAATACAGGCGAAGGCGGTGCCGACGAGCATGCCCCCGCCGATGCCTTGCAGCGCCCGCGCCAGCACCAGTTCGAGCATCGTGTCGGCGGCGCCGCACAGGACCGAGGCCAGGGTGAACAACACGATGGCGGCCACGACGAAGGGTTTGCGGCCGTAGTAGTCGCCCAGCCGCCCGAAGATCGGCACGGTGATGACGGACGTCAGCAGGTAAGACGTCGCTACCCATGCATACAGTTCGAAGCCGCGAAGTTCCGCCACAATGGTGGGCAGCGCGGTGCCCACCACGGTCTGGTCGATGGCGACCAGCATCATCACGAAGCACATGCCCAGCATGGCCAGCAGGGTTTGCCGGAAGGGCAGCATCTGGCCGGGCGAGTGTGGAGAAGTGGGGGCGGGGGCGGTCATTGTTGGATGCATCAATAATTGATCGATCAATCATTCTAGCCCTACAATCCGCCGGTCAGGAAGCCGTCAGCTTGGCCGATCCCGCTGATCGGCCTGATTTGTTACGATAGCGGTTATCTGCACGCTGGGTTACCGGCGTCTTCAGCAGGCCTTCCTCGGTAGCACCTTCCTTTGGCGCCCATGCCGCAGGCTCGGCAGGAGCGAGGACACGCCCTGAAAGGCAAGCCTCTGAATGGCAAGTCGGTCCAGGCAAGTCCGTCAAGGCCAGCCCGGCAAGGCAAACCTGACAGGCAAGCCCAGGATTGCAGACAGTTCAATAGGCCAGCGGTCTTCCGCCGGCAACGCACCTTCCCCGCGCGTGGCGCGGTGGGCGGTATCAAGGATTTCCAGTCGAGGTACCGACGGGGCAGCAATGAAAACGTGGTTCAAGCGCATTTTGATAGGCCTGGTAGTGTTGGTTGTCGTGGCCGTCGTCGGCCTGGCCATCTTCTTGCTGACATTCGACCCCAACGCGTACAAGTACAAGCTGGAAGAGCTTGTCCAGGAACGCTATCAACGCACGTTGACGATCGACGGCGAGATCGAGCTATCGCTCTTCCCGCGGATCGGCCTGTATGTACAGGGCGTCTCCCTGTCAGAACCCAATAGCACGGACACGTTTGCCTCCATCGAGAGCACGCGCCTTGCCGTGGCCGTGTGGCCGCTGCTGTCCAACAGCTTTGTCGTGGACCACGTTGCCATCAGCGGGCTGAAGGCGCGCGTGGTGCGGGACAAGCAGGGCCAATTCAATTTCAGCAATCTGGTGGGCGGCACGCAGCCGGTCACCGATTCGCCCAGCAACCCGGCCGAAGCGTTGGTTGGCGCGGCCCAGACCGCGGCGCAGGCGATCACCAGCGGCAACCTGCCGCCGACGCGCAACAACATGCAGATCGACATTGCCGGCCTGGACCTGAAGGACGGCGAAGTGCAGCTGCAGGACGCGATAACGGGCATGGCGGTCGCGTTCACGCGCATCAACGCCAACACCGGCCGCGTCACGTTCAACCAGCCGTTCGATGTGCGCATGACGGCGCGTGTCGAAGGCGGCTATCCGCGCGTGGATGCCAACCTGACCGGCCAGGCGCTGCTGACGCTGGACCCTTCCGCCAAGCGCTATGCCGCACAGCGGCTGGACCTGCGCATGGACGGCAAGCTGCCGGGCGCCGAGGCCAAGAGCCTGGTGATGCGCGGCAACCTGGCGTTCAATGGCCAGAAGTCCGCGTTGGACGTCGGTGGTCTGGAACTGCTGTTCCAGGGCGACGTGACCGAACCCTCGGTCAAGGCGACCAATGTGGAAGCCAGCGTGGCGATCCCCAAGCTGGCGATCGATCCGCACAAGAGCCAACTCCAGATCGAAAAGCTTGCCGTGCGCGCCAAGGGCGGCGTGGTTGATGGCCCCTTCGAACTGGCCGTCGATGCGCCGGCGCTCAATATTTCCCCCGCGTCGGCTACCGGCGAAGCCCTGACGGGCCGGGTGCGGATCAGCGGCCTGGATGCCAGCTTCGGCCTGAACGGCATCAGCGGAAACGCCGGCGAACTGGATATCAAGGAAGCCAAGCTGGACAGCACGTCCAAGAAGGGCGATCGTGTGGTGAAGCTGAATTTCGCGTCACCGCTCAGCCTGAACCTGCTGATGCGCAGCGGCGCCATGTCGGCGTTGCGTGGCGACGTGAACATCACCGATCCTGGCCTGCCCAAGGGCAGCCTGCAGATTCCGGTGATCGGCAGCCTGACGGTGGACCTGCTCAAGGATCAGGCCACCAGCAAGATCAATGCGGTGCTGGAAGGCGGCAAGTTCGATCTCAGCGCCGACATCACGAAGCTGACCGACACGCCGCAGATGAAGTTCGCGCTGGTCGTGGACACGCTGGATCTGGACAAGCTGGTGCCGCCCGTGGTGGCCGCGCCGCCCAAGCCGCCCGCGGACGGCAAGAAGGACGACAGCAAGCCCGCGCCGGCCCCGGCCCCCGCCGCACCGGTCGATGACACGATCAACCTGTCGGCGCTGGTCGGCCCCAGCGTCAACGGCACGCTGAAGGTCGGCAAGCTGGTCGTGCGTGGCCTGAAGGCCGACGAAGTCTCGGCCTCGGTCAAGCTGGACAAGGGCAAGCTCGACATCTCCGACCTCGCGGCGGGCCTCTACGGCGGCAAGCTGGCGGGGGCGCTGTCCGTGGACGCGGCGCAAGGCAATCAGATCGCCACCAAGATGACGCTGGCCGGCATCGCGATCGAACCGCTGCTGGTGGATCTGGCCAAGCGCAACGTGCTGAGCGGCACGGGCAACCTGACGCTGGACCTGAAGACCGGCGGCGCCAACGTCTACGCGATGAAGAGCGGCCTGGGTGGCACGCTGCAATTGAAGCTGCGGGATGGCGCCGTGAAGGGCATCGATCTGACGCAGACGTTGCGCGACCTGAAAGCCCGCTTCTCGCCGGATGCGCAGAACGAAACGGTGGCTGCGGACACGGGCAAGCAGACGCAGTTCTCGGAACTGGACGCGGACTTCGCCATCGCCAAGGGCATTGCCACCGTCAAGCGCCTGAACTTCGTGTCGCCGCTGCTGCGGGTCACGCAGGGCGAGCCGGCCAGCATCGACTTCGTCAAGAGCGAGCTGGATCTGGTGGCGCGCGCTCGGGTCATCAACCCGGCGGCGAATCCCGATGGCAAGGAACTGATCGACCTGAAGGACGTGACTATCCCCGTCCATTTCAAGGGCCCGTTCGACAACCCTTCGTACACGCTGCTCTGGAAGGACGCCATCGGCGGCATTCTGAAGCGCAGCCTGGAGAACAAGCTCAAGGAAGCGGTCTCCGGCAAGGGCAAGAGCGGCGCCGCGGTGGACAAGGCCTTGAAAGGATTGCTGGGCAAATGAGCGCAGAACAGTTCCAGCCGATCGCCGAATGCGGCGTGACGACACAGGCGCAAGCGGCCGGCTATCACCGCCAGTGGCTGGTGGCCAATGATTCGGGGCAGTGGTTGAACCGCGAGCTGTGCCCTCGCCTGGCCGAGGTGTCGGTGGAGCTGCGTCTGGGTTATCTGGTGCTGAAGGCGCCGGGCATGCTGCGCATGGACATTCCGCTGGACGTGATCGAAGACGACGACAGCGTGCGCTACAGCATGATGGTGGGCGAGCAGACCATCGACGTCGTTGACGAAGGCGAGCTGGCCGCGGCCTGGATCTCGAACTTCGTGCAGGTGCCTTGCCGCATCATGAAGGTGCACCCGGACACGCCCGTGTCCGCTTGGCCGGCCTGAACGCGGCCAGCGCCGGTTTTCAAGCGCCCGCTCGGGCGCGCTTGTATTCGAAAGCGGTGTGAGCCACGAGGCCCGCCGCGAGGCCCCAGAAGGCCGACCCAATTCCCCAGAAACTGAATCCCGACGCGGTCGAAAGCAACGTGATGAGCGCGGCTTCCCGCCGTTGCGGATTGGCCATGGCGGCGGCCATGCCGCCCATGATGGTGCCCAGCAGCGCCAGTCCGGCCAGCGCCGCAAGCAGCGCGGCGGGCAGTGCCTGGAAGAAGACCGCAACCGCGCCCGCGACGATGCTGAGCGCGACGTAGCTGACGCCGTAGGTGGCGGCGGCGATGTAGCGCTTGCCCGGGTCGGGATGCGCTTCGGGCCCGGTGCAGATGGCCGCGCTGATCGCGCCCATGGTGACGCTATGCGCGCCAAAGGGGGCGGCCACCAGGCCCAGCAGGCCAGTGGCGGCGACCAGGCGCGATGCGGGCGGACGGTAGCCTGCGGCCTGCAGGATGGCCAGACCGGGCAGGTTCTGCGACGCCATGGCCACGACAAAGAGCGGAATGCCCAGGCTGACCGCGGCCTGTGCGCTGAAGGCGGGCGTGGTCCACACGAATTCGGTCAGGCGCCAATCCAGCTGGTCGACCTGCATGAGGCCCATTCCGGCCGCCATGGCCACCGCCACGGCCATCACCACCAGCACCGCGTAACGCGGCGCCCAGCGGCGGCACAGCAGGTAGGCGGCGCACATGGCCAGCACCAGCGCGGGCTGCTTGTTGATGTTGCTGAAGATGCCCATGCCGAAATTGAGCAGCACGCCGGCCAGCATGGCGGCGGCGACCTCGCCGGGAATGCGGCGCAGGATGGGATCGATCCAGCCGAACAGCCCGCAGGCCAGCGTCAGGCCGGCTGCCAGCACAAAGGCGCCGACGGCTTCATTGAAGGGGACGCCTGCCAGCGCGGTGACGAGCAGCGCCGCGCCGGGCGTGGACCACGCCATGACCACGGGCAGGCCCGTGCGCAGGCTGTAGAACGCGCCGCCCAGGCCCAGCACCAGGCTCAGCGAGCCGATCCACGAGCCGATGCGTGCGGCATCCAGGCCCGCGGCATGACCCGCCTGCACCATCAGCACGGCGGTGCCGCCAAAACTGACCAGGACGGCGACCAGCCCGGCAGCGACCGCGGACGCGGAGATGTCGCGGCGGGCGTGGTGCGGGGAGGGGGAAAGGTTGATACTGGGCGGCGCCGCGTCGCTCATGCGGCACCGGTGAGGCGGCGGTACTTGGCCATGAGCTGCTCCTGGCCTTCATTCCATTGCGGGTGCAGCTCGATGCACTCCACGGGACAGACCACCTTGCACTGGGGCTCGTCGTGATGGCCGACGCATTCCGTGCACCGGTCGGGGTCGATGACGTAGTAGTCCTCGCCCATGGAGATCGCGTCGTTCGGGCACTGGGGCTCGCAAACGTCGCAATTGATGCATTCTTCGGTGATGGTCAGGGCCATGATGGGCAACGGAAAGGCGATTGGCCCGGCCATTGTAGCGCCGGGCGGCCGGGGCCCGGAAAGCGCGAAAAGGGCGCTTGCGCGCCCCTTCGGGGATGTTGCAGACGGGGCTTCAGCCCGGCCAGGATTGTTCGCGGCGTTCCTTGGCCTTTTCCTGCAGCCAGCGCTCGACCGACGGGAACACGAACTTGCTGACGTCGCCGCCAAGCTGGGCGATTTCGCGGACGATGGTGCCCGAGATGAACTGGTACTGGTCGGACGGCGTCATGAAGAGCGTCTCGACATCCGGCAGCAGATGGCGGTTCATGCCGGCCATCTGGAATTCGTATTCGAAGTCGGACACGGCGCGCAGCCCGCGCACGATGACGCGGCCATTCTGTTCGCGCACGAAGTCCTTGAGCAGGCCGCCAAAGCTTTGCACTTCCACGTTGGGATAGTGTCCCAGCACTTCGCGCGCGATATCCACGCGCTCGTCGATGCTGAAGAAGGGCTTCTTGTTGCGGCTAGTGGCGATCCCCACCACGACTTTGTCGAAAAGCGTGGCTGCACGGCGAACCAGGTCCTCGTGGCCCCTGGTCAGCGGGTCGAAAGTGCCGGGATAAACAGCGATGATCATGCGAGCTCCGTACCGTTATTAGTGGTGTACACCATCCTCCGAAGCCGGATTATTGATCGATTTGCGCAATGCAGCAAATTCCAGAAGATGGAAGTGCACGGCGCCGGCCTTGTCCTGCCGCAGAATCTCGAATCCTTCGGGGGCTTCGATGGCGGATTCCGCCTCGACATAGACTAGTCCATGATCGGTCAGAATGCCCGGCAGGATCGGCCACAGGCGCGGCAGCCAGCCCTGTCCAAAGGGCGGATCCAGCAGGATGAGGTCAAACCGGGACGCATCCATCCGTTCGGCGACCTGCATCGCATCGCCCACATGGATGCGTATCATGTCGGCTTTGAGCTTGTCGCGCAGTGTCCGCAGCGCGGACGCGGCGGTCCTGTCCCGCTCGACCATCTGCACATGCGCCACGCCGCGCGAGGCCGCCTCGAAGCCCAGGGCGCCGCTGCCGGCAAAAAGATCCAGCACCTGCTTGTCGGCGAACTCGCCGCCCCACAGGTGTGTAAGCCAGTTGAAAAGCGTTTCGCGGACCCGGTCGGGCGTGGGACGCAGCGTCTCCACGTCGGGCACGGCGATGGGGGTGCGCCTGTATTGGCCCCCGACGATACGAATATACTTGTTACCCATGTTTAGCCGCTTCTTCAAGAAAAAATCCCCTCCGCCCGCCACGCCGGCTCAGCCCGCGTCGCCGCCGGAGGTTGTCGACGCGCCAGTCGCGCCCGCGGAGCCGTCTTCGGCTCCGTCCAGCCCGGCGCCTGCGTCGGCAGCTCCCGAGCTTCGTCAGGAACCGGTTGCGCCGGTTGCAGCGCCGGTCACTGCGCCTGTTCCGGCGCCAGTGACCCCGCCGGTCCCGGCTGCGCCTACGCCAGCGCCGGCCGTCTCGGTAACGCCTGCGCCGGCGACGACGTCTGCACAGCCTGCGCCGACTCCGACTCCCACTCCGACTCCGACTCCGGCCGCGCCGTCCCTCACGCGTACCGCGCCGGCTTCCGCACCGGTGGCGGCGCCTGCAACAGCCGCTGCCGCCACGCCCGCCACTGAGCCGTTCCGCGCACCGCAGCCGCCCGTCCCGGCGCCTGCACCGGTCGTCGCGCCCGTGCCGGCACCTGCGCCTGTAGTCCCGGCACCTGCGCCGGTATCAACGCTTGCGCCTGTCGCGGCGCCTGCGCCGGTTGTCCCAGCTGTCCCGGAACCCGCACCCGCCGAGGCGCCCAAGAAGGCCTCCTGGCTGTCGCGCCTGAAGCAAGGACTGTCCCGCACGGGCCAAAGCATCGGCGGCATTTTTGTCGGCGTGAAGGTCGACGAGAACCTGTTCGAGGAACTCGAATCGGCCCTCATTATGGCCGATGCCGGCCTTGAGGCCACCGAGAAGCTTCTGACCGCGCTGCGCGCGCGCGTCAAGAAGGAACGCATCGAAGACCCGGCCAAGGTGAAGACGGCGTTGCGCCAACTGCTGGCCGATCATCTTCGTCCGCTGGAGCGCGCCTTTGATCTGAAGCGCACGCAACCGCTGGTGGTCATGATTGCCGGCGTGAACGGCGCGGGCAAGACCACGTCCATCGGCAAGCTGGCGCATACGTTCCAGCGCCAGGGCGCCAGCGTGCTGCTGGCCGCCGGCGACACGTTCCGCGCCGCCGCACGCGAGCAGTTGGTGGAATGGGGCAGCCGCAACAACGTCAGCGTGATTTCTCAGGATGGCGGCGATCCCGCCGCCGTGGCGTTCGATTCGGTCAATGCCGGTCGCGCGCGCGGCATGGGCGTGGTGATGGTGGATACGGCCGGTCGTCTGCCCACGCAGCTGCACCTGATGGAAGAACTGAAGAAGATCCGCCGCGTCATCGGCAAGGCGGACGCCAGCGCGCCGCACGAGGTGCTGCTGGTGGTGGACGGCAACACGGGTCAGAATGCGCTGGCGCAGATCCGCGCGTTTGACGCCGCGATCAACCTGACCGGCCTGGTGGTGACCAAGCTGGACGGCACCGCAAAGGGCGGCACGCTGGCCGCCGTCGCAGCCGGCAGCCAAGGCGTGCGCCCGGTGCCGGTGTACTGGATCGGCGTCGGCGAAAGCCTGGAAGACCTGCAGCCCTTCGTGGCGGACGAGTTCGCGGCGGCGTTGCTGGCCGACTGAGTCCGTTCATTCGGAACTCATCGCTGTCTTGCAAGAGGCCGTAAAGGCCCAGGAAGACCCATCTGACGGGACGACGCGAAAGCGCCGTCCCGTTGTCGTTTCCTGGGCAGGCGCAGCCACGAATCGCGCTGTGAACGGCGCCGTCAGCGGCGTCCACCAACGGCGCCAGGCGCAGCGCCACCAGCGCCACACGCAGCGCCACCAGCGCCACCCGCAGCGCCGGCGTCCGCTTTACCCGACCTGACCCATCGCCGGATCGCTGATCAGATCCTTGCCCGTCTCCATCCGACCGGCAAAGCGCCGCTGGAACGCCGCATACCCCTCGCAAGCAACCGCGAAGTCATACCACTGGCCGCTGTCGCTGACCGGCCACGCAAGCTCGCCGGTCTGTCCAGGTTCGACCGTCGCGGTCCAAGGACCGTCGCCGCGGTACGCCATCGCCTTGACGGTGAACGTGCAAGCCGTCGCGCCGTTGTTGTGCAGCTTGACCAGCACCTGCGGATCATCACACGGCACGTAGCACACCTGAATCTCCGGCTGAGCGCCGCCCGCCTGCATCAGATCGCCCGCGAACGCGCGGTGAAAACCGTTCGGCCCCAGCACCCACAGGTCGTACTTGCCCGCGTCGCCTGACACGTCCCACGCGTCGTCCAGCGACTTGCCCGCTTCAACCACATAACGGCGCGGGATGCGGTCCAGATGCAGCTTGTCGTACACATGGAACACCGCCGCCGTCTTGGCCGAGCTGGCGTTGGCGAACAGCAGCCGGACCCGGTTCTCACGCACGTCCTCGCGGGCGCTGGCGTGCAGTTCATACGGCAACGCACGCGAGGGCCGTGTGCCTTGCGCCTGCGGAGCCAGCGTCTGTTGCGCCGGGATGGCGATGGCCGGTTGTGCCTCCTGCCAAGTGGTCAGGCCGTCGGCGTCCGTCTTGGTGCTGCGGCCGGACAGCGTGGGCAGCGGCGCGCCGTTGGGCGACACGAAGTTCAGCGTGGACGTGAGGTCGCCGCACACGGCGCGGCGGAATGCGCTGATGTTGGGTTCCATGACGCCGAAGCGCTGTTCGAGAAAGCGCAACGCCGAGGTGTGGTCGAACACCTGCGAATTGACCCAGCCGCCACGGCTCCACGGCGAGATCACCCACATCGGCACGCGCATGCCGGGACCGTAGGGTTTGCCATCGGCGGTCAACTGCTTGGGCGTGGCGGGCGTGTAGGTGTTGTACTCGAAGGCCATCTCGGCGTCCGTCAGCGTGGACTTGCCGGCCAGCGTGCCGTCGTCGTTGCGGGACGGCGCGCTGGGTGTGGGCATGTGGTCGAAGAAGCCGTCGTTCTCGTCGTACGTGACCAGGAACACGGTCTTGCTCCAGACCTCGGGCGACTGCGTCAGCGCGTCCAGCGCGGCCTGGATGTACCACGCACCCTTGGCGGGGCTCGAGGGGCCGGGGTGCTCGCTATACGCCGCCGGCGGGATGATCCACGACACCTCGGGCAGCGTGCCGTTCATCACGTCGTCGCGCAGGCTTTGCAGCAGGCCGCCGTCCGGCATGGTGTTGCCAAAGCCCTTGGCAAATGGGCTGAACTGGTCATCGATGGCTGGGTTGTACGCGGGACCGCCCTGGTTCGTGACCTGACGGTCCGCCGGCATTCTCTCGATCTCGGCGCGCCAGTGGCGAAAGCTCATCATCTCGTTGCAGCCGAAGTTGTCGGGGATGTTCTGGTAGACCTTCCAACTCACGCCGGCCTGCTGCAGGCGGTCGGCGTACGTCGTCCAGGTCCAGCCCTCGGTCGAAGGCCCCACGTCGGCGCCGTCGTTCATTTCGTTCATCACGACCGACACGTTGTCGCCGCTGGGGCCGTTGGTGCCCGTCCAGAAGAAGAGGCGGTTGGGGATCGTGCCCGCGTGCATCGCACAGTGGTAGCTGTCGCACAGCGTGAAGGCGTCGGCCAGCGCGCGGTGGAACGGCACTTCGGCGGTCTCGTAGTAGCCCATCGACAACGGCTGCTTGGCGCTGGGCCAGCGGTTCA
>Ga0209050_1001259_pt1 | contig 29240 bp, 25 predicted proteins | sample Araplavi_mTSA_r2_FD_184276 | JGI IMG/M metagenome (GOLD analysis project Ga0209050, IMG submission 184276) | Arabidopsis root microbial communities from North Carolina, USA - plate scrape MF_Cvi_mTSA_r2 (SPAdes) (version 2) | ecosystem: Host-associated > Plants > Roots > Endosphere | place: USA... | reverse complement strand
GCGGCCCCGCCAAGATGGGGCTGACGTGGCGGGGCCGGCGCATGCAGCCGGTCCCGCCTTTCACTATTTCCCGCCGTAATCCACCACGATTCCCGCCTGCTGCGCGACCTCGCTCCAACGCTTGAACTCCGCCTTGGAGAACGCCTGGAACTGCGCGGCGTCGCGCAACTTGGGTTCAAAACCGGCGTTGATGATGCGGTTCTGGTATTCCGGCGCGGCCAGCCCGGTGACGATGGTGTTGGACAGTTGGGCGATGATCGCCGGGTCCACCTGCGCGGGCGCATACATGCCCAGCCAGCTCGTCACGTCGAAGTCCTTCATGCCCTGTTCCTGCATCGTCGGCACATTGGGCAACTGCCGCGCGCGGTAGGCGCTGGTCACCGCCAGCGCCTTCAGGCGCTTGCCGTCCACCATGGGCAGCGTTGGCGGCAGGTTCATGAAACAGAGGTCCAGGTCGCCGTTGGCCGTGCCCACCAGCGCCTCGCTGGCGCCTTTGTACGGCACATGATCGAACTTCAGCCCCGTGCGCATGGCAAAGAGTTCGGCCGTCATCTGCGACGAACTGCCGACGCCGTTGCTGCCGTACAGTGGTTTGCGCTTCGTGGCGCGCAGGTATTCGATCAGCTCCGGCACCGTATTGGCCGGATGGTCCACGCGCACGACGAGCGCGTTGACGAACTCGGCCACCTGGGCGATGGGAAGCAGTGCGGTGGGGATGTCGATGGGCAGCCCGCGCAGCGTGGCGGGGGGCAGCACGTTGTGGCCAAGACCCCCGGTGGTGAGGGTGTAGCCGTCAGGCTTGGAGGCGGCGGCGGCCTGCATGCCGATGACGCCACCGGCGCCGGCGCGGTTTTCGATGACCACGCTCTGGCCGTACTTGGCATAGAGCAGGTCGCCGACCAACCGTCCCGCAAGATCGGTGGCGCTGCCTGGGGTGGATGAGACGATGATCTTGATGACGCGGGACGGATACGCCCCGTTCTGTGCCCAGCTTGCGCCGGTCAGGTGCAGGCCGGCGGCGGCCCCCATCAGCTTCAACGCACTGCGACGTTTCATGACGACTTCCCCTTGGGTTATAGACCTACTGCTTCACGTGCTGCTCCAAAAATGTGATCCGGACTTTGTACGATAAACATATTTCTCGTACGGTACGGGGCCCACAAGCGCACGCAAATTGCGGCTAACCCTAGGGGAGTCGTTGCGGGCCTTGCGGCCCGTTTTTTAGCGCACCGGCCAGCCGTACATCAGGCCGCCGTTGCGGTACGAGGCGTTAAGCCCGCGTTCCAGTTTCAGGGGGCTGTTGGGGCCCAGGTTCTTCTCGAAGCTCTCGCCGTAATTGCCGACGGTCTTGATGATGTTGTAGGCCCACTTGTCGTCCACGCCCAGGTTCTTGCCCATGCCCGGCGTCACGCCCAGCAGGCGCTGGATGTTCGGGTTGGTGCTTTTCAGCATCTCGTCCACGTTCTTGGACGTGACGCCGTATTCCTCGGCTTCCAGCATGGCGTTCATGGTCCAGCGGACCAGGTTGAACCACTGCTCGTCGCCTTGGCGGACCATGGGGCCGAGCGGTTCCTTCGAGAAGTTCTCCGGCAGGATGTCGTACTTTTCCGGGCTTTCCAGGTTGCTGCGCGCGGCGGCAAGCTGCGACTTGTCGCCCGTGAATGCGTCGCAACGGCCCACGGCGAAGGCGCGGATGATCTCGTCCAGGCGCTCGACGACGACCGGCTTGAAGTTGACGTTCTGCGAACGGAACCAGTCGGCCAGGTTCAGTTCGGTGGTGGTGCCCGGCTGCACGCAGACGGTGGCGCCTTCCAGTTCCTTGGCGCTTTTCACGCCCAGGGACTTGTTCACCATGATGCCCTGGCTGTCGTAGTAGTTGACGCCCACGCCGATCAAGCCCAGCGTCGTGTCGCGGGTCAGCGTCAGGGTGGTGTTGCGGGTCAGCACGTCGACTTCGCCGGATTGCAGGGCAGTGAAGCGCTGCACGGCGCTGATCGCCTGGATCTTGGCCTTGGACGCGTCGCCGAACAGGGCGATGGCCAGCGCGCGGCACAGGTCCACGTCCAGGCCGATCCAGCCGCCCTTGCTGTCGTTCACGGAAAAGCCCGCGACGCCCGTGGATACGCCGCAGTGGACAAAACCCTTGCTTTTGACCGCGTCGAAGGTCGCGCCGGCATGGGCGGTCCAGGACGAGATGAACAAGGCGGTTCCTGCCGCAGCCAGTTTGAGTGCTTTCATGGTGTCTCCGCGCAGCGTTGCGCATGTTTATCGCTCAGCCGAAGGCTGAAGTGCGGCGCATAGTACCAGTGGGTCCGGGAGGGAGAATCGGGGAATTCCCCTTAAATCCGCAAGACGGAATTTGATGAGGAATAGAATCGGGCATGCGCGGCTCGTCGCGCCGCGCTTGCCCGCGGCGGCCGGCGGGCCGAATACGCCAGACCGCACCCACGCCAGCCTATGAAACGACACGACGATCCCGCAGGGCCGGACGACCGCCCGAGGCGCCCCTTCGCCTTCGTCAAGGACCAGCTGCACGGCACTTGGACCGAGCTGACCCGGGTCAACGCCAGCGACCGCCCGTGGGAAATGCCCCTGGCCGCCGCGCTGTCGTCGGGCCTGCCGCTGATGGTGGGCGCGTATTTCGGGCGCATGGACTACGGGCTGATGTCCAGCCTGGGCGGCATGGTGTTCCTGAGCTTGCCCAATGCCTCGTTGCAGATCCGCATGATGATGCTGCTGGCCGCGTCGTTCGGCATGGTCGCCTGCTACGCACTGGGCGCGCTGACGCAATTCTGGCCAACCGCCACCATCGCGGCGCTGACGCTGATTGCCATGGTGGTGAACATGGTGTGCCGCTGCTATCGCCTGGGACCGCCGGGCAGCCTGTTCTTCATCATGGCCACGGCGATTGCCGCCTACACGCCCGGCACCGTCCACGACGTGCCGCTACGCGTGGGCATGGTGGCGCTGGGCTGCCTGGTTGCGTGCCTGGTGGCCTTTGCTTATTCGCTGCACATGACGCGCGTCGCGCCGCCGCCCGCGCCCATCGAGCTGCCCAAGCCGACCTTCGATTTCGTGGTCTACGACTCGGTGATCATCGGCCTTTTCGTCGGTATCTCTTTGCTGGCGGCCGAACTGCTGCAGCTTCAACGGCCCTATTGGGTGCCGGTGAGCTGCCTGGCGATCATTCAGGGCGCCAGCCTGCGCGCGGCGTGGAGCCGGCAGATGCACCGCATCCTGGGCACGGCGGTCGGCCTGTGCGTGGCGTGGGCGCTGCTCAGCTTGCCTCTCAACGTCTGGACGTTGAGCCTGGTGATGATGGCGCTGTCCTTCGGCATCGAGACGCTGGTGGTGCGGCACTACGCCAGCGCGGTTGTGCTGATCACGCCCTTGACCATTTTCCTGGCCGAGGCGCCGCATCTGGGGCAGGGCTATCCCATCGACGTCATCGAGGCGCGCTTTGTGGACACGGTGCTGGGCGCCTTCATCGGCGTGCTGGGCGCGGTGCTGCTGCACAACCAGCGCATCCGTCCCGTGCTGTCGCGATGGATGCGGGCGGTGCTGCCCCGCCGGGTGAATTGACGCCGCCGCGCCAACGCGGCAGCATGGGCTTTCCGAAACCCTGGAGGTACTCATGGATTGTTCTGTCGAAGGAAAGGTCGCGTTCGCCGACGGCCAGTCGTATCACTTCGCGACCGTGGACGCGGCGCTCGCATTCGCGGAATGCGTCAAAAGCACCCAGAATCCCGCGCAGTGCGCCGCCACGCACGGCAGCACCAGTCAGGTCAAGCTTGAAGACGTGGCCGCGCAGGAAGACGCGGAGCGGCGCGAGCAGGATCCGGGGGCGGGTGTGTGAATCGCATGGCGCGGGGAATGACACCGCGCCATCGCTCAGGGATCAGTCCGCCGCCCCGTCAGCCCCTTCGCCCGCCAGATACGCCTGCACCAATGTGATGATCCGTTCCGCGGTAGGCGACAAGCTGCGGCGGGCGCGGTGGATGACGCTGTAGGTCAGCGGGCCGGAGGCCGGATAGGGCAGGGGCAACGGCACGAGCGCCCCTTGCGCCAGCTCGGCGACGATGGCCTCGCGTGTGCAGAACAGCACCACGTCGCTCCCCACGGCCACGTCGCGCAGCGCGCTGACGCTATCGCACTCGAAGGCAATCGGCAGTTCATCCACGCCGGCCACTTGATACAGCTTTGCCAGATACTCTCGCGCGCGCTGCGGCAGGTCGGTGGCAGCCAGCCGATATTGCGCCAACGCGGCACGTAACTTTGGCTTTCGGACCGATTGCAGCGGATGCCCGGCCCGCACGAAAAGGCCGCCGTGCTGCGGTGGCAACGCACGCACGATGAAGTCCGCCGGCGGCGGCAGGCTGTGCGTTACCGCCACGGCAAAGTCCAGCTTGTCCTGCAACAGCTTGTCCAACAGCCGCTGCCAGCTTTCGATTTCTACATGCACGCTCAGGCCCGGGTGATCGCGTGCCAGGCGGACCAGCAGCGGCGACAGAAACCCCGCCGCCGGAAACGCCCCGACCCCGAAGCTGACGCGTCCCGTGTCGGTGGCCCTCATCAATTCGGCCTCGCGCCGAAGGGCGAGAACATCGCCCAGGATGCGGCGCGAACGGTCGAGCACCATTTTTCCCGCCTGTGTCGGCGTCACGCCGATCGACGCGCGATCCACCAGCACCAGGCCCAGCGTCTCTTCAAGGGACTGGATGCTGCGCGTCAGCGCCGACTGCGTCAGATGCAGCCGCTGGGCCGCCCGAGAGAAGTGCCGCTCTTCGGCAAGGACGGAAAAGTGCTGGAGCGAACGTATCGTCAGGCCCATGTATTTTTCTCATCGGAATTGCGCCAAATATGCAATTGATTCGGGTCAGTTGCAAGACTAAAACAGCTTGACCACGGGCCGGCAGCAAATGTTGCCAGCACCCGGGAAAACACCATACAGAGCGATGCGCGGCCCCGCGACACGCCAACCTCGCAGGAGGAGACAACATGAACCGCAAGCCGATATTCCATCTGGCGGGCTGGAGCGCAGCCGCTGCGCTGAGCATGCTGGCCTGTACGGCGGCCGTCGCGGCGCCATCCCCGCAACCCGACGCCTGGCCTGCCTCGGGCAAGCCGATACGCATGGTCGTGCCGTTTCCGGCGGGGTCGGGCTCGGATTCGCTGGCGCGCATGCTGGCGGCCAAGGTGTCGCAGCAGACCGGCGCCTCCGTCATCATCGACAACAAGCCGGGCGCGGGCACGATGATCGGCGCGCAGGACGTGGCGCGCGCCAAGCCGGACGGCTATACGCTGCTGTACACCATCGTCGTCACGCACACGCAGAATCCGCATCTGTACAAAAAGCTGCCGTACGACCCGGTCAAGGACTTCACGCCGGTCCTGCAGGCGGTCAGGTCGGCCACCGTGCTGGTCGCCAACAACAACGCGCCGTTCTCCACAACCGCCGAGCTGATTGCCTACGCCAAGGCGAACCCCGGAAAACTGAACTACGCCTCGTACAGCGCCGGGTCGACCTCGCACCTGAATGGCGAGATTCTCAAGATGAAAACGGGCACCGACATCGTCCACGTGCCCTACAAGGGCACTGCCGACGCCAGCCGCGCGCTGCTGGCGGGCGATGTGCAGGTCTACTTCGACGGCACCGCCACGGCGGTCGAAAACGCCCGCGCCGGCAAGGTCAAGCTGCTGGGCCCGGCGACGGACCGGCGCCTGAGCGTGCTGCCTGAATTGCCGACGCTGGAGGAGCAGGGGATCGAGGGTCTGAACATCGTGGGCTGGCAAGGCATCTTCGGTCCGGGCGACATGCCGCCCGCACTGGCCGAACGCGTGGCCCAGGTGTTTCGCGCCGCGCTGGAAACCCCTGAAATCACCCAGACCATTCTGTCGCAAGGCAATGAGGTCAGCGGCGCCGGGCCGAAGGAATTCTCGGCCATCGTGCAGCGCGACAGCGCGCGGTGGGGCGACGTGATCCGCCGGATCGGGCTGGTATTGGAATAAGGCTGACGGGCCCGCGGGCCCCAGGAGACAACAATGCACGATGTAGTGATACGCGGCGGCACGCTGGTGGACGGTTCAGGCGCCAGCTCCCGGGTGGGCGACCTTGCCATCGACGGCGGCCGGATCGTACAGGCGGGCGGCAAGGCGGGCGCCGCGCGGCGAGAGATCGACGCGGCGGGCGCATTGGTGACGCCGGGCTGGGTCGACATCCACACCCATTACGACGGCCAGGCGACGTGGGACCCGTACCTCAGCCCATCGACATGGCATGGCGTCACCACCGCCATCATGGGCAACTGCGGGGTGGGCTTTGCGCCGGTAAAGCCCGACCGTCGCGAATGGCTGATCAAGGTGATGGAGGGCGTCGAGGACATTCCGGGCTCGGTGCTGTCGGAAGGCATCGAATGGGACTGGGAAACCTTTCCCGAGTATCTGGATGCGCTGGATCGGCGGCCCAAGGCGCTGGACATCGGGGCGCAGATCCCGCACAGCGCGGTGCGCGCGTACGTGATGGGCGACCGCGCCATTCATCACGACGAGGCCTCGCCCGCCGACCTGCTGGCCATGCGCGAGGTCGTGCGCGCCGCCTTGCAGGCGGGGGCGGTCGGCTTTTCGACGTCGCGGACGTTCCTGCACAAGTACGACGAGCGCAAGTACCCGCCGGGCACGTTCGCCACCGGCGAAGAGATCAGCGCGCTGGGCTCCGTCATGGGCGAAGTCGGCCACGGCGTGTTCCAGATGACGGCCAACCATCCCGCGATGGAGGGCGAGATTCCCTGGCTGGAACAGCTTGCCCGCCACAATCGTCTGCCGGTGCTGTTCAACCTTCAGCAGACCGACGGCGCGCCTGACGTCTGGAAGCAGATCGTACGCACGCTGGACAAGGCGCGCGATGAAGGCGTGCCGCTCATGGCCGGCATCAGCGGCCGGCCGCTGGGCATCCTTTTCTCCTGGCAAAGTTCGTTGCATCCCTTCATTGCCCATCCGACCTATCAGGCGCTGCACGCGCTGCCCCTGCCAGAAAAGCTCGCGCAACTGCGCGATCCGCAGGTCCGCCAGAAAATCATGAGCGAGCAGCGTGGCCTGCTGGACCGCCGGGCCGAGACTTTGTTCAGCAGCTTTCACAAGATCTACCGGCTGGGCCAGGACCCCGACTACGAGCCGCTGCCGGAAGACAGCGTGGCGGCCATGGCGGCGCGCACCGGGCGCCCTCCGTTGGAACTGGTGTATGACCTGATGCTGGAGAACGAGGGCCGGGCGATTCTCTACTATCCGTCCTTCAACTACTCATACGAAAACCTCGATCACCTGCACCAGCTGATGCAGCATGCCAACACGGTGAACAGCCTTTCCGACGGCGGCGCGCATTGCGGCTACATCTGCGATGTCAGCATGCCGACCTTCATGCTCAGCCACTGGACGCGAGACCGCCGCCGAGGTCCGCTCCTGCCGCTTGAACACGTGGTGCGCCGGCAGACCCGCGATACCGCGCTGGTGTATGGCTTGCACGATCGCGGGCTATTGCAGCCGGGATACAAGGCCGACATCAACGTCATCGACCCGGATGCGCTGAAGGTGCATTGCCCGGAAATGGTGTTCGACCTGCCGGGAGGCGGGCGCAGGCTGGTGCAGCGTGCCGATGGCTACGCGGCCACGCTGGTCAACGGTCTGCCGATCTTCGAACGCGGCGAGGCAACGGGAGAGCTGCCGGGCAAGTTGTTGCGGGGGGGCGGACCGCAACCGGGATGAGCATTCGGGCCTTCCTGTCAGACCCCGGAAGGCGGCGCCTTTTTGGTTCTTCTGCCCAGCACCTTCACCCCCGCTGGCACCGGCTTGTCGTGGATGACGTCCCGGATGTACTGCAGGAACAGTTCCGAACTTGCCGACAGCGACCGCAAGCGTCGCGTGATCAGACAGACCTCGCGCGACAACCGGGGCGAACTCAGTTCCCGGAACACGAACGGCCCCGGCTCGCTCCCTAGCGTCTGCGACGGCGCGATGGAGCTGGCCGCAAGCGCCGGCAGGATCGAATATCGCCCGCCGCCACGCAGCACGGCGTGCAGCGACGACGTGCGCGACACCTCATCGTGCTGCTGCTCGAAGAACCCCGGCTTGCCGGCGTGTGCGCGCAGGAACGCGCCGATGCCGGTGTCTTCGGTAAACCCCACGTATTGCGCCGGATCCAGGTCGGCCCACTTCAATGGCTTTGCGCCTTGCGCGTACGGATACGACGCGGCGCAGATCACGCCGTAGCGGTCCTCGAACAGCGGCGTATAGACCAACTCTTCCAAACCATGGTGCGAAGTCGAAATCGCAAAATCGATGTCGCCGTTGGCGATCATTTTCTCGACCAGTTCCGAGCCGGCGTCGTGCAGTGAAAACGTGATCTTCGGATAGGCCTGGCGAAAGGCCGCGATGGCGTCGCCCAGAAAGTAGTTGGTGACCGACGCCACCACCGCGATCCGCACGTGTCCCTGGCGGCCCTGCGACAACGCCTCCAGGTCGCTCAGCGCGCCGTCGAACTGGCTGAGGATGCGCTCGGCCTCCGCCTTGAAGCGGGCGGCCTCCGGCGTCATCGCCACGCGGCGCGTACTGCGGTCGAACAGTTTGACGCCCACGGCGTCTTCAAACTGCTGGATGGTCGCGGTCAGCGAAGACTGCGTCAGAAAGAGCTGCGACGCCGCCACGGTGAACGAGCCGGTGTTGGCCACCGCCACGAAACTGCGGAAGTGCCGCAGGGTGATGCTGCGCTTGGTCGACATGATTCGCCACCGCTCTATATATTGGCAAAACCGAATAATAAGTAAAAACCAACAATTTGTAGTGAAGAAAAGCGCGCTCTAGAATTTTCCTCGACTCGGCGTCCCGTGCCGCCGTCATCGCGTGCAAGAGGGAGCAATCCGAGATGAGCAGTGCAGATGTATCGCAGACCGCATCCTGCTTTTCGCGCGTGGGCTGCCGCCCATGACCAGACCACAACAACCGCTGCGGATCCTCATGTCCGAACCGACGCTAAGCCGCATCGGCAGCGAGATCGCGCAGGCGTTGGATGGACGCGCGTTCGAACCCGTCATCGCGGCGCGGACGCAGGGCAGCGCGCCCGCCGGTGCCGATGTCGCTTTCATCTCGCGCGATGTGACCGGCCTGTCGACCAAGCATCGCGTCCTGGAACCGCTTGAAGCCTTCTACGTCTCGCTGCGTCAATCGCCGAAGCTGGCCTGGGTGCACGTGCACTCGGCGGGCGCGGACCGGCCGATCTTTGGCGAACTGAAATCCCGCGGCGTGCGTGTCACCACCTCGTCCGGCGCCAACGCGCAGGTGGTGGCGCAGACCGCGCTGGCCGGGATTCTGGCGCTGGCGCGCGAGTTTCCGCGCTTGTTCGACGCCCAGCGTGCCCAAACCTGGACGCCGCTGATCGGTGACCGGATGCCGCGCGATCTGCCAGGGCAGACCGCCGTGATCGTGGGATGGGGGCCGATCGGCCGCGCGCTGGGCGGGTATCTGCGGATGCTGGGACTGAACGTCATCGCCGTGCGCAGCGCGGCCGCGCCGCCCGCGGACGGCGTGGAGACCTACGCCTTTGAAGACCTGCCGCACATTGCGGGCCGTGCCGATTGGCTGGTGCTGGCGTGCCCCTTGAGCGACCGCACGCGCGGCCTGGTGAACGCCCACGTGCTGGCCGCCATGGCGCCGCACGCCCGGCTCGTCAACGTCGCGCGGGGCGAAGTCGTTGCCGAAGCCGACCTGATTGAGGCACTGCGCGCCAACGCGCTGGCTGGCGCCTTTCTGGATGTCTTCGAACACGAGCCGCTGGACGCCGCGTCGCCACTCTGGACGCTGCCAAACGTGATCGCCACGCCGCATTCGGCTGGGCACTCCGACGGCAACGAGGCGCGCGTGGACCGCATCTTCCTTGATTACCTGCGCGACTGGCGGCAATGATTCCGCCCGCGATGCCCGCGACCCTTTCAGGACCCTTCATGATCCAGACCGCCGGGCGCATCCAGCGCGGACCGTCTACGCGGCCGCCACGCAATACGGGCAATCGGTCGCGCACGCTTGTCCGTTGGCAGGTTTGCCAAGATCCGGCTTTCCTGGCGCCTGCCCCGCAGGGTCCGTGCCGCCGCCATGAAAACACTCATGCGCCAGCCACTGGCTCAGCCGCTCGTAGCTTTCCATGTTGCTGCGCCAGTTCGGCGCGCAAAGATAATAGCCAAGCGGGCTTTCAAAGGTGCGATCGAATATGTCGACCAGCTGCCCCGTGGCCAATTCCTTTTCGATCAGGCAGTGCGGCATGAGCGCCACGCCAAAGCCGGAGGATGCGGCCTGGATAATCATTGAAAACAGATTGAAGCCGGGGCCAAAACGGGCGCGGTCATAATCGCCCAGGTACGTCGAAAACCAGTATTCCCAGGACAGCGGAATCTCGATGTGCTGCAGCAGCGTGCACTGCTTGATGTCTTCCAGGCTGCTGATCGGATGCTGATCCAGGTATTCCCGCGAGCACACCAGGCGGGTTTCGCGTCCCGTCAGGTACTTGGCGGCGCCGTCGTGCCAGTCGCCATAGCCGTACTGGATGGAGGCATCGAAATCCAGCTCGGTGCTTTTGTAATCCGCGACGCTGTAACGCACGAAATTGATGGAGATGTCCGGATTGACCTCGCGGAACGTCTTCAGACGCGGAAACAGCCATTGCGCCGCAAACGTGGGCGCGGCCGAGACATTCAGGGATTTTGCCGACTGCTGCGTCGCCATGACCTGCGACGTGGCGCTTTCCAGCGTATGCAACGCCGGCCGGATCAGGCTGAGGTAGGTGGCGCCCATGCGCGTGAGCTGCAACCCGTTCGTGCCCCGAATGAACAGCGCGTGGCCAAGATAGCTTTCCAGCGTGGCGATATGCCGGCTGATGGCGCTTTGCGTGACGAACAGTTCCTTGCCCGCCTTCGAGAAAGACAGATGCCGTGCGGCCGCGGAAAACGCGTTCAATTCGGACAGGGTGGGGCAGCGGCGTCTCATAGGGGGGTATGAGTAAAGCTCATAAGGCTCTTCAAATTTGTGTCGAGCGCATAGGGGGAGACCCGGTATCGGACCCCGGAATTGTACCGGTAGAGTTCGGCATGCCGCGATTTCCCGGCGTTTTGAACTGTTTACGTGGTTGATTTATGAATCCGGTTGTCATCAAGAATTGCAGGATCCTCAATACCCGAACCTTGGCCCTCGAAGCCGCTTCGACCGTGCTGGTCGAGGACGGGGTCATCACCCGCATCGCCGCCGACGCAACGGCGCCGGCGGATGCGCAGGTGGTGGACGCCAAGGGCATGACCTTGATGCCCGGCATGATCGACTGCCACGTGCACGTGGTGGCGTCGTCGTTCAACCTGGGCCGCGTCGCGGCCCTGCCCAACGCGCTGGCGCTGCTGCGCGCGCTGCCCATCATGCAGGGCATGCTTGACCGCGGCTTCACCTCGGTGCGTGACGCCGGCGGCGCAGACTGGGCGCTGGCGCAGGCCGTGCTGGACGGCACCATCGACGGCCCGCGTCTCTTCTGCTCGGGCAAGGCCCTGTCGCAGACCGGCGGCCACGGCGACTTCCGCCAGCGTAACGACGAACTGGATCCTTGCCCGTGCTCGGTCAAGATCGGCAACATCGGCCGCGTGGTCGACGGCGTCGACAACTGCCGCCTGGCCGTGCGCGAGGAAATCCTCAAGGGCGCCACGCAGATCAAGGTCATGGCGTCCGGCGGCGTGGCTTCGCCCAACGATCCCATCCAGAACCTGGGCTTCTCCGAAGCCGAGCTGATCGCCATTGTGGAAGAGGCCAGCAACGCCAACACCTACGTGATGGCCCACGCCTACACCCCGCGCGCCATCACGCGTGCCGTGCGCTGCGGCGTGCGCACCATCGAGCACGGCAACCTCGTTGACCGCGAGGCCGCCGAGGTCATGAAGGAACACGGCGCCTACATGGTGCCCACGCTGATCACCTACGAAGGCCTGGCCAACGACGGCGAGCGCTTCGGCTTGCCGCTGGACTCGGTCAAGAAGATCGCCACCGTGCGCACGCAAGGCCTGACCGCGCTGGAGATCCTGGACGACGTCGGCGTGAAGATGGGCTACGGCAGCGACCTGCTGGGCGAAACCCACTACATGCAATCCGACGAACTGGTGCTGCGCAGCCGCGTGCTGGGCAACGCCAAGGTCATCCAGCAAGCCACGCTGATCGGCGCCGAGATCCTGAACCAGGAAGGCCTGCTGGGCGAAGTGTGCGAAGGCGCCTACGCCGACCTGCTGTTGATCGACGGCAATCCGCTGGACGACATCGAACTACTGACCAAGCCGGATTCGATCAAGCTCATCATGAACCGCGGCCTGCTGCACAAGAACGCCTGCTGACGTTCGCCCGCTTCGTACCCCTCTTCTTTACTCCGGAATTTCCCCCATCATGTTTTCCGTATCCGACCGCCTGGAGCGGTTGCCCTTCAGCAGCTTTCATTTCCGGCTGCTGATGATCGGCGGCCTCGGCCTGGCCTTTGAAGCTTTGGACGCCGGCATCATCGCGTTCATCATTCCCTCGCTGCGCACGCAGTGGGGTCTGACCACCGGCCAGATCGGCTGGATCGCCAGCAGCACCTATGTCGGCTTCCTGGTCGGGGCGCTGTTCTCCGGCATCCTGGGCGACCGCTACGGCCGCAAGAAGATCATGATGTGGGCGCTCCTGCTGTTCTGCGTCGCCACGTTCTTCAACGCCTTTGCCCGCAACTATCACGAGTTCTACATCCTGCGCATGATTGCCGGCATCGGCATGGGCGCTGAAGGCGCCATCATCGCGCCGTACCTGGCCGAATTCGTCAGCAGCAAGTATCGCGGCCGCTTCACCGGCGCGCTGGCGGGCTTCTTCTCGTTCGGCTTCGTGATGTCGGCGCTTTTGGGCTACTTCATCGTGCCGATGAGCGACGACGGCTGGCGCTGGATCATGATCATCGCTTCTGTTCCCGTCGTGTTCCTGTTGTGGTGGCGCAAGTCGCTGTTTGAATCGCCGCGCTGGCTTGAACACACCGGCCAGACCGCGGAAGCCAACCGCATCTGCGAAGCCATCGAAGCCGAAGTCCTGAAGAGCACCGGCCGCCCGCTGCCCACGCCCGTTGCCACGCGCAAGGCCACGGCCACCAGCGCGCCGCAGCAGACCGCGATGGCCAAGCTGGCGCAGCTGTTCTCGAAGGAGTACCTGGGCACGACCGTGCTGGTGTGGGTGTTCTGGATCACGGTGCTGTTCTGCTACTACGCCTTCCTGGTGTGGATCCCCAGCCTGCTGGTCGAGCGCGGCTTCACCATCACCAAGAGCTTCTCGTACACCATCCTGATCTACCTGTCGCAGATTCCCGGCTACTTTTCGGCCGCGTATTTCAACGACAAGATCGGCCGCAAATACACCATCCTGGCCTACATGCTGCTGTCGTGCCTGTCCGCGCTGGGCCTGGCGCTGGCCAGCGGCGAGCAACAGATCATCATGCTGAGCATGCTGCTGTCCTTCGGCATGAATGGCGTGATCGCCGGCCAGTACACGTACACCGCCGAGATCTATCCCACGTCGATCCGTGCGACCGGCATGGGCGCGGCCTCGGCGTTTGCCCGCATCGGGTCCATCGCATCGCCGACCATCGTCGGCGTCGCGTACCCGGTCCTGGGCTTTGCCGGCGTGTTCGCCATGATGACCGCCATCCTGCTGGTCGGCGGCCTGGGCATCCTGTTCTACGGCAAGAACACGCGTGGCGTCGTGCTTGAGGAGATCAACGCATGACGAAGGGCTCCGCATTCCGCCCGCTGGCCGGGCACGCGCGCGATCTGGCGCTGGCGGCGGACCGGCAGGCGCAGTGGAGCGTGATCTCCAACCTGCTGCACGCCTGCTTTGGCCACAAGCTGTTCACTGCGTTGCTGTACCTGCAGGACCACCGGCTGATGAAGCGTCTGCATACGTCGGACGAATCGATCAGCCCGCTCGGCGGCTTCAAAGCCACCGGCAACGGTCCGTGGTCGCGGCTGGTGCTGGAAGAAGGGCGGCTGTATGTCGCCAGCAATGAAGACGATGTGCGCACCGTGTTCTCCGAGGCGCCGATGCTGATCGAACGCGGGCTGCAGTCGGCTTTCAACATTCCGGTGCGGCATGAGGGGCGTGTGATCGGCTCGCTGAACATGCTGGCCGGGCGTCATGCCTATGACGACATCGATCCGGACCTCGCGGCAGTTGTCGCCGGGCTGTGCGCGCCGGTCTTCATCGAAGAGATGAAGGACGCGGCATCCGCGGCGGCGAGCGTGGACCGGTCTGCGCTGGATAGCGTGTGATGGTTTGAATTTGAGTATCCGTCCCGGTGCGGGACTGGGTTTGCGGGCTGCTTGCCGGAGCAGCCCGTTTTTTTTGGGATTGCCTCGCGTGGCAATTCCTTTTTTTTGTGCATTGTTGCGGGTATTGGTCCGAATTGTTGCGTGCCACTGCATTTTTGCAAGAGGTGGAATCGGTTTTAGAAATCTTTCGATGTGCGGGGTTGCGCAGCGTCAAGAGAATGGTCGCTTTTTTTCGTGGCGGTTCGGCGTTGCTGCACTTGGCTGGCATCTGGCTTTTGGCATCTCCGAGGCCGCGCACGGGTTACGGAGCTTGCGATGCATTTCCCCCTTTCCCCGGTTGTCGCGGCGATTCTCGCCGTCACGATCCCGGCCTTTCCCTTGATGGCGTTGGCGGGGCCGATGCCGCCGATTCTCATTGATGACCCGGAAGGCAACACGTCGATGGAGGTGTTCCCCGGAGCGAGCATCACCGTCAGCACCGGAGACGCAATCCGCGTCAACAACCAGGGCAACAGCGTCTTCGTAAACGGCATCACTGTCACCGCAGAGGCAGACGCCCGAGGTGCGCATACTCAAGGCGGTGGCTCGATCACGATCACGGACAGTACGATCCAGACGCAGGCCGGGGCTGCATTGTCCGCGTCCCAGGAAAATAGTTTTGTCCACGCCGACATCTCCCTGCTCTCCTCAGAGGCAACGGCCGTGCTTGCGACCGATGGGGGCCGCATCAATCTGCTTGGCGGAACCGTCTCGGGATCGGGCGGTTTCCAGGGTACCGTCCGGGCTTCCGATGGGGGCGTCATCACGGCAAGCGACCTGGAGATCAAGAGCATTGATCGCAATGGCGTCAACAGCTATGGCGTGCGCGTGCAGTTAGGCGGCCGCGTCGAACTGTCCAACGTCATTCTGTCCAGCGTGGATGACATGGGCGCGGCGACGGGGGCGGACCTTTCGGTGCAAGAGGCCACGCTGTTGCTGACCGACAGCCACGTCAAGGCAGGAGGCACAGAAAATGCCTCGGCGGCAACCGTGCATATCTCGCAAAATGCCATCGTCACCGTTCAAGGAAGCACCATTGAAGGCCAGATGTCCGTTGTCGACGGTTCCAGCCTGACCATGACGGATACGGTTGTTGCCGGTCCACATTCGGTGGACTTCGGCGTGCTCTTGTATAACGAGGCGAGTCAAAACAGTGGGTCTTCGGCGTCTTTGACGAACGTGACAATCGGCAGCGAAGCCGTCGCGGTCAACGAGGGCGTCACGGTGATGAACAACCATGTGATGACGGGACAGAACCTGGACATCCGTGCGGACTTGTATGCGATCCGAAGCCGCAATGGGGCGGTACAGATTGAAGGCGGTACCTTACGCGGAAGACGGGCCGGCCTGTATGCGCACTCGACCGATAACACGGCGACAACAACGATCGACGCGGTGGGAACGCATATCCTGGCCGAAGCCACGAATGCGGTAGGCGTGAATGCCAACCATCGCGGCACGCAGGTGACATTGGACGGCGTTACCGTGGACGTATCCGGCAGCGCGGGAACTGCGCTTCGAGCAGCCGACGAGGCACGTATTGACGCCGTCAATTCACAGTTGAACGGGCAATCCACGGGCTCGACCGGCGTGTATATGCTTGGCAGCATCGGCGCCGGTGAAACGACGGTTTCGCTGAGCGACACGCAAGTCATCATGACGGGTCAGAACGCAAACGGCGTGCAAAGCGTGCGCTACGAGCCGCAGGGCGTCAACTCGCTCGTATTGTCGGACGGCAGCGACCTGCAAACCCACGACGGTGTGGGGTTTCTCGTCAGGGGCGGTGATCACGACATCACCGTTCAGAACGCCACCGTGGTGGCCCGAGCCGGTGGCGACGAAGGCAGCGGCATCCTGCTTAGAACGCAGGCGACGCCCAGCGCGGGAATCGTCCCCGGGCAACCGTACCAGACGCAAGGCGTCACCCTGAACGCCACAGGCGCGCTCATGACGGGCGACGTGTTGACCGCCGACAGCGGCCGCGTCGACATCGGGCTGGCGAGCGGCAGTGAGTGGACCGGCGCGGTGCGCGCGGGGCAGGGTTCGGTGGACAGCGTCAAGTTAGACGCCAGCAGCGTCTGGAATGTGCGCGGCGATTCGGCCATCAAGACCCTGACCAACGCGGGTGTCGTGCGGTTCGTGTCTCCCGGTGCGCAATCTGGATTCAAGACGCTGACCGTCTCCGACTACATCGGCGGCGGCACCTTGGTCATGAATACCCACCTGGGCGACGATACGTCTCTGACCGACCGGCTCGTCGTGGACGGCGGCACGGTCACGGGCACGACCGGGCTGCGAGTCTTGAACGCCGGCGGCGCAGGCGCGTTGACCACGCAAGGCATCCGGCTCGTGCAGGCCACCAACGGGGCCACGATTTCAGGCAATGCGTTTTACCTGGACGCGAATTCGACTGGCTATCGGCCCTCAACCATTAGCCTGGCGCTCAATGGCTACGACTATTTCCTGGTTCAGGGCGGCACGGGCGGCGTGGCGTCCGATTGGTATTTGACTTCAACGACGCCGCCGGAAGAAGGCGGCGCCACGGACCCGGGCGGTCAGACGCCGCCCGGAAGTGGCGTTGAGACACCTCCTGGCAGCGGCATCGAAACGCCGCCTGGCAGCGGCATTGAAACTCCGCCGGGCAGTGGCGCCGAAACGCCTCCTGGCGGCGGCATTGAAACGCCGCCCGGCACCGGCACTGAAACGCCTCCTGGCGGCGGCATTGAAACGCTTCCCGGCAGCGGCACTGAAACGCCTCCTGGCAGCGGCACCGAAACGCCTCCGGGCAGCGGCACCGAAACGCCGCCGGGCAGCGGCACCGAAACGCCGCCTGGCAGTGGGGGGACGACACCTCCCGGTAGTGGCGGTGGCGCCACCGGTCCTGCCCCGGGCACGCTGCAGAATGTCTCACCGGAAAGCGGTGTGCACATCGGCAACCAGTTCGCAGCCACCCGCATGTTCGTACATCGCCTGGCGGATCGTAGCGTGGCGCAAACGTCGGCCGGCCAGTCTGCACCCGCCAGTGCGGCATCCCGGCAGTTGTGGGCACGTACCGAGGGCGCGCGCCATACCGGAATGGAACTTCAGCAAGGCCGGGTAAGCATCGATACCGACACCGCCATGCTGCAGATGGGCGCCGACCTGTTGAGCACGCGCCTGGGTCAGCAAGGCGTCCTCAAGGCAGGCGTCATGGCCGGCGCGGGCGATGCACGCACGAACGCCACTTCCCAGCTCATCCACCCCGGTACCGGCATGGCGATGCGCGTTGACGCCCGCGGCAAGGTCACCGGGTATTCGGTGGGCATCTATGCAACGGCTTACGCCGACGATGCCACCCGCCTGGGCGCGTACGCCGACTCGTGGTTGCAGTTCGGCCGCTACTCCAACGAAATCAATAGCGAACTGGGCTCGGCCCGTTACCGTTCAAACACCTGGACCGCATCGGTGGAAGCCGGCTACGCCTTCAAGCCCTTCGCTGCCGATTCGGCATTGGGTTCGATGGTGGTGGTGCCGCAGGCACAACTGGCCTATACGCGTTACAACGCCCAGGACGCCGTCCTGCCCAGCATGACGCTGAAAAACTCGCCCGCCAGTTCGGTCACTTCGCGCGTGGGTGTCCGGGCGTACCCGCTTGGCAACGACGCCGCCACGTCGCTGGTGCGGCCTTACGTCGAGGCCAATTGGCTGCATAACTCGGGCAGCGCGAAAGCCAACGTGGGCGCCTCGACGTTCCAGGCAACGCCGATGCGCGACGCGGCGGAACTGCGAATCGGCGTGGCCGGAGATGTCCGCGAGTCGTGGCAGGTTGGCGGCGAGCTGTTCGGCCAGGCTGGAAACGGCGGTCAGCGGGGCTACGGCGGCATGCTGAACGTCGGGTATCGCTGGTAACCCTGCACGCTGAAGGGCAGACTGCAATGCGGGCCGTTGATGGCCGCGGTGGTCTGCCCTTCATGGCGATGGCCGAGGCGATTCAAGCCACGCGCTTGTTGAGAATCACCAGCGACACGCCCGCCAGCACGAGCGCGGACGCGGCCACCAGCAGAACCGTCAGCGGCTCATCGAGAAACAGTGTCCCGCCCAACGCCGCCAGCACCGGGACACTGAGCTGCACGGTGGCGGCGCGCGTCACGTTCAACTGTTTCAGCGCGGCGTACCAGAAGATGTACCCCAGGCCCGACGTCACCGCGCCGGACGCCGCGGCATAGGCGGCGCCTGCGGCGTCGAGCCGAACGTGCGACATGACGAACTGCGCAAGCAACAACGCCAGCGCAACCGGCGCGGCGCGGATGAAATTCCCCGCGGTTGCCGCCACCGGATTCCGTGCGCCCCGGCCCAGCAGCGAATAAATGCTCCACGCCACGCCGGACAGGATCATCAGGAATCCGTAGAACACGGGTGGCGCGTCCGTACCGGGCAGCATCAACGCGACAAGCCCGGCAATCGCCAACGCCATGCCAACGCATTGCAGCGGCGCCAATCGTTCGCCAATAGTCAGGCCGTACAGGATCATGCTGATCTGGATCGCGCCGAACAGCAGCAGGGCGCCCGTGCCGGCGGGAATATGCGTGTACGCAAAGGAGAACGCCAGTGCATACGCCAGCAGCGCCAACGCGCCCGCCCAGGACCCTTCCAGACGTTCGGACTGCTGGCGCAGTGCAAGCACCAGCCATAGCATCAGCGCACCCGACACAACGCGGATGACGACGAAGGTGGTGGGATCGATCGCCGTCTGTTTGAGCGCGAGGCGGCAAAGCAGGGAATTGCCGGCAAAGGCCAGCATGGCGGAAAGGGTGAGCGCGAAGAGGCGGAGGGTCCTGGCGGGGGCCTTTGAATCACCACTGCGATCCGCGGCCTCTGCCGTCTACTGCACGGCCGAAGCGGTCTCGCGGAACCGCTGCACCAGCGGGGAGCCGTCTTCCGAACGATACGCCAGCAGCACCTGGCTTTGGGCGTCTGGCGTATCCAGTTCGCGATAGGCCACGCCGGGAATGCCCGTTTTCATGTAGGTGTCGGGGAGGATCGAAATGCCCATCCCCGCCGCGACCAGACCGATGATGGTTGCGCCTTCGCGCGCCTCCTGGCCGACTTGCGGGGCGAAGCCCGCCCGGTTGGCCAGCACGCTCACGTGGTCGAACAGGCCGCAGCCCAGTCCGCGCGGGAACAGGATGAAGGATTCGTCCGCCAGGTCCGTCATTGACAGCGGCGTGTCACGGCGCGCCAGCGGATGCGATTGCGGCAGGGCGGCCATCAGCCGGTCGGTCCACAGCGGCAGCGTCGCGATGTTGGGCGGCGGCACGAACAGGATGGATGCCGCAGAAATCCCACGTCGATGTCTTTGGAAGCCAGCGCCCGCAATTGCTGGCCCGTCGACTGATGGCTCAAGTCCACGCCCACGCCGGGAAAGTCCGTGCGAAAGGCATGCACGATGCGGGGAAAGGCGTCGAACATCGGCACAGACGCCGTGAATGCCACGCGGATCTCGCCGGTTTCTCCCAGCGCCGACTGCCGCACGACCTCGCCGGCGCGTTCCAGGTGGGACAGCGCGCGGCGCGCCTGGTCCAAGAACAGCGCGCCCGCCTGCGTCAGTTCCACGCTGCGGCTCGTGCGGGTCAGGAGCGGCGCCCCGAGTTCTTCTTCGAGCGCCTTGATCTGCAGGCTGAGGGGCGGCTGGCTGACGTGCAGCCGGCGGGCGGCCTGGCTGAAGCTCAGTTCCTCGGCGACAGCGACGAAGTAACGCAGTTGGCGGAAATCCATATTGATTTGGAAAGCAAATAGATGATCGTGAAAAACGGTATTGGACGATATGAGTGTACGCCGCGCATCATTCGGGCATACCAACACGTATAACGACACAGGAGACAACCATGAAGGCTTTCAAGCCCTCCCGGTCCCGCCGCACGTTTGCCGCCGCCGCAGGCGTGGGCGCACTGATCGCCGCCATGCTGGCGCCGCTGTCGGCTGCCGCACAGGCCAATTTCCCCGACAAGCCGATCCGTATTGTGGTGCCGTACGCCGCCGGCGGCGGCGTGGACATCGTCACCCGCCTCGTCAGCCAGAAAATGGGTGATGCGCTGAAGCAGACGATCATCGTCGAAAACAAACCTGGCGCGGCCACCAATATCGGCATGGACACCGTCGCGCGCGCCCCGGCGGACGGCTATACGCTGCTGACCGCGTCGAATACGCTGGCCGCCAACGGTGCGCTGTTCTCCAAGCTGACCTTCGATCCCGCGCGCGACTTCACCCCCGTGGGCGCCATCGGTTACGCGCCGCTGGCCGTGGTGGTGCCGGTCGAGTCGTCGTTCAGGACCTTGAAGGACCTGACGGACTATGGCCGCGCGCATCCCGACAAGCTGACCTACGCGTCGGCCGGCAACGGCAGCTCCGGCCATTTGGCTAGCGAACTGCTCAAGCGCGAGAGCGGCATGAAGGCGCTGCACGTGCCCTACAAAGGCGGCTCGCCTGCGGTCACCGACCTGTTGGGGCAGCGGATTTCCTTCATGTCCATCAACCCGCTGGAAGTCGTCTCGCACGTGAAGGCGGGCAAGCTGCGCGCATTGGCCGTGCTGGACGACGAGCCGGCAAGCATGCTGCCCGAGGTGCCCACGGTGGTGTCGCAAGGCCTGCCGGGCGCGATGGCCACGGTGTGGTGGGGCCTGATCGGCCCCAAGGATTTGCCGCCCGAGGTCACGGCAAAGCTGAATGCCGCGCTGCAATCCGCATTGAAGGACCCGGCCGTGAAGCAGCGCTTCGGCGAGATGGGCGCGGTCGTCACGCCCGGTACGGACATGCAGTTCGCACAATTTGTCGCGGCGGAAACCACCAAGTGGACCAAGGTCATCAAGGACGCGGGCATCAAGGCTGATTGACCGCGCTCGCGCTGGTACGGGTCCGCAGGGCGGGTCCGGCCGGCAACCATGCATAGAGGAACTGAAATGGAACGGCAAAAGAACGGGCTGGTGGTCAGCGCGCACTCCGCGGACTTCGTCTGGCGCGCGGGCGGCGCCATCGCCCTGTACGCCAAACGCGGCTGGAAAATGACCGTGGTCTGCCTGTCGTTCGGCGAACGCGGCGAATCCGCCAAGCTGTGGAAGCAGCCGGGCATGACGCTGGAACGCGTCAAGGCCGACCGCCGCGACGAAGCTCGTCTGGCGGCCGACATCCTGGGCGCGGACATCCGGTTCATGGACTGCGGCGACTATCCGCTGCGCGTCTCGGACGAGGCGCTGTTTGAACTGGTGGATGTGTACCGCGAACTGCAGCCGGAATTCGTGCTGACGCATTCGCAGAAAGACCCCTACAACTTCGACCATCCGCTTGCAACGCACGTCGCCCAGGAAGCTCGCGTGATTGCGCAGGCGCACGGGCACCATCCCGAGCAGACGGTGCTGGGCGCGCCGCCCGTGTTTCTGTTCGAGCCGCACCAGCCCGAGCAGTGCGAGTGGAAGCCCGAAGTGCTGCTCGATATCTCCGAAGTCTGGGACCAGAAGCGCCGGGCCTTCGAGACCATGGCCGCGCAGGAACACCTGTGGGAGTACTACACCCGCGTCGCCTTGCAGCGCGGCGTGCAGGCATCGCGCAACTCGAACCTGAAGATCAAGTACGCCGAAGGCTATCAGCGCGTGTTCCCGCAAGTCACCGGGGAGCTTGCATGAGCATCGCCGTCAGGAACATCGACCGCGCCGACAGCACGGTCATCGCACGCCTGGCGTCGGCAGGCGTGGCCACCGCACACGAGGCGCAGCATCGCACCGGCCTGCTGAAACCCTACCTGCGGCCCGTGTACGCAGGCGCATCCATCGCAGGCAGCGCCGTGACGGTGCTGGCGCAGCCGGGCGACAACTGGATGCTGCACGTTGCAATCGAACTCTGCCGGCCGGGCGATATCGTCGTCGTGGGCTGCTCGTCGTCGAGCGAGGACGGCATGTTCGGAGAATTGCTTGCCACCTCGATGCGCGCACGCGGCGTACAGGGGCTTGTCATCGACGCGGGCTGCCGTGATGTCGCGGCGCTGAAGGACATGCAGTTTCCCGTGTGGTCCAAGTGCGTCTCTGCCAAGGGCACGGTCAAGGCGACGCCCGGGTCGGTGAACGTGCCGGTCGTGTGCGCGGGAGCGCTCGTGCAGCCCGGAGATGTCGTCATCGCCGACGACGACGGCGTGTGCATCGTGCCGCGCGAGCGTGCGGCGCAGGTTGCTGACGCCTGCGAGGCGCGGCTGATTAACGAGACGGCCAAACGCAAGCGGTTGGCCGCCGGGGAACTGGGGCTGGATATCTACGGCATGCGGGAGAAGCTGGCCGCGGCGGGGCTGGTGTACGTGGACCGCAATCCCGGGGCGTGAAACGCCGGCGCAGAAACTTGGGGCGATCGCCTCAAGCGATGGATGAGGCCATTTGGATGATTTCCGAGGCCGCCGGCGCCGATGCCACGACTGATGCGTCGACGCCACATCAAGATAAACCCCATAGCGATATCGAATAAGAATGCTTATCATGCGCGTTTTACATAATAGATTGCATGGGGTGGGGCTGTGGGTAAAGCATCGAAAGGCCGTCAAGGCAGGCAAAAGGGCGTCGCCCTGGCAGTGAAGCAGGCATTGGCGGGCAGCGCCGCGCTCTATGCCGCGTCGGTAACCGCGCAGACGCAGGCGCCGGCGCCCTCCGATATCACCGTTCTGCCCACCGTCACCGTGACCAGTGCCCCGATCGCCTTGGGCGAGGCGCCCGCACCGATCGCCGGCGGCCTGATCGGCGGCGGTGCCCGCATGGGCATCCTGGGCAATACGTCCGTCATGGACACGCCGTTCAGCGTCACCAGCTATACCGCCCAGACCATCGAGAACGAACAGGCGCGATCCGTGGCCGACGTGGCCACCATGGACCCGTCCGTGCGCATGAGCAGCGCGCGTTCGAACATCAACGAAGACCTGACCATCCGCGGTTTCAATGTGCCGACTGCGGACTTCGCGTTCAACGGCATGTTCGGGCTGACCCCGTATTGGCGCGCACCGGTCGAAACCCTGGAACGCGTGGAGATCATCAAGGGCCCGTCGGCGGCGCTATTCGGCATGACGCCGGGCGGCAGCGTGGGCGGCGTGGTCAACCTGGTGCCCAAGCGCGCGACCGATGAGCCCATCACCCGGCTCACGGGCTCAGTCATGTCCGACTCCGTCTTTGGCGTGCATGCCGACGTCGGCCGCCGCTTCGGCGAAGGCAACGCGTTCGGCATTCGTGTGAACGGGATGCTGCGCGACGGCGACACGCCCATCAAGGACCAATCCACGCGCGAAGCGCTCGGCTCGGTTGCGCTGGACTATCGCGGTGAAAGACTGCGGTCGTCCCTGGACCTGATCTGGCAGAAGGAACGCATCGACAACGTCGTGCGCCAGTTCCAGCTTGGCGACGACCTGACCTCGATTCCCGAGGCGCCCAGCAACAAGAATCCGTATCCCGGCCTGGGCTGGAGCGATGGCCGCAACACCGCTGGCGTCTTCAAGATCGAATACGACATCACGGACTACCTGACCGCCTACGCGGGCTATGGCCAGCGCAAGCTGGACTGGGACGCCTTTGCCGCCAACCCCGTGCTGCAGAATTCGCAGGGCGATTACTCATTTTTCGGCGGCTGGCAGCGGATGACGGTGGACAGCAAGTCCACCGAAGCCGGCCTGCGCAGCAATTTCAAGACCGGCCCCGTGAGCCACAAGGTCGCCTTCAGCTACACGCTGCTGGACCAGGACTCCGACCTGGGCTTCAACACCGGTTTCCCGCCCGGCAATTCCAACATCTACGCCGGCAACACCTTCGACACGCCGTCCATCTCCGGCGTCAGCAACCCCCTGAACCGCTACCAGAGCGTCAAGCTGACCAGCTACGCGCTGGCCGACACCCTGGGCTTCATGGACGACCGCCTGCAGTTGACGCTTGGCGTGCGCCGCCAGAACGTGCAGGGCCAGAACTACAACTTCACCAACGGCGAGCCCAGCGGCCCGCGCTACGACAAGAGCGCCACCACGCCGCTGGCCGGCGTCGTCTTCAAGGTACGGCCGGACCTGTCGGTCTATGCCAGCTACGTCGAAGGCCTGTCCCAGGGCGACACCGCGCCGACCAGCGCGGCCATCACCAACCCGGGCGAGACGCTGTCGCCGTTCAAGTCCAAGCAGAAGGAAATCGGCGTCAAGTACAACCTGAACGACAACATGCTGGCCACCGTCGCGCTGTTTGAGCTGACGCGGCCCAGCTCCGGCATCTCTGGCAACACCTTCGGCGAGTTCGGCGAACAGCGCAACCGCGGCGTGGAAGCCAGCTTTGCCGGCGAAGTCACCAAGGGCGTGCGTCTGTTGGGCGGCATCAGCTATATCGACGCCGTCATCAACAAGGCCACCACGCCCGACCTTCAGGGCAACAAGGCCATCGGTGTGCCCGACTGGCAATTCAACCTTGGCGCCGAGTGGGATACCCCCTTCGTCCCCGGCTTGACGGTGTTGGGCCGCGTCATCTACACCGACAGAACGTATGCCAACGCCGACAACAGCCTGTCGGCGCCAAGCTGGACCCGGGTCGACGCCGGCGCCCGCTACGAAACCAAGATCAGCGGCACACCCGTCACCTTCCGCCTCAACGTCGAGAACCTGTTCAACCGGAACTACTGGGGCACGGCCACCGCCGGTTATCTGTTCGTAGGCTCTCCGCGCACCTACACGTTCTCGACCAGCATCGCCTTCTAAGGAGGCAGATATGTCCACGCAAGCCTGGTCATGGATACACAAGTGGAGCAGTCTGATCTGCACGGTCTTCATGCTGCTGCTGTGTCTGACCGGGCTGCCCCTGATCTTTCATGAAGAGATCGAGCACCTGTCAGGCGTGGTCGAAGCGCCGCCCATGCCCGCCGGCACGCCCAACGCCAGCATGGACCAGATCGCCCAGACCGCGCTGGAACGCCGCCCGGGCGAAGTCATCCGCTACATGTTCTGGGATCAGGACGAGCATCCCGACATTACGTATGTCTCGATGGCCAGCGCCGTCGACGCCCCGCCCGAGGAGAACAACGCGGTCGTCATCGATTCGCGCACGGCCAAGGTCCTGGACGAGCCGGCCACCGACGAAGGCTTTATGTACGTCATGCTCAAGCTGCATACGGATATGTTCGCCGGCCTGCCGGGCATGCTGTTTCTGGGCGCAATGGGCCTCTTGATGGTGGTCGCCATCGTGTCCGGGGTGGTGCTGTATTACCCCTTCATGCGACGTCTGAAGTTCGGCGCGCTGCGCACCCAGCGCAGCACCCGTGTCAAATGGCTGGACTGGCACAACCTGCTGGGCATCGTCACCGTGGTGTGGCTGCTGGTCGTTGGCATCACGGGCAGCATCAACACCTTGAATCGCGTCGTGTTGAGCCTATGGCAAATGGACCAGATGGCGGAAATGACCGCGCCATTTCGCGGCCTGCCGCCGGTTACGCAACCCGCACACCTGGAAGACTCCATCCGCACCGCGCGTGCCGCGGTGCCGGACATGGCGGTGAGCCTGGTGGCGTTTCCCGGGACGATGTTCTCCAGCCCGCACCATTACACGTTCTTCATGAAGGGCAATACGCCCGTGACTTCGCGCCTGCTCAAGCCGGCGCTGGTGGACGCGACGAATGGGGAACTGACCGACACGCGCGAAATGCCGTGGTACGTGAAGACCTTGTTCCTGTCGCAGCCGCTGCATTTTGGGGATTACGGCGGCTTGCCGTTGAAGATCCTCTGGGCGGTGTTGGATCTGTTTGCGATCGTGGTGCTGGGTAGCGGGTTGTACTTGTGGCTGCGCAAGCCCAAGGCTGCGACGGCTGCCAAGCCCTTGGCCGAGGATGCTGCCGAAGCCGCCAATGCGCTGCGTCAGAGCGACCGTCAGGAGGCCGCGCAATGAACAGGACGAGCGAGGCGCGCAGCGCGCGCACCGAACACCTGCAGTCGGCGGGCGAGGTGTTCCGCGCGCCCATCTGGCTGGGCGTGGCGTCGGTGGTGGGATTGGTGTCGGCGCTGCTGGGCGATGGGGTGTGGGATGGCGTGTCGTGGTTGGCGATCTTTGCGCCGATCGGGGCGGTGTGGTGGGCGTGGCGGAGGCGGGGCGGGTGAAGTCTCCTTCATCTCGCCGCCGGCCGCTCGTCAGTGGCGCGCGGCCATCAGCGTAAGCACGTCGCTTAGCGATTGAACGGAGTCCGCTGACTTTGACGTGGCTGTGTGCCGGTCAAGGTGATAGCCGTGAATGCCGAATTTTCGTGGCCCGATCATGTCGGCCTCGATGGTGTCGCCGATCATCAGCACTTCATCGGGCCGGCACGCAATGCCATCACAAAGGTATTGGTAGATCTCGGCTTGCGGCTTCACGGCGCCGGCCTCGTACGACCAGGCGCAGAAGTCCGGCCGAATGGGCAGCAAGTCCAGCACCGGCGGGCCATACGGCGCCGCCAGGTTGGAGCAAAGCGCGACCTTGATGCCGCGTTCCCGCAATGCAAGCAACGTCGGCGTGGCATCCGCGAAAAGCGAGATGGATCGGATCTCTTCACGCAATTCGGCTTCAAGCGCGTTCAGGTCTGCATCGCTGACCACTCCGCCAAACAGGCTGGCGGCCTGTCGCAGGTCGATCGGATTGCTCATCGCGCGGACCCCGTCGTCGCGCTGGCGCGGTCGACCCGCTTCATGCAGCAGCCGGACCAGCTTGCGGAACGGTCGGGTCGGCCGTTCGATGTGGACCAAGGTTCCGAATACGTCGAATGCCACGGCCTTGATTGCCATTGAACCTCCTGCGCCAATGAGGCTTTCCGGTGATTGGCTGGACCGTGATGTCCAACCTGTCTGCGACGGATTCTAGCGGCAAAACTTGCGGCGGCTTGCTGGGTCCCTTGGTCTTCGGATGAGCAGGGAGGCAGGAGCACCGGGTGATGGGCTACTCGTCGCGCGCAACCGTGACGAATATGCCGTCGGCTTCGTTCAAGCGGGGGCCCGCCAGCAGGATCATTACCGACACGTCATCAGGCAGGTGAGACGCCAGCGCTTTCAGGCGTTCGCTGACGATGCTGTCCAACGAATCGCGGCGCGACTCTGCTGACACCGCAAGGCTTACCCCAACCTTGTTCCAGCTTTCCCAGGATTCCGGCGCTTGCCGGTATGCCACTGTCGTCCATTCCGATGGGTTGATGATGGTGCCGTCCGCCAACCGTGGGGGCGCATCGCTCCAGGCTTCCAACTTCTCACGTGTCGCGCCGGAGTAGATCCACGCAGGGGGCGGGCGGATTCCCTGGGTGGGCTGGGCGGAAATATCCAGTTTGGCGGCCAGCGCCTCCAATGCCTGATCCGTGGACAGCTTGGCTTCCTTAAGCCGGACGGGATCGATCGAGAGCCATAGCTGGATGGGTTCCGGCGTATTGCTCCAGATCTGGGTGATGGTTTGGTTATCGCCAACACCACGACCGATCCTGTCGGCGACCAGTTGTTGCAGCTCGGGCTTGCTGAGACGCGGACTGGCCACCAGCAGGTAGAGATCCGCGCTCGGGACGGCGCCCCACACGAGGGCCGGCGGCTGGATGGCGTCTGATGGCGTTGCCTGCGCGGCATTGGCTGGCAGGTAGACGCAGAGGGCCAATGCGGCAAGCCAGCTGCAGCGCGCCGGCCAAAAGCGGTGAATCCAGGTCATGAGAGGCATAGGTTTTAGTTATTCAAATGCTGTTAAATCCCGCACGCGATGGTCACGAGCGGGGATTTGATGGACATGATCATTGTTTCGATACCGGTCTGGAAGCGCTGAGTCGCGCTCCTGACGGATCTGACGGGTTGAGGTCCGGGATTATCCCAGACGGCAAAAACCCGCAGAGCGCGAGCTGGTGCGGGTTTGATGTACTACCTGGATATCAGTCCAGACAAGTGTCTGGTGCCCGGCGGCCGGAATCGAATCGGCACGCCTGTCTTGCGCCTGAATTACTCGCTTTTCTCTGCGCGAACAAAATGATCAAGGCAAGATTGATGATGAGCATAAACGAACCAACGTCGATATCTAACGCGCTCACTCGCTCACTCACGCGCCGCGGCAAAGGCCGGCCGCGGCGCGTGCGCCTATCAACGCCGACGCGCGGTCAGCCAGTCGATCGGCTGGAGCGCCTGACCGACGATACGGATCTCGCCGACGCTGCCAAAGAAGCCATCGGCCCGCGCGCCATCCCACGAACCGGCGCCGACGATCCACGGCATGTTGGCCGCCAGCGTCGCCAGGCCGCGAGCGCCCGAGGTGTTGCGCAGAACCGGCGCGCCTTCCACGTACAGGATGGTTTCGTGCGTGGTGTCATCGTTCACCACGGCAACGTGCATCCACTTGTCGGGGATGATCTCGCCAGACCAGTTTGCCTTGGGACTACGCGATCCCGTGTCGTCCGGCACCACTTCCCACTGGATCTCGCGCAGGCTCGACACGGCGAACAGCAGCGGCGGGGATTCGGGGTCTCCGCCCGAAAATCCCGCCAGATCGCCGCGCTTGCCGTCACGCGTCATGATGTTCATCCACGCGTGCTTGGACGCGACCCAGTCGCGGTCGATCTTGATGAAGGCTTCCACCGTGTAGCCGTCGGTCGCGGTCTCACCGTTGATGATGGCCGCGGCATCCGTCGTGAAGTAGCTCATACGAGCCGTGTTCTTGTCGGTGTTCAGGAAGCGCACCGAGCCGGGCGCGGCCGACAGGTAATGGTGATCGTCGGACCAGACCACATCGCCCACCTGCGCACCGGCCACGCCGTCGATATTCAGCGGCGCGCGCCGCATCGGGTTCAGACCTGCGCGGTCCGCGATCACTTCGCCCACCGGCACCGGCTGTCCGTTGGGCGAAG
>Ga0209050_1001257_pt1 | contig 29244 bp, 24 predicted proteins | sample Araplavi_mTSA_r2_FD_184276 | JGI IMG/M metagenome (GOLD analysis project Ga0209050, IMG submission 184276) | Arabidopsis root microbial communities from North Carolina, USA - plate scrape MF_Cvi_mTSA_r2 (SPAdes) (version 2) | ecosystem: Host-associated > Plants > Roots > Endosphere | place: USA... | reverse complement strand
CATCATCGATGAGGAAGTAGACCACGTTGGGCGCATCCTTCGGCGCTTGCTTTTTCTCCGGCCACCATTCCGTGGACTCGGCAAAGGTCTTGGCAATTTTTCCTTTGAATTCGTCCGGGGACGCCGCCTCCACCGACGGATCGGCGGCTTTGTCCGAGTGACAGGCGCCAACTACCCAGGTGATGGCAAAAAAAAGTGCGGGCTTCAGCAGCAACCCGCGAAAGCGGTTATATTTTTTGATCATGGTGTATGCAAAATTGTGAGGTTGATTCAGGAGGATACTAAAGGGTTTTCTCTGCCGCTTGCTCGACAACGACACGCTTCACCACACCCGTGAACGGATGGGGCCCGGTATAGCGCTTCGTGACCGGCGAGTTCAGGTCCTTGCCGACACTGACGCCATCCGAACCAAAGGATGCGATGTACTTCAGAGCACCTTCCACGGTCTGTTTGCTGGCCGGCTGACCATCCACGGAAAGCGCCACGACGTTGCCCGCCAGATATTCCACGACAACGGTATGCTTGTCTTTGGCAAGTGTCTTGGAAGCGGTGACAAGCGTTTCGGTGACGCCGTCGTTGAGCAGGTAATACAAAGTGTTGCCCTGGAAGAACAAGCTCGTGCCTCCCGTCAATCCACCGTTGGCAAATACGACGCCTTCGTTTTTATCGCTTGTCAATTCGATATTCGCCGTGATCGTCACCGGGCCTTTGCCGATGTTGATCCGGGTTTTCACCGTCGTACCTTCCAGGATGATCGATTTGGGTTTTATCTCGGGTGCAGCCATGCCGGCGCGGAAATTTTTCAGCGGATAGACGTTGTATTTTTTTGCCTCCTGATCGAAAAGCGTCTTCAACTCTTCCAACTTCTGCGGATTCCTGGCCGCGAGGTCATTCGTTTCGTTCCAGTCCTCGTTCAGGTTGTAAAGCTCCCATTTGTCTTTATCGAACGGCGCAGGGTTGAAGTGAATGTCGTCGGTTGGCGCTTCACCAAACACATTGCGGGGGTGATACACCGATGCCTTCCAACCGTCTTTGTAGATCGCGCGGCCCCCGTGCAGTTCGTAGTACTGCTGCGTGTGCCGGCTGGGCGCGGCTGCATCGGTGAGGGTATACGCCAGGCTGGTGCCGTGGAGAGGCAGCTGCGGGTAGCCATTGATTTCGGTTGGAATCTGAAGGCCGGCAAGCTCGGTCGTCGTCGGCAGAATATCGATGACGTGTCCATATTGGGTGCGCACGCCACCCTTCTCGCGGATCCCTTTCGGGTAATGAATGATCAGGGGATTGTGCGTGGCGCCTTCGGCATTCACATCACTCTTCCAATACCGAAACGGTGTGTTGGCCGCTTGCGACCATCCCAGCGGATAGTTCTCGTTGGTGAATTCCGTTCCCAACTTGTCGTATTGACTCACCAGGAACGGAATGTCATGTCCTTTCGATGTCACGGATGCGCCGGCGGTACCCGTGTACGATCCCTCCTTGCTTTCCCCGTTGTCGCCAATGACCACAAAGATCAATGTGTTGTCCAACTCACCGATCTGCTCCAGGTAAGTCACAAAGCGGCCGATCTCGTGATCGGTATAGGATAAAAATCCGGCATACACCTCGAAGAAACGGGCAAACACTTTCTTCTCATCGGGGCTTAGCGTGTCCCAGGCCTTCAGGTTTTGCTGGCGTGGGGGGAGCTTTGTTCCCTTCGGAAGAATCCCCAACGTTTGTTGACGTTTAAAAACATCTTCGCGATACTTATCCCAGCCACCGTCGAATTTCCCTTTGTATTTATCACTCCATTCCGTGGCAACCTGGTGCGGCGCGTGCGTGGCGCCCGTAGCGAGATACAAAAAGAAAGGCTTTTCGGCATTTGCCGATTTCTGATTAGCCACATACGAAATGGCTTTGTCGACGAGCAGCGCATTGAGGTGCTTCGTATTCGGCTCGATGTCGATGGCGTTATTCTCTTCGACCAACACCGGGTGCCATTGATCGGTGGCGCCGCCTAAAAATCCATAGAAGTGATCGAAGCCGCGGCCGGTAGGGTATCGGTTGAAAGGTCCCGCGGCCGTGAGGTCGATGGGGCGATTGCCATGCCATTTGCCCAATGCATAGGTGTTGTATCCATTCTCTCGGAAGATCTCGGCCACGGTCCCGGCCTCGAACGGAATGTCGCCGTAGTATCCGGGCGCACCGATTCCGAGTTCAGCATGGTGACCCATGGCAACGCTGTGGGCATTTCGGCCCGTGAGCAACGCGGCGCGGGTGGGGCTACAGATTCCGGTCGTATGAAAATTAGTATAGCGAAGCCCGTTGCCCGCCAATTTATCGAATGTAGGAGTTTCGATGAGACCGCCGAAAGTTGAGGTTGCCCCGAATCCCACATCGTCCAGCAGGATCCACACCACGTTGGGGGCACCCGCCGCAGCCTTCACGCGAGGCGGATACCATTGTTCGGACTCCTCCAGGGTTCGTCCGATCTTTCCCTGAAACGGCTGTTGCGGATCGCGCTGTGCCCAGGCCACCGCGCTGGAGATCGCGATGACAAATGCTGTCGCAGCGATTTTCTTTATGTTCATGTTGAGGTTTGTTTGTTTTTCTATTTGACCTCCTGTACGATCACGCGCAGGAGAACTAAACGATTCCCACGGAAACAGTGGGCAAAGCCATGCCACCCTCTGCCTATGCAGAGACGAGCCTCGTCGGCGAAGTGCGTTAAGGAAGTGGAGACCTAGTGAAGCAGATTCAGCAACAACAACAACAACAACAACAACAACAACGGCGACGGTCCGTCATTCTTTTCACCATTGCACTGGGGCCAAGGGGGTCCTTGGAAAACATTTTCATTTTCATGTTGCTTAAAAATTTTATAGCTCCAATTGATCATTGGTAGGAGTTAGCACCTTATCCGGTGGCGACAGGTTGCTAGAAGATCGTCGAGCCCATTCTCTCCCTTCTTCCGTATAAAATCAATCTGGTGGGAATTGATTGTCTATATAATCGATAGACAAAGAAATGATATCGCATCGGAAATACCAAGAATTTGTTGATAAAGTATTTAACCGCATTCGCAGCAACCTCTGCCCCACGAAAAGTCCGTATTATAAGATTTATCCGTTGGTCATTTCTTCTGACGGTAATACCACGCCAATGCCTTTGCGCTGCTGCCACAATCCTCCATGCTGCACCATCTTCTTTTTCCATTCCTGGTATCCAGAAAAAGCCAGCCACAGTTGGGACATTCCTTGACCTCGTCTAACGCATGGGAAAGTAACAGGCCCTGCGCCGACTTCACGAGAGGTGCCGTGACAGCATAAAAATGGCCGGCCGGGAAATTCCATTCCTCTCTGAATTTATCTTTCTGAAGAACGAGTTCGAGGAACGGGAAATAAATTGACGTTAAAAAATTGACAGGAAAGGAACGCAATCGCTATCGCTACCCCTACCCCTACAGATATAGCGTTCCTTCCATAACAATGACCGAAGAACCGCTTACCCAAATGCCTTCGTTTGAAACGTTAACACGAATGATCGAGGGATGCTTTACGGCGGTCCCCTGGAGTATCCGGAAGTCTTTATCCTTTTTGATGTGCCCGAGTTTTTCCAGGTAGCCTGCCAGTGGGCCTGCGGCCGTGCCCGTTGCCGGGTCTTCGTCGATCCCGATACCCGGATTAAAGAACCTGGCTTCGGCAAGAAATTCAGGGTTGGGCTGGTGGGTGGTGAAGAGGTAACACCCTTCGAAACCATATTTCCCGGAAGCCGCTTTTAAAAACGATTTGTTTGAAATGGCTTTCTGCAAAACCTCCTGGTCTTTTACCGGGACCATCAGGTGGGCGACCTCTGTTTCGACAATGCTGATCTCCCAGCCATTTAAATTCAGCTCATCAACGCTTAACCCCACAGCGGTGGCGATCACGCCGGCCGGTACAGTGCCAATGATCTTTGCCGGTGCTTGTTTCATGCCGACATAAGGAAGACCGGATTCTTCGGTGATCCTGACCGGGATCCGGGTATCCTTTATCATGACATGCGAACTTCCCTCCTGATTTTTAAAAATGTCCCAACCTTTTAGTAAGGCCAGGCACACGGCTCCCAGGAGATTATGCCCGGCGCCAATCACCTCATATTCTGCCGGCGTAAAAGAACGCACCACCAGCGCATGCTCTTTTGTGGAGTGGCGGACGAACGAGGTCTCAGAATATCCAAATTCCCGCGCGATGTCGTGGTATTGGGTCAGGGTGAGTTCTTCATCACTGTACACCACCGAAAGTTGGTTGCCCTTATACTTCTGATCCGTAAACACATCCAATACATAGTAATTCAATTTTTTCATGTCCATGGTTTTATGCCTTTCGTAATGTCAATGCGGCTCCAAGGTAAAGAACAATCCTTTATTATCTTTATGGATTACCCCGGGGTAACCGGTTACCTCAACGTAACGATCATGACTATGGCTACAATAAACACTAACGGGAACGTACAAGAAGCGACGTGTGAACAGGAACTGGCGGCGATCATCGACAGCCTGGAAATTTTGGGTGGAAAGTGGAAGCTGCGGATCATGCGCCACCTGAATAACCACGCGGCCGAAACGAACACCTTTAAAAAGATTCAGCGCGAGGTGGAAGGGATCTCATCCAAGATGTTGGCGAAGGAACTGCGCGATCTGGAAATAAACCTGCTCGTCAGCCGGGTGGTGTTGGATACCCGGCCGGTCAGCGTAAGCTATTCCATTACCGAATACGGACGGAGTGTTCTGCCGGTGAATGCGGTACTCGTTCAGTGGGGACTGAATCACCGGCAACGACTAAAGCTGTCTTGATACGATTTATGCATTTCCCTTCTTAAACAATCTTTGTGGCATACGGTTATGCCATAAAAGGAGTAGACGAATGGAAAAACGTGAAGCGATTCGCGAATCTACGCCGGAACGTATCAATGCCTTTTCAGATGGTGTCTTTGCCATCGTCATTACGATCATGATTTTGGAATTGAAGCGTCCGGAGCAACCGACCTTTGCCGCGCTCCTGGCGGAATGGCCAACGTGGGTCAGCTACGTTGCCAGCTATGGCTTTATTGCTATCGTGTGGATCAATCACCATTTTCTGTTGCACCACGCAAGGGCTGCCACGTTGCGTTTGATCTGGGCGAATTTTGCTCACCTCTTCGCCGTTTCATTGATCCCTTTTCTCACCGACTGGATGGCCGAAACCAGGCTGCAGGCGGTTCCCGTGTCCCTGTACGCCTTTGTATTCCTGATCGTGAACATCACGTATCTCATCTTGATCCGGGAAACCATGGGCACAAAGAAAAGCCCGGGTGTGCCTGGTCAAGCCCGGCGCTTGTTTCATCTGCGATCGGTGTTGACCAATTTGATTTTCGGCAGCGCTGCAGTGGTCGCGTTGTGGCATCCTTATGCGGGCTTTGCTATGGCCTGCGCCTGTCTTACACTTTATCTGCGGCCCGACGTACCGGGCATGCTGGTGAGAAAGTGATGTGGCCGGGAGCAATAAAGAAATGCGATCGGCGCTGCGGGAGTTGGCATCCCGCAGAAGGTGTGAAATTCACCGCTTCCACCCTGTTCATCAAACATAAGCCGTGTTCGGTTTGTTGCTAGATATCGATCATGAATAAAAACCCCCTTAAACAAAAAAATTATGAACGCAAGTATCGAATTTTTAAATCCGGATGAATTGTTAAAAAATCCCGCCTTCTCGCAAGCCGCCATCACCAAAGGAAATGGAAGCACCATCTATATTGGCGGGCAAAATTCCATAACAAAAGATCTGGAGATCATCGGAAAGGGTAACATCACCCTGCAGACCGAATATGTTTTAAAAAACATTGAGATCATCCTAAAGGCCTGCCACGCCAGCCTGGACGACTTGTTTAAATTGACCATTTATATCGTGCAAGGTCAGGATGTACGAAAGGGTTTTGAAGGCGCCCAGGGATTCTTAAAAAAACTAAAGAATCCGCCCGTTATTTCCGGAATTGTCGTTGCCGGTTTAGCAAATCCTGATTATTTAGTAGAAATTGAAGCGGTTGCGTTCAAGAAAGACAAGTGATGATTATCCCGGAGCGATTGACGTCATCGGCGCATCATGACGTGTTCTGACCCACTTTGGTCGGACACGCGTTATACGAAAGAAGAAAATTCCCCATGATGAAGAAGCTCATAGTCGTGATCTTTGTGCTGGCGTGCACGCTGGCGTTTTCCCAATCCCGAGAACTTCCCAAGGTGGTGAAGCGAAACGGCAGGTACCAATTGCTGGTGGATGGGAAACCCTTTTTGGTACTCGGTGCACAACTGTGGAACAGCAGCGCCTGGCCATCGGTCACGGACAAATTCTGGACACAGCTGAGAGAGCTCAATTGCAACACACTCGAGGCGCCCGTCTACTGGCAGAATATTGAACCGGAACCGGGCGTGTACAACTTCAAAGAACTCGACAACCTGATATGGAATGCGCGGAAGGAAAAACTAAAGCTTGTGCTCCTTTGGTTTGCCTCCTATAAAAATGGAAGCTCTACCTATGCACCGCCGTGGGTGCTCGAACATTCGGAGAAGTATCCTTTGATGAAAAATGGCCATGGCGAAGAGATTCAAGTTTTGTCGCCTGTGTCGCGCGTCAACCTGGAAGCCGACAAAAAGGCTTTCGCAGCCCTGATGAAGCACGTCAAGGAAACAGACAGCGACAGCCAAACGGTGATCATGATCCAGGTGGAGAATGAGTCCGGTTCGCTGGGCACCGATCGCGACTACTCCGAAGCCGCCAATAAATTATTCGACGGCAATGTGCCGGATAAACTCGTGTCGGGTCTCCACAAACAAGCCGGAAAATGGAGCGACCTCTTTGGCATCGGCGCGGCCGAAACCTTCAACGCCTGGTATATCGCGTCGTATATCAATGAGATCGCCGAAGCCGGAAAAGCCGTCTACAATCTCCCCATGTATGCCAACGCCTGGGGACGCGAACATTTGTTCCACACTCCCGGCGAGTATCCCAGCGGCGGCCCCACCACCAACATGATCGGCGTGTGGAAGCTTGCAGGTCCCCAGCTGGATTTTCTATCGCCCGATATTTACATCTCCAATCCGAATGTTTTTATCGATCTGTGTGAAAAATATGATCGCGAGGACAATATGCTTTTCATTCCGGAGACCGCCAACCGCGTCACCTATGCGCGATTCCATTTTTATGCCATCGGCAATTATCACGCGAAGGGCCTGGCCGTCTATGGCATCGATCCCTTTCACGCCGATCCCAACGACAAGCGCAGCGTGGATAAACTGGATGAACGATTCTCCGATATCGCCAACAACTACAAGGTCCTTTCGAAAGTCTCCAACACGGTGTTGACCCTCCAGGAGCAAAACAAAATCAAAGCGGTTGGCGAGGAAGAAGGTCTGTATGAGCAATTGGTGCGCTTCGACGAGTTCGATGTTTTGTTCGACTTCGGGTATCCCACCTATAAAGACAGGGCCATACGCAGCGGCCGCGCACTCATTGGCCAACTCAGTCCCAATGAATTTCTGATCGCCGGATTCGACGCGAAATTCCGGTTCAGACCCAAATATGGCTCGGGCTTTTCCAAAGCCGAATACGTGCTGGTGGAAGAGGGTTATTATGAAGGCGACAAATGGGTTCGCGAACGTCTCTGGAACGGCGATGAAACCTATCACTCCACGCTCACGCCCAGGGGCACTGTGCTGAAGATCCGCCTCAAGAAAGTGAAGTCAACCGCGCAGGGACCAATCCGGGCTAACTTTGAAAATTAGCAGGGCGGATCGCTACTTTAAAAATCCATATCGCCTCAGAAAATCATCCGTCTTCTCCAGAATTTCCTCATCGAACAAGTTCGCATAGGTCTTGTTGCCCGCACCGAGATAATGCTTGCGACCTTCGTAGGTGATGAGCTCAAAATGATTGCCCAGCTTTTCGGTATCGCGTTTGAAGAATTGAATCGTCCAGAGGGGCACCACATTGTCTTCTTGTCCATGAAAAGCAATGGTGGGTGGCATTCCTTTTTTTAGATTGTGGGCTGGCGAGATGCTCCAGATCTGGCTGCGCTTTTCGCCGAGCAACATGTCGCACCAGGCTTCCATGCAATTTGTTGTCCCTGAAAAGGAGATGATCGCGTTGGGCATGGGACTCACCTTCAGGTTGTCGGTCGCTTCGTTGTGCTGATCGGTGTAGGCCGTCGCGTATGAAAGATGCCCGCCTGCCGACTGTCCGCCCACAACGATCTTTTGTGGATCGATGGAAAATTCGCTGGCATGCTCGCGCACCCAACGCATCGCCGAGCGGGCGTCCTTCACACATTCCACCGGGGTGATACCGGCAACCGGCACATTGCCTTTGGCGTCTTTGGAAAGTCTGTATTGAATCGAAAACGCAATGACACCGGCTTTTGCATAGCGCCGGCATGCTCCGAAAAACTCCGAGGGACTGCCATACGCCCAACCACCACCATGAATGAACACCAGGGCCGTATTGTTCTTTTGCTTCAGCGCTTCCGGCGCATAAAAAATGTCGAGGTGCAGTGCGCTGGTGTCGGCCACCTTGTAGACCACCCGTTTATGGACGAGCGAATCGATGGCGGCGTTGACGCTCCAGGAGACGAAGATCAGAGCGACCGCGAATGATGTTTTCATATTTGTTTCTTTTTTGGAACGAACAATCAGGCGCCGGAGCGGGTGTGTTTCTTAATAGTAAATAAAATTATTTTCGATAGCAAGGCTTCCGTGAAAAGATAACTGCCCCTATCAAAATAAACAAAACTGCCACGGTCGCTGTTGGACACGCTTGCCTACTTTTGTTCAAAAAAAATAGGGATATGTCAGCCGTCATCATCAAAACCGGAAAGGAGCATATGGATGTTAAAATGATTCATCGTTTTCTTTCCGAAGATTCATACTGGGCGAAGGGTATATCTTATGCGTGGGTAGACCATTCCCTGACACATTCATTTTGTGTTGGGGCTTTCATCGATGATCAGCAGGTTGGCTTTGGAAGAGTGATCACGGATTATTACACGTTCGCATGGTTTGCCGATTTTATGGTGCTACCGGAATTCAGAGGCGTTGGCGTTTCCAAAAAAATATTGGCGCACATCTTCGAGCAGCCGTGGTCGAAGCGTTTAAGGAGAAAAATGCTGAACACCGCCGACGCGCATGGCTTATATCGTCAATTTCAGTTTACGGATCTTTCGAAGCCCTCCAACCTATTGGAAGTCTATCATCCTGATGCCCACTTACACGATCAACCGGAATAGGTTTACCAGGGAACGATAAAATACGCCGCTCATCGTGCATAAACTATAAAACAGATAGTATGCTCATCGCATGGCTGAAAAGTATTGTTAATTTGACAAGCTAATGACGACAACGATGAAAAATATCATACGCATTTCTTTGATGGTGGTAGCGGCGGGTGCTTTCTCGTCCTTTACCACGGCGACGTATCGCAATCCGATCGCCGCCGGTGTCCAGGACAAATGGACAGACCTGTTCGATGGAAAGACCCTCAAAGGTTGGCACACCCTTCCGGGCGGCACGTGGACCGTGGAAGACGGCACCATCGTTGGAAGAAGTCCCGCCACCGACGCGCGTCATGGCTTGTTGGTGTCGGATAGAACGTATAAGGACTTTGTGCTGGACGTTACCTTTAAGTCCATGCGTGGGAACAGTGGCATTTATTTCCGTGCCGATGTGGTGGGTGGCATCGAGGGCGTGCGTGGGTTTCAGGCCGAGGTCCATCCCACGGACGATATCGGTGGATTATATGAAACCAACGGCAGGGCCTGGGTGGTGAAACCGACGGCCGACCAGGTGAGCCGCTACTATAAGCCCAACGCGTGGAACACCATGCGCATCACGGCCAAAGGCCGCGACATCACCGTCACGGTCAACGGAATTGTTTCGGCAGAGTTAAAAAATGATCCCGGCAATAGCGTGGGCAACATCGCTTTGCAGTTGCACGGGGGCCAGGACATGCTGGTCATGTTCAAGAATGTGCGCATCCGGGAACTTTGATTTTCGGAGACCTCCTGTCCTCTCGGTAGTGCGTTAGGGTTTGGTGCGTTAGGGTTTGGCTTCATCGCGCATCAGCGAAGAAAATGCCACCACGGCCAGGGACATGATTGTAATGGCCAGAAATGAAATTCTCAAGCTTGTCGCCTCGGCAATAAATCCGATGATGGGAGGTCCGATCAGAAGCCCCATAAATCCCAGGGAAGACACGGCGGTTAGCGCCGTTCCCGGCGACAGTGTTTTCGATTTTCCAGCAGCACTGTACACCAAGGGAACCACCGACGAAACACCCATACCAATTAAAAAGAACCCCGCTAAGGAAGTCATCATTTGAGGCATGAGCACGGCCACCAGCAATCCCACAGTGGTCATCACGCCGCTCGCCTGAAGGATCTTCTTTAACCCAAACCTGTTGGAGAGTCCGTCGGCCATAAAGCGCATACCGGCCATGGCGATCATAAAGGTGGTGTATCCGAGACCGGTATATTCTTCTTCCACGTTTACAACTTTGATAAAGTACACCCCACTCCAATCGAACATGGCGCCCTCGGCCATCATCGAGCAGAAGGCAATGATGCCGAGACCGATCAACGGCTTGTCGGGCATCGCGAAAAGGGGACGCTTTTCGTCCAGACCTTCATCTTTCGTGACCAGATAAAACGCGCATACCATGTTGGCTATGAGAAACACGATGCCGATCAGAACGTAGTGTGGAAAGGGAGCAAACCCATTTCCGATCATCCACGTGCCCACCGCCGCACCGGTAAAACCAGCAAGACTCCACAGACCATGAAACGATGCCATGAGCTTCTTTTTATAAAGACGCTCCACGGCAATGGCTTGCGTGTTGATGGAAATGTTGAGCAGATTGGCGAAGAAGCCGAACGAGAATAAACAGAAAAATAATTCCAGCGCACGGGAGGTGATCCCGATGCTCACCAAGGACAGCGCGTAGAGAACCGCCGACAGCACCACGACTTTTTTGCTTCCCACTTTGCCTACAAACCACCCGGCAAACGGAAGCGAAATGAAAAAGCCCACCGGCAATGCAAAAAGGACGGTCCCCAAAGCGGCTGCGGTAAGATTCAATTTTTCCTGGATGCTGGGAATACGCGATGCCCAGCTTGCAAAGCATAGTCCGTGCATAAAAAAAATAGCTCCCACAGAAATGCGATGCATGCGCAATAGGGATGGACCCGGCTGCAATTCCTCTTGTACCGAAATGGTGTCGCGGGACTCTTCAACCACCCCGACGACAGACGGCAACGCGCCGTCAATGGATTCAACTTCTTTTCTTTCAGCTGTCATGGTATGCAATATTATGCAACAATTATGATAATAATTGCACATTATTGCAAATAGAAAGCGATAAAATAGCTCAATTTGGTATTTTTCAGCAGTGAAATGCCTAAAAAATGCATAATATTGCAACATGTTAAAAGAAGAGCGTTTCCAGCTTATCCTTCAAAAGCTCTCGCAAGACCAGAAAGTGACGCTGAAGACCCTTAGCGAACAGCTAAAAGTTTCGGAGTACACCGTGAGAAGGGATCTTAAAGAGCTGACCGACCAGGGCATGTTAAAAGCAGTGCGCGGAGGTGCCGTTCCGCATTCACCAACGCCCCATCACTTTGCCGACCGGTTGAACTATCAAAATGAAGTGAAGCGCGCGATTGCCGAGAAGGCATTGGGACTTTTACAAAATGGCCAGGTGGTTGTTTTTGACGGCGGCACCACCGCGATGGCGATCTCAAGTCTCCTGCCCCGGGACCTTCAGATCACCGTGGTGACCAATAGCTTTCCCATTGTGAACGTGCTGGAATCCCATCCCAACATCGAGGTATTGTTTGCCGGTGGGCGTTTGAATAAAAGTGCGTTCGCATCGATCGGGCACGACACCATCAACTTTTTAAAAAACGTGCGCGCCGATCTTTACTTTATGGGGATCTGCAGCATTCATCCAACGATCGGGGTAACCACCATTCACTACGAAGAGAGTGAAGTTAAAAAGGCGATTGTGGAAGTCTCCAAAAAAGTCGTTGCCTTAACGCCAAACGAGCGGATCAACACAGCCGAGGCATTCTTCATTTGTCCGGCCACGTCCGTGGATGTGATCATAACGGACGACCAGGGGAAAGAACTCACGGAAAAGTCCTTTAAAGATTCGGGCATTACGGTGATGTAAAATTCTTTCAAACATTCCCCTGCCCTACCCTGTTAGCCTTGTTGTGAAGAAAACGACAACCGACCCCCGTAAGATGGTGGCATTTATCACCGAAAGTATCGATCAAGGAACCGTTCTTGAAATTCGTTTGAAAAAAAATCCCGACCGGCCCCCATCCCTTTTCTTTCTCAATTCCATCGAAAATGGGGACATCCTCTGCACCCCGTTGGAGTCAGCGACATCACAACGAAAAATTCTCATCCGGCTTGGCGAAATCGCCTCCCTGTCGTGTTTTGATGTTGACGCAACAAACTTACTTCGTTAGGGTTTTCAATTCGTGCGTTGACGATCGTGAAGAATTCTAACGGTCACCAATAACTGACCGGTATGACGCATCGTATGCTCGGCGGCGTGCGTGAGCAGGCCGATCACGGTCGACGGCAGGCCTGCGCGGCCAACACCCCGGTGATCTGTCAACCCCTGGTCTCCGATCGCCATCAGCAACTGGATGGAGCGCTGCACTTGATTTTTAAATTTGTCCACCAGAAGGCTTGCGTTGAGATCTGTTTCCATGCCCTCCGTTTTTAAATAGCGCAATTGATATTCATCCAAAGCCTTTCCCTGGGCGTACGAGAACAATCGATCCAGCACGCCGGTGAGATGTTGCAAATGAAAACCAACGGAAGCTACCCCGGCGGGGCGCTGCCAAAGCCATGCATCCGGGAACTCGCTCATCAGCGCACTGATCTCTTCGGTTGCCTGCAAGAGTGCGTGCGCAATAGGTTGCAGCAGCGGCGGAACATTTGGGAGTGGGCCGCGTAACCACACTTCGGGTAAAGTAGAAGCCATAGGGGCAAGCGTATGTTGAGTATGTAATTTAACGATGTTTTCCGGCGCCTCCATCCTATCACAATTAAAATTTACCGCTACCGGAAATACATGCCCGACATCGGGGTGTTCAAAAAAAATTTCCCTCCGGGGCTGCCAACGGTATCGCTATGATATCGTACTTTCACTCACCGCTATTTGCTTCGCCCCCCCAAAAGCAAGAGAAAAGTTGCCCGATATACAAATCCATTCATATTTTCTTATGTACCTACAAGGCTCGTTTTTCCTTTGTTTTTGTCTCGCGACAACCACCCTTGCACAGTCCCTACCGGATCTTCAGCATCAAAAAATTATCTCGAAGTACGAATTGACGGCAGGTATCGGTTTGTTAAAAAGCTACACCTATTACGATGTCAATAAGAACAAGATCGGCTACTCTTTTGGAGGTGGCGTGTCACACGTCTTCTCTAAGACCTTCGAACTAAAAGTAAGGGCTTTGTATGAACTAAAAGGCAGCAAGACCGAAAGCGGCGCTGCCTTCACGCGCGACAACGTGACAACCATAGTAACGAGGCTTATCTCGACCAATCTCCACTACGCTACGGCATCTGTAATGCCCACCTTTCATTTGCTGAAAAATAAACGCCTGCTGATCGGTGCCGGCGGTTTTTACGGTGTGATGACCAGCATAAGAATATATGAAGAAAGGACCGATCGCTATACCGGCATCACCACCTCCATCAATTACAGCGGAGGCAACACAAGCAACCTCAGAAGCCAGCGTGATTTTGGGGTGTCCGGTTATTCGGGATACGTCATACCGCTTTCCAAAAAGAAGGACCTTACTTTCATGTTGCATTACAACAAAAGTCTGACGGACTATGACGACGCCTATAATACCTGGCAACGCAACAATGTCATACTCCTGTCGGCAACGCTGGGGCTCTATCGCTAATTATACCGAGCGGCTAGAGCCACCCGGATCGCTTGAACCGGAAGTAGAGCACGATGCAAATCGCCACGGTGGACATCAGGACGAACGGGTAACCCCACGTCCACTGCAGTTCGGGCATAGACTTAAAATTCATGCCATAGATGCCGGCAATCATGGTGGGCACGGCGATCAAAGCAGCCCAGCCTGCAAATTTCTTCGAGACTTCGCTTTGCGCGATGGTGATCATGGAAAGGTTGGCTTCCAGGGCAGCTGAAAGCAACTCGCGTGAATTGTCGACCATTTCATTGATGCGGATCGTATGATCGTATACATCCCTGAAGTACGGCCGGGTGTCGTCGTCGATGATCTTCAGATCGAAGCGCATCAGGCGGTTGCAGATGTCGATGAGCGGCGACACCGATCGTTTCACATCCAGGAGCTGGCGGCGGAGCTTGTAGATCTTTACGGTGGTATCGCGCCGGAACTTTTCGTGAAAGATCTTTTCTTCAATGGAGGTAAGGTCATCCTCCAGCGTATCGATGACCGGAAAGTATTGGTCCACGATAGAATCCATGACCGCATAGAGCGCAAACGCGGGCCCTCGGCGCAAAAGGTGTGGCGTGCTTTCGCACCGGGCGCGCACATCCGCATAGCTGATCGTGGAACCGTGCCGGATGCTGACAATGAACTTGTGGCCCACGAAAAAGTGTGTCTCCCCCAACTCAACCCGCTTGCCTTTCATTTGCACGGTGCGGAGTACGATGAAAAGTGTGTCGCCATAGGCTTCGATCTTTGGCCGCTGATGGGCACGAAGCGCGTCTTCGATGGCGAGATCATGCAAGCCAAACTCTTTTTGTATGATCTTGAGCATGGCTTCATCCGGTTCCTCCAAGCCTATCCACACAAAACGATTTGGTTTTTTCAACACTTCGTTGATGTCTGCGATGGCCACTTTTGTGACCCTGCAGCCTTCGTGGTATTCGGCGCAGTCAACTATCATGATAAGCGTAGGCGTTGGTCCACTTAAATTTAGAGAAAATAAGTCTATTCCGGTCCTCGTTCGTTGAAGCCTGCGGCGACGACAACCGGAATTTGATACGGTATTTTTTGGGATACCTACGGAAGTTTGCTTTCTTCATAGTTAAAATCCAAACTCCTATGATGAAGAAAATTCTCGCAGTCGCATTCCTGGGCCTGTCACTGGCCGGGCATGCTCAAAAGATCAAGATCGTTGAAGGAAGCCTGGCGCCTTTAAAAGGTCAGAAGTCTGTCTTCGCGCAGTTCACGTACAATGACATGCTGATCGGCGCAAAAGGTATCCCGGAGAAGGAATACCTCGAGAAAAGAAAAAGCGAACTCAATGAAAAAGAACCCGGCCGCGGCGACAAATTTGCGGAATCCTGGGTTACCGATCGCAAAGAGCGCTTTGAACCACAATTCCGAGAATTGTTTAACAAGTACTCGGAGATGTCATCGGTAGATGAAAAGGCGCCATACACCATCATCTTCCACACCACCCGCACCGAAGTTGGATTTAACGTAGGGGTAGCCAGCAAGCCGGCCTATATCGATGCGGAAGTAACCATAGTGGAAACGGCCAACCCTTCTAAGGTAATTGCCAAGATCACCATCTTAAAAGCATTGGGCTATCAGGCGATGGGGTATGACTTCGAAACGGGCGTCCGTTTGACGGAGGCGTATGCGAAGTCGGGGAAAGAACTGGGGAAACTTATTGCAAAGGAGGCGAAATGAGTTAGCGGAATGCAGAGACACAAAGAGCGCAAAGAAAACCAATGGCATCTCTTTGCGCTCTTTGCGTTGCTGTGGTTAAATCTTTATCACATTTACGCTACAAGGTTAGCGCGAGGCATCAAAGCCCTCGCGCGCTTCGTTGTTCCTAAAGCTTTACGAAGTACGGCAATTCAGATAGCTGGACTTTCATCGTGATGGTCTTCGGGCCTGAGATCACTTTGTTGTCGATCATGTTGCGCCATTTTCCCTTGGGCAACATCACCGTTCTCGTATTTTCACTGTTCAGGATCGGCGCAACCAATATTTCGCCACCCAGCATAAATTGATCCGTCACGTTGTCCAGCCCCTGGCCGGGAAATTCATAGGCCATCATCCTGACGATGGGTTCGCCTGTTTTTGTCGCCTCTTCCGATAGTTTTAGGATCGTGGGCGTATACTTTGAACGAAGGACGATGGCTTGCTTTACAGCGTCGAGGTGTGCAGGGTCCAGTATCCGCCAGGGCGCCACGGAGAATTGCATCATCGGCATCAGGGCGTGGATTTGGGCTGACCTCACGATGAGATCCTGGTTGATGGACTTCAGGTTTACGAACGATCCCATTTCGCCGCCACCAATCATGTCCGGGCAAGTGAACGGGTAACCCATGATGCCTTGCAATAAAATATCGGGGATCAGAAGCTTCAGGTCATTCCAGCTGTGATTCTTATCCCTCAGGCGCTGCGCCAACGGCTGATCGCCCATCTTCCAGGTGGCCCTGTATTCGTTAAAGGGATAGTCGAGTCCTATTTTTGCAAACCGTTCGGCATGCTCGTTGGGAGAAATGGGTTGGTCGCCGTGGGCGTCGACATAGAATTCGGGATCGCCGGCATCGAATTTAAATCCATCGATCTTATGCGTCTTCATCAACGCGCCGAGTTGTTCATGAAACCATTTTACGGCGTGGGGATCGGTGAGGTCGAGTACGGCACTGGCGCCATTCCACCACTTCACAAGTTTAGGATAACCTTCTGCGTCGGTGAGCAAAGCATTTCCCTGCTGAAGTTTTCTGAACGTCTCGGAGTCGGGACTTACAAATGGGCATACCCAGAGCATCACTTTAAAACCCCACGCATGCAGGGTATCGACCATCGCGGTGGGGTTCGGAAATCTTGCCGGGTGAAAACGCCATGTTCCGTAGTCTTCCTGCCAATTGTCGTCGATCATGATGACGCCTGGCGGAAAACCATTGTCCTTTATGGCCTTGGCATACTTCAATACATCTTCCTGGTTTTGATTATACAGCAGTTCGATCCAGGTGTTGTATTGCGGATTTGAAAACAAGAATTTTGCCGGCGCAAGGCCTGACGGCGGAAAGAAGGATTTGCTGGCATACTGATAGGCCTCCTTTAGCGTCTTGCCCGCATGAATGGTCTTGAATTCGCCGGCCGGCTTTTTCAATACGATGGTCTTATTTTCACAAGCGATCGTGAACGCGTCTTCCGACCACACGACATTTCCCTTGTTCGAAAGCAGCAGGGGTTGTGCCTGGTTCCCATAGAGATTATTAAAAAGACTGGCGTGGTATCCATCCGAAAGCGGCATCAGGTTGCCATGATTGATGACACCGCTCCACCACAATTCTCCATCGGCCGACGACAACTGGAGCCTCACCGAATCCTGAGATCTCGCGGAGGTGGCAGCGACGATCAAAGCAAGAACAAATACAGCCTGCGCCGTTCTTTTGTAAAATTTCATTCGACAGGTGCAGGTTACTTCATTTTCATCGCCACCGGATCCCAGATCATTATTTTCTTGGAAAGATAGCTTTCGTTGCAAGCGAGGGCCGGTGCTGCCGCTCTGAATCCAAACTGAGCGTCCTCCACCACGGTTTCGCCTGTCCGGATCGCATCGAAGAAATTAGTGAAGTGGTCCAGGTGATCGCTATAGCCTTCAGGAACTTTGAACACGATGTCTTCTTTTGTTTTTCTTTTTCGCTGCTCGGGCGTCCACTTGGCATCGTAGTCTTTTTGCATTTCGTCTTGCATGGCTTTTGAGAACGTGAAGAGCGAATCGTAGCCACCAAATCCCGGAGCTTCGGGCATGAGGCTGTGCTTTACTGTAATATTATTGCCCGTCACTTCAATGACGCCTTCCGAACCCACCAGGCGAATGACTTCATGTCCGCCCGTGCCGCTGATAAAATTGACTTGCAAGGTGAGTTGAAAAGCATTGTGTTCTTTCGTGTCGGGGTATTGCATCACGCCCGACATGACATCCGGCAAATTGCGGCCGTCTTTCCAATAGCTGAATTGGCCGGTGCTGAAAATAGTTTCCGGCCCCTTGGAGTTGGTGATAAAATGGGTTCCGCTCAACAAGTGTATGAACAAGTCGCCGGCTACGCCCGTGCCCACTTCCTTAAAGGCTCTCCACCAGAAAAATTTCTTGGCATCGAAGGCCATTTTCTCGGTAGCTTCGATAAACTTATCCCAGTTGGTGGTCAGTGCACTGGCGTCTTTGGGGATGGTATATTCCCATGCGCCGATCGAACTTTGCCGATCATAGACCGCATTCACCATATTGAGTTTGCCAATCTCGCCGGCCGCCAATAATTCTTTGGCCTTGGCATAGCCGATGCTGCTCACGCGTTGACTGCCTACTTGAAATACCTTGCCCGATTTTTTTGCCGCGTCCACCACGGGTTGGCCTTCGCTGATCTTATACACCATGGGTTTCTCGCAATACACATGTTTGCCTTTCGCGATGGCGTCTAAAGCGATGCGCGCATGCCAGACGTCGGTGGTGCAGATCAAGACGGCGTCGATGTCTTTTCTGTCGAGCAGTTCTTTATAGTTGATGGTCGTGTACAGTTCTTTGCCGTGCAATTCTTTTGCATTCTCCAGGCGGCCGGTGTAGAGATCACAAATTCCGGCCAGCTCCACGCCAGGCACTTTGAGGGCGGTGTTCAAATCAAAATGACCTTGAACACCATAGCCAATGACACCGATTCTGACTTTGTCATTGGGCCCCGTCTTTCGTTCATATCGCAGGATGCGTTCTTCCGCTTTTCCTTTCGCCGCCAGTGACGACAGTGGTGCAGCGCCGATGGCCAATCCGGTGGCGCCTATTTGCTGGAGGAATTTTCTTCGTGATCTGGATGTATCGTTTCCCATAAAGACTTATTTTTTATAACCGTTGTTTGATGGTTTTAGGACTCATGGCTAAGTATAGCATAATTCCCAAATAAATCCATTTAATTTTTTATCAGCGGTGTGGGCCACGCAAACCTGCATGACAGGATTCCGGCCGATTCAACTTCATTGCCCGCCACCGGCATCCTAAATTTTGTATTTTGCAACGAACGTAAATCCACACGATATGGCGTACGAGTATTTTTTACAGGCGCATCTCCTGGGCGCAGACCAGCCGATTGCCACCGCCAAGATCGTCGAGGTATTTGCACGGTATATCACCCACCGGGAGGAAACTTTTATGGAACTGGAGTTTGACGATCGCAATCAGTGCACGATCTATCTCGATCAGGAGTCGCCCACGACCAGCCATCTAACGATCAGCCGGCCGTGCGGCGACGAACGTCTGGGGGCATGTCTTTATGAGGTGATGCAACTGGGAAATTTTGTCTTCTTCGAGCCCGAGGGCAAGCACCCTATCCTGCTCGACTCCGACGTCCTTGAACATCTGCCTCCGGATATGATCGACTCGCTGGGGAATCCCGTTATTGCCCGCGACAAGGAGGAATTTCTAGCGTTCTATTTTAATAATCGTTGAGTTCCGGGAGAGGCCGCCAAGAAACGCTTCACAAACAAGAGTACTCCAATTACAGTATTTCTATATACCCGTCGGTCCCATTCACCCGGATGCGTTGTCCGTCTTTGATCAGCTTCGTGGCATTCTCCACGCCGACAACTGCGGGTAAGCCATATTCGCGTGCGATAACGGCGCCATGCGTCATCAGTCCGCCCACTTCGGTGACCAGCCCTTTTATGGATACGAACAGCGGCGTCCAACTGGGATCCGTAAAAGCGGTGACCAATATATCTCCCTCTTCCAGATCGGCATCCTCCATGGTTAAAATGACACGCGCACGTCCCTCGATCACCCCGGAAGAAACCGCCAGCCCCGCCACAGCACCGGCGGGAAGATTTTCGCGTTTGTAAGCACCGGTAATGATTTCGCCGTCAGACGTGAGCACCCGTGGCGGTGTTAGTTTCTCATATCCCTTGAACTCGTCTTTTCGCTTGTTGATGATCTGGTAGTCCAGGGTATGCGTGCGTACAACTTCGCGAAGTTCTTCAAACGTGAGATAATAAATATCTTCCTTTTCCCGAATAACGTTGGCCCGTACGAGTTGCCCGGCCTCTTTTAGCAACGCCTGTTTATACATGAGGTAATGATTCACTATACCATATTTTGGATACTCACGATAGCCGATGAAATTCCTGACCAGGTCGATCATTTGCTTTGTTTCTTTGGCCTTTTGCTCACCGTCCGGTAATTGCTTCAATTGATCTAACAGCGCTTGTTCTTTTTTCAACGCTTCCTGCCGCCCTTGTTCAAATTTCCGGTGACTGGCATTAGGCTCCTGATTTTTAATGTTGCTGAGGATCAGGGGGACCAGTGTCGTTGGCTTTTCGGCCCACCGGGCTTTCGTGATATCGATTTCTCCGGCACATCGCATTCCATACTTGTTGAGAAAATCATAGAACGCGTTCTGTACCTCCACTCCTCCCCTGAACTTCACCAGTTCCTCCAAAAAATTATCATCTTTTACCTGGTGTAAATAATCCATTAGCTCCGGATACGGGCGAATCACATCGGCAACGTCCAATAGCGCCAGCCCCATTTCCGACGTAACGTTGTTTGGTGCGGATTGTGAAATCGTGTCGGCTACGTTTTTCTCTCCCAGCCACGCGTTCATGTTTTCGTTGATCCAGAAGGAAGCATCCATGGCCGCCATGATCACGCTCAAACTTCGCGACTCCGCCGAAAATTTCTTTAGCTGCGCGATGCCTTCCAGGATAAAATCAAATACGTCCGTTCCCGATTTTGTTTGGATGTTGTCCCTTAACCCTTCGATCAGGGCTTGACTATTCCGGATGAGCTCCGAAACGATTGCCGGATCGTTTTCAACTTGCGACCGGGCGCCCGCAAGCGAGAGAACTTTATTGACGGGACTTGGCTCTTTTTTATCATCCGATATTTTGATAAAATTTTCCCGCGCTACGATAGTCAGTAGTGCATCCTTTATCAACGGATCGGATTGTCCCAGTGTGTTTATCAGCGCTTCCCGGCTACCCGCCGATGCCAGCATGGGTGTGATATCAACAAACAATCTTCCCCCTGCCGTACGCATGAGCGCACGCGTCGTCAGCAAGAAAAAGGACAATCCCAAGGGCTTCATGGCATCGGTCATCATTTGTTGATGACCGACCGACACATAGACGTGATTCTCCTGATCATTCGCTTCGGGGATCGGAAATAAAGTGGTGATCGGCCGACTCTGGACGATATAAATCTGATAGCCATCGGCCCCCTGGGCATCCTCCACCAAACACCATTCAATGTCCTGGGGGCGACCGAAATGTTCTTCGATCTTTCGGCCCATGCGCGCAAGCTGTAAGATTTGCTCGTCGGTCAGTGCGGGCTTGTCCTGCTGCCCGGGCGCGATCTCCTGTTCTTTTGTACCGCCCTTGTCTAAAGCATAAATGGCCAGTTTCTTGGTGGATATCTTCTTATCGACAATCTTTCCATTACTCACTTTGTAGTTGTCCGCATTCACCCGGCCCGAGACCATGGCCTCCCCCAGTCCAAAGCTGGCATCGATGGATAGCACGCTCCTATTGGACGTGACGGGATCGGCTGTAAATAAAATTCCTGCTGCGTGCGGGAAGACCATCTTCTGGATTACCACCGACAGGTGGACTTTCCGATGATCGAAGCCGTTTTGAAGACGGTATACTACCGCCCGCTCCGTGAACAGCGATGCCCAGCACTTGCTGATGTGGTTTAGGATGGCGTCCTTCCCGATGACGTTCAAATACGTATCCTGCTGGCCGGCAAAGGAAGCTGTCGGCAGGTCTTCCGCCGTGGCGCTGGAGCGAACGGCATACGCACTTCCCGCACCCAGTTTTTCAAGATGGTGCGTGATCTCGTTGTCGATGTGCATCGGAATGGGGAGTTCTTCGATCACCTTTCGGATTTTCGCGCTGGTTTCAGCAATAGCTTTCCGGTGATCTGCTTTTAGAACCGCCAACTGATCCCGCAGCACGCGAAACGCTTCGCTGTGTTCGATGATCGCTTTATACGCTTCCGTCGTCACGCAAAAACCGTCGGGCACTTGCACCCCTTCAATCCCGGACAGTTCGCCCAGGTTGGCGCCCTTGCCTCCGACCAGCGCAAGCTTGGTTTTATCGACTTCCCGAAAACCAATTACATAGGCTTCGCCATGGTTCATCTCATGCTTTTCTGTCATCATTTGCTGTTGAGTTTATGGGTGGTTTCCTCCATGATTTCAATGGCCTTTAAGAAATAGGCTTCAATGATCTTGATTTCCTTGTCCGAAAAGGAAGCGATGAGTTTCTCCGACTTGCTGCGGAATTCTTTGTAAAGCGGTACAAACAGTGTCATGATCTTTTCCGTGTTCGGTACAATGATCACCTTTCGCCGGTCGTCTTCGGCGAATTGTCTTTTTACAAGTTTTTTCTTTTCAAACCGGTCGATCAAACCGGTCACTGCCCCGGTTGTCAGGCCGGTTAAATTGGAAAGTTCGCCGGCCGTCATTTGTCCTTTTTCCAATAAAAACCCCAGGTATTTGTGGTCTGTTCCAGATAGACCCGCCTTCCGCGCAACGGCTTCGTGCATCTGAATAGAGGTGTAGGCATGCTGCTGGTTCAATTTTCGTACCCGTTTAATGATGTCCGCGTTCATCTTTATATCTTAGTGAGTAATTATCTTAGTAACAAAGATAATATGAACGCCGGAACATATCCAACTAAATTTTAGATTGATTTCGAGGTCATGATCGCGGAAACACTTTAAAAACCGTCGCCGAGGGCACGGCTCCACACATTCGATCGACTGTTTTGGAGGAAAATCCCGTGCGCCCGGGAAATTAAAAGGAGCGTACCGACATAAACTTTCCTCCGGTCATTACCCGCCCTACCCGTGCATGTAAAAATTTCAGACAAACCGCTGAATCCTGACGGATACCGGTTTCCTTGAGGGATAAATAATTACTTTTACATACGCCTTCGCCTATTTTTACTTTAAAATATCCGTAGCAGCATATAAAACTCAAAAAAGGTTATGAAACCATTATCAAGATTTGTCTTGTTGGCACTCGCCGTTCTCTCTGCGGCATGTACCAAATCAAAAATTCAAAATTTAGTACCCGATAAAGATAACGGGGGCATCAAACTCCCCGAGAAATTCGGAGCCGTGGTGGTGGTCGATACCCTTGGACGCGGACGACACATGGCCATTGCTCCCAATGGCGACATCTACCTGCACTTAAGTAAGCTTGCCCTGGATGGAAAAGGGATTATTGCCCTGCGCGACACGTCAGGCGATGGTCACGCGGATATCATCAAGGGATATTCCAACGTTACCGGTACAGGCATCGAACTGCACAACGGCTATCTGTATTATGCCGATGAAACGCATGTCTTCCGGAGCAAGATGACCGAAGGAGAATTGTTGCCAGCCGAAGCCCTCGACACGTTGGTCACCCTGGTGGAAGGCGTAGGACACATGGCCAAAACGTTCACGTTCGACGACAAGGGCGGCATGTATGTGAACATCGGCTCCACCAGCAATTGCTGTGAAATAAATTTACGGATGCCCCACACGGCGGGCGACGATCCGTGCAAAGAACTGGAAACCCGCGCAGGCATCTGGAAGTTTGACGACAACACGCTGGGTCAAAAGCAGGATCTTAAATTCCGTTACGCGACAGGAATACGAAATGCCGTTGCGCTCACCTGGAATGCCGGTGTTGGCCGGCTGTATGCCCTTCAGCACGGAAGAGATGACCTGCATCGCTATTGGCCTGAATTTTACACCGAAGATCAAAACCTGGAACTCCCTTCTGAAATATTCTTCGACCTCGAACAAGGCGATGACATGGGTTGGCCGTATTGCTACTACGATCACATTCAAGGCAAGAAATTTCTCAACCCCGAGTATGGCGGCGACGGCGTGAAGAGCGACCGCTGTGAAAAAGCCAAAACACCACTGCTGGGTTTCCCGGGACACTGGGCTCCCAACGATGTGTTGTTCTATAAAGGCGATCTCTTCCCGGAAAAATATAAGCAAGGCGCCTTCATCGCTTTCCACGGAAGCTGGAACCGGTTGGGCCATGAGCAACAAGGCTTCAAGGTAGTTTTCGTTCCCATGAAAGATGGAAAACCTTCGGGCCCATACGAAGTGTTTGCCGATGGATTCCTGGGACCGGAGCCCATCACCAATCCCGGCAATGCATTCTTCCGGCCCTGTGGCCTGGCGGAAGGACCGGACGGATCGCTGTACATTTCCGATTCACAACATGGACGCATCTGGCGCATCGTGTATTATAAGGACGGCATAGAAAAAACGGCAGACCGCACGCTGTATAAACCTGAAGTAACGAAGGAGGAAGAACCCGTTTCGAATGAACTTGTTGCCGGCCAGACCGTCTACAACACCTATTGTGCGCCGTGTCACCAACGCGATGGCAAAGGCGCGCCCGGCATGAATCCTCCTTTGGCGGGAATCAATATTGTGACCGGAGACAAAACGAATTTGATCAACATTGTTCTGAAAGGCTATGACAAGAAAGATAAGATCAATGGCGAGACCTATCAAAATGTTATGCCGCCGCACAACTGGCTGACCGATCAGCAGATCGCGGATGTGCTGACGTACATTCGAAAATCGTTCGGCAACAAGGCGGACGATGTGAAAGTAGACGAAGTTGCAAAGGTTAGAGCCGCGGCAGGGCCAACCGGATCCAAGTAATAGCCACATCCTTTAAACAAAAGAAGCGCTGATCTTTCAGCGCTTTTTTTTTGCTCGTGATGGCGTTTGCTATTGCAGCTTTACAAACTTTATGTTTCTGCTTCCGCCATCCACCGCGATACCCAGAATATAAACGCCTGGAGGAAGTGTTTGTACGTCGAGTTGGGATGCCCCGCTGTTCAAGGTGTAGTTAGCGATACGCATACCTTGCAAGGAATGCACACTGGCCGATGCCTGGCGCGTGTTTTCGGGGAGTGTGACCGTGAGCTGGGTGCGCGTTGGGTTGGGATAGACTTGCACGCGTGATAGCACGGTCTCTTCAGCCGCCAACACGATGCTTGTGGTGACCACCTCCGAGAAGTCGGACGACTTTCCGTTGCGGAAGCGCTTCACACGATACCCGATTTGCTGGCCTACTTCCAGGCTTGTAAGCGTGGCTGAATTCGTCCCCTTCAGGATGAGTTTCTCATAGCCGGGCAAGAAGGTTACAAAATTATCGGACGACACCTGTAACATCACGGAGTCGGTAAGCGGTATCGCCTTCCAGTTTGCCGTGAACGAGTCGCCGGTAACCTTCGTGGCTGGCAGGGCCGGCTGCGGCGCGATGAGCGTGGAGTCGTGGCCGACAAAAGATGATGAATAGGAATCGTTGTAGCCGGTGATGCGGAAATAGTAGGGCGTGAGTTCCTGCAGGTCCTTGGCGATATAGCTGGTCGCGTTCGGTGCAAGCTCGTCGATCACTCCAAAGTGCGTGTCGTCCGGCGTGGAGCGTTCGATGCGGATGCCGGTGGCGTCCTTCACGTTGTTGCGCCAGGTGAGTTTGGCGGCCTCATCCTTTTGTGCTTTCACCACAAATCGGCCCAGCGTGGTGTCGGAAAAAACGATCTTTGCGCCAGCGGCAACCTTCATGCCGTGCGCGCTGGAAAATCTTCCGATCATGTATAAGGTCTTGTCGCGGTATGTGGCTACCAGGGCAGTCGAAAGGGTTGAATCCAACGGGTTGTTCATCGCAACCCGCGAGCCTTCATCATCCAGGATCATCACGGCCGGGCTGGACGCATTACTAAAGCCATTAAAAGCTCCGCCTACGGCAATCAGGTTGTCGTGCAGGGGTTGGACAAAATAGAATTGCCCAAAACTCATGTCGACGAGCGATGTTTTAAAGCTATTGTCCACCACACCATTTTTATCGAGTCTTACCAAAGCGGTGCGGCCCTGGCCGCTGTTGAACCATCCGCGCATATAAATTCTGTCCAGAGCGTCGACACGAAAGCCGAACCCGGTCACTGCCGGCAGAAATGAATCGTCTTTGGATCCATCCGCATTGAGTCGCACAGCCTCGCGCGCTACTGTGAGCAGAATTATTTTGCCGTCGGACTGAACATCGATGTCATTAATTTGCCGGTTGTCACCCAGTCCGTTTTTTTCGGGCCCGATCCATTTTCCATCCATATCCAATATTGCAAACCCGGGCGATGGATGCTCGTTGAACGAATTGAAGTAGCCGGCCACATAGATCTTTCCCGGTTTAACGATCACCCTGGCGACGGATCCGGGAGCGCCATCGCTTTGAGGTCCTTTGCCCGCCTGAAATGTCGCATCGAGCGACCCGTCCGCATTTAACCTCCCCAGGACTGTCGGTCCTACGATGACAGAGTTTCCGGCCACAACGATCTTATCATCTTCTTGTACAGCTACTGGACCCATGTAGTACGGATCGCTACCGGGGAGGGCAGGCACGAAGGTATTGTCGATTGTGCCATCGGGATAGAAACGTAGAAGGGAAGTGCTCGTCGTCAGTAGAACTTTTCCAGTGGATTGCACCGCCATTTGCTTATTGCCGGTAAGAACGCTTCTGATGTTCGCTATCGGTACTTTAAACGAAAGGTCCACGGTATTGTCAGGCTTCACCTTCGCCGTATAGCTGATGTCAGTATCGCCGATCTTTTCAAAAAAGCCCGTCAGCAACAGATTGCCTCCGGAATCTTCGTTGATCGTACTTACGTTGCGCAGCGCACCGGAGACTACGGGCCGCACAAAATGACCATCCTTATCCAATTCAGCGACGCCGCAAAATTGGTTGTCAATATCGTAAGCCCCTGTAGAGAAAATTATATTGCCGTTCTTCCGGCCGAACACGTCCTGGACAATGCCCCTGGCGATCGCTTCATAAAAGGTGTCGTCCTTCGAACCATCCGGATTCAGGCGCATCAAATGATAGGTTGAGGCGCCCGGTTCGGCATGCGTGGCCGAAAAAACGAGGCGTCCATCGTTCTGAAAGACGATCTGATCTATGCCCAGGCCATAGAAACTCCACGTGTAATGGAATGAATCGTCCACGTCGCCATTTGATTTTAATTTGATAAGGCTACTCGGACCGACCCAGGTCGTGATTGCTACAAACACATGATCCCCCGGGTCGAGAAACAAGCGACCGTCGAATGCTGTTGCCGGCACGGTAAAGTCAAACGACGGATCAAGGCTGCCGTCGGCGTTGAAGCGGAGAATTTTGTTGTCGCCAGCCGCCAACATCTTGCCATCCGACTGCAGAGACAGCGACCCCACGTTCTTATTTTGCAATGCAAACGACTCGTCTACCGATCCATCGGCATTTAACCGCACCACGTTGTTGCGGCGAACGCCATTGATATACCGAAAATCTCCCCGCATCAATAGCTTTCCCGAGGGCAATGGAATGACTTGTCTGACAAGACCGTCGGTCTGAACGGTCTGGAACCCGGGCACACGCGTGCCCGTGGCATCAACTTTTAGTAAGTCGCCCACGAATTCGTTGCCATACCTTTCGATATCCCCATAGACAAAATATTTGCCATCGACTGACTCACACATTTGCGTATAGGTCGGGGGTTCGCTAAAGGGAACATCAAAGTCAGCGAGTAGCTGAGCCTTGCAGGTGATGACAACAAGGCAAAACAAGCAACAGGTTGTGAATTTCATAATTGAGCCAATGGTTGGGATCTGAAATAAAAGCTTTTTTCACCAAAAAGCAAATACACACACGCGCTGCGCGGAAGACCAGCGGTTACGAAAACTCGTTGCGATTGCCTACATTTGATTTGACCGGAACGGTGTCAGCTAACCACCCTGGCGACCGTTGCACGACCCGAACCAAAGCTTCACCATGCTTAAAACATTCCCCTACCGGTATCGCGTATTGATCTTACTTTTCTTTCTGATCCTCATCACCTATCTCGATCGTGTCTGCATTTCGCTGGTGGGCGTCCGAATAAAAGCAGAGTTCCATTTAAGTAACGAAGAATTCGGTTGGGTCTTGGCCGCTTTCTCCCTAGCCTATGCGTTGTTTGAAATTCCTTCCGGCATTTTGGGTGACCGGATCGGGCAGCGTGCCGTGCTGATGCGCATCGTCATCTGGTGGTCGATCTTCACCGTGCTCACCGGGGCCACCTCGGGGTTGGTGTCGTTGATTGCCGTTCGGTTTCTGTTTGGGGCGGGCGAAGCGGGGGCCTTTCCCACCAGCTCCGGCGTGGTGTCACGATGGTTTCCCGTGAATGAGACCGGGCGAAGTTTGTCCGCTTTGTTCGTGGGACAAAACGCGGGTGCTGCGCTGGCACCACTCATCGTCATTCCCGTGGCCGCCGCGTTTGGATGGCGCGCGAGTTTTATGATCAGTGGTGTGATCGGTTTGCTCTGGGTGATGGTGTGCTTCGCGTGGTTCCGCAACAATCCATCGGAGATGAAGGGCATTTCCGATGCGGAACAAAAACTCATTGAAGACAACCGGCGTTTTGTGACGGAGCGGCCGGTGTTCCCCTGGAGGAAAGCGCTCGCCAACCGCAGCCTGCTGGCGCTGATCGGCGCATTCTTTTGTTCGCAGTGGGGGCTTTACTTTTTTATTGCCTGGATGCCGGTGTACTTGCAAGAAGGCCGTCACTTTTCGGAAAGTGAAATGAAAATGATCACGTTCTATACGTTTATCTTCGGGATTGTTGGCGCTTTGTCCGCCGGGTTTCTCAGCGACTGGTGGATGAAACGCAAGGGCCTGCTTTGGGGCCGGAGGGCCATTGGGGTGCTGGCGTTGAGCCTGATGGCCGTTTCCCTTTTAGTGGCCGCGCTCACCGGAAACAATGTACTGGTGGTGATCTGCCTGTATAGCGGCCTGCTCTTTTATCCTTTCAACGTCATTGTCTCTTTTGCAACCTGTGTTGACATTGGGAGCAATCGCGTGGGCACCGTTGTCGGCATCATGAATTTTTTCGGTCAGACGGGAGCATTTTTTCTGGCCATCGTCTTTGGAAAGATCGTGGATGTTACACACAGTTTTAATGCGCCGCTATTTGTGGTGGCAGCCGTGTTGTTTACCGGAAGCATGTTGTGGCTATGGGTAAATCCGTTTAAATCCATCGACGTTAGCTAATTTTCAGCGGACAGTAACCAATTCGCTATTTCTTTATCAGAACCATACTATTTCGGAATGACCAGGATATATTTTACACTAGCAACCCTTTCCATACTGAACTATTGTGCCGGACAGGAATCTGTATTAGAGAAACACGAATCACCCAACGGTCGAT